>ERZ780223.3085-NODE-3085-length-13008-cov-3.806531_pt1 | contig 13008 bp, 10 predicted proteins | sample MGYA00511016_ERZ780223 | MGnify/ENA primary metagenome ERZ780223 (study PRJEB29588, sample SAMEA2159032) | human gut metagenome | biome: human gut; feature: human-associated habitat; material: faeces | place: Denmark | collected 2008/2010 ... | reverse complement strand
TCGGACATGGACAGGCACACATTCAGTCTTCCTTTAATAATACAATCGTTACGCTTACAGATTCAGAAGGAAATGCTATTTCCTGGGCAAGCGCAGGCGGATTAGGATTCAGAGGATCCAAAAAGTCAACTCCATATGCAGCACAGATGGCTGCAGAGACAGCAGCAAAAGCAGCTCTGCCACATGGTTTGACATCTGTTGACGTTATGGTTAAGGGACCTGGTTCAGGCCGTGAGGCAGCAATTCGTGCACTGCAGGCATGCGGTATCGATGTAACAAGCATCAGAGACGTAACACCTGTACCACATAATGGATGCCGCCCACCGAAGCGTCGTCGTGTTTAATCAATGATTACCAGATTAGGAGGATATAGAAATGGCAAGAGATATGACGCCTGTACTGAAGAGATGTAGAGCTCTTGGTATTGAGCCTGCATACATGGGACTTGATAAGAAGTCTAAGAGAAATGTTCGCGCTGGCAGAAAGCCAAGTGAGTATGCATTACAGTTAAAAGAGAAGCAGAAAGCAAAATTCATCTACGGTGTACTTGAGAAGCCGTTCAGAAACAATTTTGCAAAGGCACAGAAGTTAAAATACGGTACAACCGGTGAGAACCTTATGATTCTTCTTGAGCTGAGACTGGACAACGTAGTATTCCGTATGGGATACGCACGCACCAGAAAAGAAGCTCGTCAGATCGTTGGACACAAGCATGTACTTGTAAACGGCAAGTGTGTAAACATTCCATCTTACACAGTTAAGCCGGGCGATAAGATCGAGATCAAGGAAAAGGTTAAGGGATACCAGAGATATAAAGATGTTCTGGAGACTACCGAAGGCAGACTGATCCCGGATTGGCTTGAGGCTGATCATGAGACTCTGACTGGTACGGTTAAAGAGATTCCTACAAGAGAGCAGATTGATGTTCCTGTAAATGAAGTGCTTATCGTCGAGTTATATTCTAAGTAATAACCGGATAGCATGTGAGCATAAACCCAAAAGGAGGGTCCTGGAGTGCTTGATTTTAAAGAACCAAATATTGAGATTGTTGAGATTTCAGAAGATAAGAAATATGGACGTTTTGTTGTAGAACCTCTGGAAAGAGGATACGGTACGACTTTGGGTAATTCTCTCAGAAGAATTATGCTTTCATCATTGCCGGGTACAGCTGTTAGTCATATTAAGATTGATGGCGTCGTTCATGAGTTCAGCTCCATTCCTGGAGTAAAAGAAGATGTTACAGAGATCATCATGAACATCAAGAGTTTAGCAATCAAAAACAACAGCGACTCCGATGAAGTTAAGACAGCATATATCGAGGCTTCCGGCGAAGGCGTAGTTACAGCAGCAGACATTCAGGTGGATTCCGATATCGAGATCGTTAATCCTGATCAGGTGATTGCTACACTGAGTGGCGGTCCTGACTGCAAGCTCTACATTGAGATGACGATTGTCAATGGACGTGGATATGTCAGCTCTGATAAGAACAAGAGAGATGACCTGCCGATCAACGTGATCGCCATTGACTCGATCTTCACTCCGGTAGAGAGAGTAAATATTCAGATAGAAAATACTCGTGTTGGTCAGATTACAGATTATGATAAGCTGACCCTTGAGATATTCACAAACGGAACAATTGAGCCAAGCGATGCCGTAAGTCTGGCAGCAAAGGTGCTCAGCGTTCACTTGAACTCATTCATCAACCTTTCAGAGAATGCAAAGAAAGCAGTAATCATTGCACCATCTGAGGAAGATGACAAAGAGAAGGTTCTCGAGATGAACATTGACGAACTGGAGCTTTCCGTTCGTTCTTACAACTGCTTGAAGAGAGCAGGTATTAACACGGTTGAAGAGCTGTGTAACCGTACATCAGAGGACATGATGAAAGTAAGAAACCTCGGACGCAAGTCACTGGATGAGGTTTTAGCAAAGTTAAACGAATTAGGTCTTTCTCTGAATTTAGGAGAGGATAATTAGGAGGTAAGCAAATGGCAGGCTATAGAAAACTTGGAAGAACTTCCAGCCAGAGAAAAGCGTTGCTTCGTAATCAGGTAACAGATCTGCTTTACTACGGAAAGATTATTACTACAGAGGCTAAGGCAAAGGAAATTCGCAAGATTGCAGAGGGAATCATTGCATTAGGAATCAAGGAGTGCAATAATTTCGATACCGTAACTGTTACTGCAAAGGTAGCACGTAAGGATAAAGACGGCAAGAGAGTAAAAGAAGTTGTAGACGGTAAGAAAGTAACTGTTTATGACAACGTTGAGAAGGAGATCAAGAAGGATCAGCCTTCAAGACTTCATGCCAGACGTCAGATGCAGAAGACTCTGTACAAGATCACAGAGGTTCCTGCAGATGCACAGGGTCGCAAGAGCGGTACAAAGACAGTTGATGTTTCTAACATTGTACTGGATGAGCTCGGACCAAAGTATGCAGAGCGTAACGGTAATGGTGGTTACACCCGTATCGTAAAGATTGGTCAGCGTAAGGGTGATGCTGCTATGCAGGTACTCATCGAGCTGGTATAATTGAATTTTTGAAAACAGAGGGCGTGCATGATATGTGCACGCCTTTTATAGTATATACGGGAAAGGCGGTAGAACAATGCAGCCGATAATTGACGCAAAGGATCTGGTACATGAATATTCCAGACGCGATGAAGAGGGAAATGTGACCGGAATTACCCGGGCGCTGGATGGTGTTTCTATGCAGGTAAAGCAGGGGGATCTCATTGCGGTGCTTGGAGCCAACGGCTCCGGTAAATCGACCTTCGCAAAGCATTTGAACGCTTTACTGACGCCGACCGAGGGCACGCTGTATGTCGGAGGAATGGAGTGCGGAGACCATACAAAGGATCTTGACATCCGCAAGACGGTCGGTATGGTATTCCAGAATCCGGATAATCAGATCATCGCCAATGTGGTTGAGGAGGATGTCGGCTTCGGGCCGGAAAATATCGGTGTTCCGACGGAGGAGATCTGGGAGCGTGTTGCAGATGCGCTCAAGACTGTCGGCATGTATGAGTATCGCTTGAATTCGCCGAATAAGCTTTCCGGTGGACAGAAGCAGAGAGTTGCCATTGCGGGAATCCTGGCGATGAAGCCGAAGTGCATCATTCTGGATGAATCGACAGCTATGTTAGATCCCGGTGGGCGTAAGGCTGTGATCGATACGATCACGCGCATCAATAAAGAGGAGAATATCACGGTCATTCTGATCACACATTACATGGAAGAGGTAACCGGAGCGGATTATGTTTATGTGATGGATTCCGGAAAGGTTGTAATGGAAGGAATGCCGCGTGATATTTTTGCCAGAAGTGATGAGCTGGAAGAATTTCGTCTTGCGGTACCGGAGGCTGTCCGGGTGGCGATGCTTTTGAGAGAGAAGGGCATCGAGCTTCCGAAGGACATTCTCGATGCCGGGGAGCTTGTCGATGCGGTGATGAAGCTGCAGGCGTGATGTGATTGTATTGTTGCTGCGATGAGACTGCAGGAGCAATGTGAGCGTGTCGATGCAGTGAATGACATGAGAGACTACACAGCTATTATGTAGACACTGGGTGTCGGTGGACGAGTGTGTTCATGGACGGATCACTGTGCATGGAAAGGATAAAAGGTGAATGAACATGTCGATTCGACTGGAAAATGTGAATTACATCTATGGGGAAGGCTCCGGACAGGAGAAATGGGCATTAAAAAATATCAATCTGACGATTCATGACAGGGAATTTATCGGGATCGTGGGTCACACCGGCTCCGGTAAATCAACGCTGACCCAGCTTTTGAATGGATTGGAGAAGCCGTCATCCGGTACGATCTACTATAACGATGAGGACATTCAGGCGGATGGCTATGAACGACGCAAGCTCCGCCAGAAGGTAGGACTTGTCTTTCAGTACCCGGAGCACCAGCTTTTTGAGGTGTCCGTGATCAAGGACGTGGAGTTTGGCCCGAGAAATCTGGGACTTTCCAATCTGGAGGTCGAGAAGCGTTCCTTTGATGCATTAAAGCAGGTCGGACTCAGTGATGATCTGTTAGATGTGGCGCCGTTTGCATTATCCGGCGGGCAGAAACGCCGCGTGGCGATCGCCGGTGTGCTTGCGATGCAGCCGGAAGTACTGATCCTGGATGAGCCGACAGCGGGACTTGATCCGGCAGGGCGCACGGAGATTCTCGAGCTTTTAAAGAAGCTGCATGAGGAAAATAATATTACGGTGATATTAGTTTCTCACAGTATGGATGATGTGGCACGGTATGCCGGAAGAATCCTTGTGATGAATCAGGGAGAGCTTGTGCTTGACGGAGAACCGCGGAAAGTATTCCGGTATCGGGACGAGCTGCGCAAGATCGGTTTGGATGTTCCGCAGTCAACCAATATATTGTACGAATTACGGGACAGAGGAATGGCAGTAGGAACAGAGGGCATCACGCCCGAACAGGCAGCAGAGTGTATTGCAGATAGTTTGAGGAGGCAGTCATGATCAGAGACATTACAATCGGACAGTATTATCAGGGCAGTTCCCTGATCCACAGACTGGATCCGCGCCTGAAGGTAGTCGGTGTACTGGTCTATTTAATCTCGCTTTTCTGCTTCCGCTATGTGATCGGTTTTCTGGTGGCAGGCTTGTTTTTCGTGCTGGTGCTGCATCTGTCGAAGGTGCCGTTTCGCTATGTGATCAAGGGTCTAAAGCCGATTCTGTTTCTGCTGATCTTTACGGCGGCGCTGAATCTTTTGTGGACACCGGGAGAGACAATCTGGAAGTTTGGTATCCTGAATCTGACCCGCGAGGGAATTTATAAATGTGTCTTTATGGCACTTCGTCTGATCCTTCTGATCATCGGTTCATCACTGCTGACGCTGACTACAACGCCGAACCAGCTTACGGATGCCATGGAGCATCTGCTGGGACCGTTGAAACGCTTTGGGGCACCGGTGCATGAGGTCGCAATGATGATGAGCATTGCGCTGCGTTTTATTCCGATCCTTCTCGAGGAGACGGACAAGATCATGAAGGCACAGATGTCCAGAGGCGCTGATTTTGAATCCGGCAATCTGATGCACCGTCTGCACAATATGATCCCGCTGCTGGTGCCGTTATTCATCTCGGCGACAAGGCGTGCCAATGAGCTGGCCTATGCGATGGATGCCCGTTGCTACAACGGCGGGGCCGGACGTACCAAGATGAAGCCGTTAAAATATAATCCGAGAGATTACAAGGGATACGCAGTGCTTGTGCTGTACGTTATTGTACTGATCCTTGTGACAAGGACAGTTGCAATCTGACGATCTTTGACAGGACTATATTGGGATTTCTGGGAAAGATCCGCTCTGAGATTTTATTGGCACTATAAATGATTATTAGATGGAACAGGATAGAAGCTATGAATCAGAAAATGACCACACAGACAAAAATGACCCGTAGAATACTTCTGCGGGTCGCTTACGATGGAACGAATTACCACGGCTGGCAGCTTCAGCCCAATGCGGCAACGATCGAGGGAGAATTAAACCGTGCGTTGTGTGCGCTGACCGGCGAAGAGATTGTTGTGACCGGGGCAAGCCGGACGGATGCCGGCGTGCATGCACTTGGCAATGTTGCCGTGTTTGATACGACATCGAGGATCCCGGCGGAGAAGTTTTCGTATGCACTGAACCAGAGACTGCCGGAGGACATCGTGATCCAGTCCTCCAAACAGGTGGCGGATGACTTTCATCCCCGCCACTGCGACTGCCGCAAAACCTATGAATACGATATCTTAAACCGGACATTTCCACTGCCGGCATACCGCAATACCGCATATTTCCTGTATGGAACGCTGAATATCGAGGCAATGCGCCAGGCGTGTCAGGCATTTCTGGGAGAACATGATTTCGCGTCCTTCTGCGCAGCGGGCGCGCAGGTGCAGACAACCGTTCGGACGATCTACAGTCTTGAGGTAGAGTGCCGCCCGCTGACGGAGGCAGGAACACCGGTTCCGCCGGCATCCGGCGAAGCAGTCAACGCAGCCGATCAGCTTCTGACGATCCGCGTCAAAGGTAACGGCTTCTTATATAATATGGTGCGGATCATCGCCGGCACTCTGGTAGAAGTTGGCAGAGGTCACATCAAACCCGAGGAGGTTGCAGGTATTATTGCCGCGAAAGACCGGGCAAAAGCAGGACCGACCGCTCAGGCAAGAGGACTGCGGCTGGTAGAGATCGAGTATTTGCAATAACAATCGAATTGTATTATAATTTAAAAAGGTATGCGTTCTGGGAATACAGGGATTTCCGGAAATGAATCATAACATTTTGCATGAAATAGAATGGAGTACATCGATGATGTCTATAGATAAAAAAATGCCGGCACCGATTCATATGATTGGGAAGAGCATTCGCAACCGGGAAATGATCGTGAAGCTTGCCAAAAATGATTTCAGGACCAAATACGCAGGATCCTATTTTGGCATTGCATGGGCATTTGTTTCACATATTGTCACGATCTTATTGTACTGGTTTGTCTTTCAGATCGGATTTCGTTCACAGCCGGTGGGAGACTATCCGTTTGTGCTGTGGCTTACGGCAGGACTTGTTCCGTGGTTTTTCTTTTCCGATGCATGGAACGGTGCCACGAACAGCCTGATGGAATACAGCTTTCTGGTCAAAAAGGTTGTGTTTGATATTGAGATTCTTCCAGCAATCAAAATTGTGTCATCATTTATGGTAAATATCTTTTTTACCGTGTTTGTTGTGATACTTTTTATGCTCAACGGGTTTGGATTGACACTGCACATGCTGCAGCTCATTTACAGTCTCGTCTGTATTATGGTGTTGACATGGGGACTGAGTTATCTGACATCTGCAGTGGTCGTATTTGTGCGGGATCTATCCCATTTTCTGGGGGTGGCACTGCAGGTGTTGATGTGGTTGACACCGATCATGTGGAATATTTCGATGTTGGACAAGTATCCGTGGCTGGCATCTCTGATGAGACTCAATCCGGTCTTTTATATTGTCCAGACATACAGAGATGCTATGTTTAATGGCTGCTGGTTTTGGGAACGTCCGCTGTGGAGCTGTTATTTCTGGGGATTGACGATACTGATCTTTTTGGCAGGTACGTCTGTGTTCAGTAAGTTGAAGTCGCATTTTGCGGATGTGTTATAGAAATGAGGGGAATTATGGCTGCCGACTACGAAAAAGGTACTATAAATATAACCAATTTAACAAAGGTTTACCATCTTTATGAGAAGAATACAGACAGGATCAAGGAGACATTTTCGAAGAAGAAGTATTCCAGAGATCATTACGCCCTGCGGGACATCAATTTGCAGATCAAACCGGGGGAGTCTGTAGGAATTGTCGGAACAAACGGTTCCGGTAAATCAACGCTGTTAAAGCTGATCACCGGTGTGGTCGCACCGACAGAAGGTGAGATTCAAAGTTATGGTAAGATTGCCGCACTTCTGGAGCTTGGCGCAGGCTTTAATCCGGAATATACCGGCATTGAGAATATATATTTGAATGGAACGATGATGGGGTACAAGAAAAGCGAAATGGAAAAGAGAGTGCCTCAGATCATTGAATTTGCCGATATTGGAGAGTTTATCTATCAGCCGGTGAAATCATACTCCAGCGGTATGTTTGCCAGACTGGCGTTTGCGGTATCCATCAATGTGGAGCCGGATATTCTGATCGTTGATGAGGCATTGTCTGTGGGGGATACCCGTTTTCAGATGAAATGTATCGACAAGATGACACAGCTTCGTGATCAGGGAACGACGATTTTGTTTGTGACGCATGCGGTGGAGCAGATCAAGCGTTTCTGCACGCGTTCTATCTGGATCAAGGATGGCGCAGTGATCGAGGACGGCGAAGCAAGTCGGATTGTGGATCTGTATGATAACTTCACCAAATATGGAGAGCTTCCGGGTGAGGAGCAGTCGGATTCCGATGAACTCAAGCCGTTTCGGACACCGGAGGATGTGACCTGCCTGGCAGCGATCCAGAGAGTCACGCTCAACAAGAAGCTTTTTCAGTCGTTTGAACCGCTCGAGGTTGATGTGGTTTATGATGTGTATCAAGAGATGAAGGATCTGCAGATCGGCGTTGCGATCTATAGCAGTGACCGTAAAATCTATGTTTTCGGGCCGAATACGAATCTTGACAAGTATCCGTTGCCGCAGCAGGCGGGGAGATACCAGATGCGCTACAGGATTCCAAAGCTTGCATTGATGAGTGGAGATTATGTCATTGATGTGGGAATCTTTAACAGTGACGGGATTGTCAATCTGGATTACCGTAATGGCTGTAAGGCGTTTTCGGTGGCAAATGAGTATTTCTCTGAAGGAATGATGTATTTAGAACATGAATGGGATGTTGAGAAACTGACAACAGAGGAGAATTAGTACGGAAGCAACAGGAAAGAGAGGAATCCGATGGGAACCGGTAATGTAATAGAATCCATTAAAAAAATAAAACGAAAGATTCCGTTTATTCAGGTACCATGCGAGATCATATATATTGCCAGACATCATGGAATGGGTGCAGTGTATGATCTGCTGTTCTGGTCGAAGCCGCGGGCGATGCGCAAGATGGAGCTGGAAGAGATCACAGAGGATATCCGGTTCAGTATTGTCGTTCCGATGTATAACACGCAGATTTCGTTTCTGCGGGAGCTGATACAGGGTGTTAAGGATCAGGTATACAGCAACTGGGAGCTGTGTCTGATCGATGCCAGCGATAGGGATAAGGATGCGATCCGGGCGGTTTGTGAGGAGTACAGCCGGGAGGATGAGAGGATCCGCTATATTCCGGTAGAGAAGAATCAGGGAATTTCCAAGAATACGGATTACGGGATTCAGAAGGCGTCCGGAGAGTTTATTGTGCTGTGTGACCACGATGATGTTCTTCTGCCGAAGGCGTTGTATATGATGGCAGATGCGATTCACTGCTCGAATGCGGATGTCTATTATACGGACGAGGATCATCTGAATGCACGCGGTAAGCATGTGATGCCTTTATACAAGCCGGACTGGTCAAGAGACCTGTTGTACAGTCAGATGTATACCTGTCATGCATTCTGTTTCCGCCGGTCTTTATATGATCAGATTGGCGGTTTTGATGCAGAGATGGACGGCGCACAGGACTATGACTTGATGCTTCGTTTCTCGGAGATTACGGAGAATATCCGTCATATTCCGTTTGTTCTCTACTCATGGAGAGAGTCCGAGGAGTCAACGGCGAGCAATGCGGATGCAAAGCCGTACGCACATGTGGCGGGGCTGAAAGCGTTGAACGCACATCTGCACCGGAGGTATGGGGAGATTGCGGAGGCGGTCGAAACGGAGTATCCGTTTGTATATCACAGCGTATTTCATACGATGCAGACAGAGCCGAAGGTTTCCATTATCATTCCGATGAAGGACAAATGGGAGTTGACGGATCAGTGTCTGCGCAGTATTGCCGAGAAGAGCACTTATAAGAATTATGAGATCATTATTCTGGACAACCGCTCGGAGGAGCCGGGAACCTTTGCATGGTTTGAAAAGATCCAGAAAACAGACAGTCATGTCCGTGTCATCAAGGCAGACTTTGAGTTTAACTGGTCAAAGCTGAACAATTACGGAATGCAGTTTGCACAGGGAGATGTTTATATTTTCCTAAATAATGATATTGAGATCATATCGCCGGACTGGATCGAGACGCTGTGCAGCAATGCACTTCGTGAGGATGTCGGTGTGGTTGGACCGCTTCTGCTGTATGAGGATGATACGATACAGCATGCCGGAATTATTGTCGGCATGGGCGGATGGGCAGATCATGTTTATAAGGGGACAAAGGTATCCCATACGGGAACTCCGTTTGTTTCTCCGCTTGTCAGCCGTAATGTTACTGCGGTGACGGGGGCATGTATGGCAGTTTCGCGTAAGACGATCGAGCAGATTGGAAGCTTTGATGAGCGTTTTGTCATTTGCGGCAGCGATGTTGAGCTTTGTATCCGCGCATATGCAAAGGGCTTTAACAATCTTTATACACCGTATGCAAGATTGTATCATCTGGAATCAAAGAGCCGTGATTCGTATATACCGGAGATTGATTTTAAGATGTCCTATAATTGTTATACACCTTTCCGCGAGGGAGGAGATCCGTATTATAACATCAATCTTGATTCGAAACGAGTAGTACCAAGAGAAAGCAGGGAGAAAATGGATTATCAGAAGATCAAGCAGCAATTAAAGAGAAACAGACTGGCGTCTGCTGCATACGCAAAGCTGAGAGCGGCAGTCAATCATACAAGCACAGATTACAATGTGGTTGAGGTTCAGCCGATCACACCGCGCAGACTGGATGGTTATGACAAGACACGTCTTAATCTGCTTGTCCCGTCGCTCAATGTGGAGCATGTATTTGGAGGTATTGCAACAGCGCTGAAGTTCTATAAGAAGCTTGGAGCAAAGCTGGGTGTGGATTTGCGTGTGATCACACTTGATGCGGAACTTAAGGAAGATGCGATGGTCGATATGGAAGGATATACGGTAGTGCTGTCTGACAAGGATGATGTCACAACGCCGAATCAGATCATTTCCTTTGCTAATCGTTATGGTCAGACGATCCCTGTTGGGAAGGGAGATATCTTTATGGCAACCGGATGGTGGACTGCATATACGATCATTCCGGTGATGCACTGGCAGCAGGAGACATACCGGACGCCGCTTCACAAACTGATTTATTTTATTCAGGATTATGAGCCGGGCTTTTACGCATGGTCTTCCAGATATCTGATGGCAGACAGTACCTATAAGTCCGATGTTCCGACGATCGGTATCTTTAACTCCGGACTGCTCTATGAGTTCATGAAGGGAAAGGGCTATCAGTTTGCCAATGAATTTTACTTTGAGCCGGTGCTCAACGATGCATTAAAGCAGGAGCTGATTGCCGGCAAAGACAAATATACAAGAAAAAATCAGATTTTATTATATGGCAGACCGGGAACCGTCCGGAATGCATTTGAGCTGATCATTGCATCTTTAAACGAATGGGCTGCAAAGTATGAGAAGGCAGGCGAGTGGACGATATTATCTGCGGGCGAGAGCTTCGATGAGATCGAATTGGTCAATGGAATGAAGGTCAAGTCGATCGGCAAGGTATCTTTGCAGGAATATGCCAGGGTTATGCTTGAATCCAAGATCGGTATTTCCTTGATGGTATCTCCGCATCCGAGTTACCCGCCACTTGAGATGTCTTCCTTCGGTATGAAGGTGATCACCAACAAGTACGACAATAAAGATCTCAGTGGTTTTAATGATAATATGATCTCTCTGGATAACTGTTCTGCAGCAACAGTGGCAAAGACGCTGGAACAGCTTTGCAGCCGGAAGGATCTGAACAACAAACCGGTCACGGAGGGCGCTTATTTTGAGGGCGCAGACGGCTGGGATGAGCTGATGGACGAATTGGTTCAGGTAATCGAGTAGTTTACAGAGCATGTCTGCAGCCGGTGTCGGCGGGAGACAGGAAGGCATGGTTATTATGGCAAAGAAACATGTACAAAAGGGGAATGTACAGAAAAAGAAAACACCAGCGGGAAAGGTGTCAGAGAAGAAGCTGCACATGGGGAGAAACGCAGTTATTCTGATACTCATCGCAAGTATTCTGACGTTTGTGGGTTACAATTCCATGAATATTTATCGGAATACTGTGGTATCGGAGTATATGAATCTTGATGAGACAGTGGGTTATACCATCAACGGCTCCGTTTATGCACCGGTTGAGGGAGAGGAACACATCATGAAATTCTCAACGCCGGAGCAGTTTTCGCGCGCATATGCCATTTATCTAAATAGTGGTGTGCAGGCAGATACCGCAGTTCAGGCAAAGCTGTACTTTGAAGGAAATCTGGTTCGCACGGTTGATTCTGTGATTCCGGCATCCGAGGCAAGCTGTACGATCGTAACCGGCAATGAGCAGGTGGATCAGGTGTGGGTGACCATCGAGGGCATGTTTGACTATAACAATGCCACGGCCGAAACTTTATATGAAAATGATGATAATGCGTCGCAACAGAGACTGATCAAATTAGTTCTGATGGGGTGGATCGTACTTGTGGTTCTCGCAGTTGTGCTGGCACGCACACAGAGAGTGGATACATGGATTGACGGAATGATTGCTTCGGTGAAAGGATTGCCGGAGACGCTGCATAAGAATGGCATCCGTTATCTGAAGCGGGTCGGAGTCTTTGTTGTGGCAATGGCTGCGGGCAATGTGATATGGGCAGTGCTTCGTCCGGTCTGCCTGAAAAGTGCGTGGAGTATGACCTATACCAATATATTATTTGGAAGCATGATCGGACTGATCACTCTGCTTGTGCTGGCATATGCCCTGTGCAGACACATGAAGTTTGAGACGCTTTATATCGCATGTACGTTGATGATGAGTATGGTTCTGGCGCTCAGCCTGCCGCTTCATCTGAATTTGTCTTGGGATGACCAGATTCATTTCCAGGGAACGGCAGTCGTATCCCATATGGATTCCAAGGAGATTACCTTAAATGAACAGGATTTCTGGCAGAGCTGCTTCAGCCGTCAGTTAAAGAGCTACGGAGAGAGCAACCGCAAAGAGATGAGCCGGATCCTCAATGATAAGCAGGATCGACAGACCTCTGTTTTGACAGACTATGGTATGAGTAAGGGGGCAGTCGTTTATACACCGATGGCTCTGACCATTTTTATTGCGAGAGGTCTTGGTATTCCGGCGTCAGTATATCTCGTACTGGGAAGAATGGCGAGTGCATGGTTTTTCTTTCTGCTGGTGTATCTGGGAATGCGTCATCTCAAATCAGGCAAGCTTGTGATGGCAGCATGTTCGCTGATCCCAATCTGCCTGTTTGAAGTTTCCAATTACAATTACGATTACTGGCTGGTGGGCTTTACGATCTATGCAATCGCATATCTGATGGGAGAATATCAGACACCGGACAAGTCGATTCGCATGAAGGATATCCTGATCATATTCGGTGCATTT
>ERZ780223.3074-NODE-3074-length-13037-cov-2.425589_pt1 | contig 13037 bp, 14 predicted proteins | sample MGYA00511016_ERZ780223 | MGnify/ENA primary metagenome ERZ780223 (study PRJEB29588, sample SAMEA2159032) | human gut metagenome | biome: human gut; feature: human-associated habitat; material: faeces | place: Denmark | collected 2008/2010 ... | reverse complement strand
GATAAAGCTGTCTGCACTCATAAGAAACTCCTCTTTTATAAATCAGATGATGTCGGAACTGTATTTATTGACGGCCTGATCATCGTTGACCGTGGCAGTGAGCTGTTCGGCGGTCTGCAGTGTCATGGGGCGATCCGGCTGCAGCGGCAGCGGGTCAGCCCGCTGGGCGGCTGTGACCGGCTGGCCGGTAAGGTTGGAAAGCCTCTTTGCCATCTGTGCGGCGCGCTCCTGCGGGAGAAAACGGGTCTCAAGCTGCAGCAGAAACGCTGCACGCACGGTGGCCGCCTGCCGAAGCGGGATGGCGTAGAGGAAAACGGTGTCATGTTCTGTAGTGCCGGGGTAGCGCTTGGTCATGGTGAGCATGCGTTCTTCCCGGTAGTCGGGCGCACCGCCGGGCGTATGGCACTGCGCGCGAAAAAGGAAAGCTTTTTGGTAGTGAGCATATCCTTCGGAGATGTTGTTGCCGGGACGGCAGGCACCGTAAGTGACTGTCTCGGAAGCAAAACCCTGACTTTTCAGCAGGCCGACCGCAGACTCGAACAGATCGGCGGTATGGTTATAGCTGTCACAGGCAGAGAGCGCGTAGGAGATGCATAAACCGAGCTTGTCGGGCAGAGCGTTCAGCTTCTGGATCTCTTGATCAAGCAGAAGCGTAGGCGATACCGGTTGACCTGCGCATCTTTTGAGCCAGCCGTTGATGCCTGCATCCAGCACGGCACGGTGGCCATCCAACGTGGTGGACAGTTCGGTGTAGAGCTGATCGGACCAATAGCTGGTGTCCTGCTCACTGAGCTGCAGAAGAACGCTGCCGTCCGGGTCGGATAAGCAGCGTGTCTCCTCAGAATGGAGATGCTGCAAAATGACCTCGTAGCTCTGCCGGTAAAGGAGAAAGAGCGCTTCCAGTTCATTCTGACGGGCCTGCGTTTCGCTTGTCAGGCGGGTAACAAAGAGCCGGGCACAGTCGGCCTTGGAGAGGGCCAGAGTGTAGAGCCTGGCTTGCAGCAGGGCCTTGGCTTCCTCGCCGGCTTCGATGTAATGCTGTATGCAATGCGGGAAAAAGACGTCCACTGGCAGTGCGCATGCATCCGCGATCTGCCGCTCCAGACCAGTCAGTGCTTTCTGCGCCTTCTGCCGAAGTGCAAAGTTCCGGGCGTCGGCTTCGGCGATCAGGCGGTCCTGCTCGTTCTGCAGGGCGCGGATCTGTTCCGAGAGCTGCTGTTCATAGGCCTCTGCTTTTTCACGAAGGGCTTGGTACTGCTGACGGGAACGCTCGGCTTCGCGGATATAGACATTGCTGAAGCTTTCCTCGATGCGGCGCAGCCGTGCAGCGTAGTCCTGTTGCTGGTCGTTCCGTGCTTTTTCGTACTGCTTTTGAAGCTCGGTGATGGTTCGGCACAAGGCGGCCTGATTGCGGGACTCGTTCTCCTGAATGGTGCGGTTGGCATCTGCGATCTGGCGGCGCAGCTGCTGGATCTCCTGTTGAGGGGATGCCATTGAAACACCCCCTTTAAGTCACAGACTGAAAGCGGTCTGCGGCCTCCTGAGTGCGCTGCTGGATGAGCGTTTTCAAGGCGGCCTGTATGCGGGCGGTCAGAGATTCCGACTCCTGCAGCAGGGCGTTGACGCCGTCCTTGCCGGTGTAACAGCGCAGAGTGTCCTGATCCAGACCACTGGCGTCCAGAACCGTTTCCAGCTCCTTTTGCAGAGAACGGGCTGCAGCGGCGCGGTCAGCCAGCAGACTGCGGGCTGCTGCGATGTCGGACTGCTTGAGCTGGATCTCCTGCGCAAGCTGACCGCTTTCCTGCTTCAAAGCGGCCAGCTCGGCGGTTAGGCGGGCCAATTCTGCCTGCTGGCGGGTCAGCTGTTCCTGCTGTGCCTGAACCAGAGCTTTTTCCGGCAGAGGAGGACTTTCCTGACCGGGAGGATCAGGCACGCCCGTATCCGGTGTTGTCAGCGGCGCAGGCTCTGTGTCCGGCTGTGCGGGGGCGTCCACGATGGAAAGAAACTCGACCTGAAGGACGCCTTCACGGTCGCTCGTAATGCGCAGAGAAGAAGGGCAGGCGATCGGATAAACTTCAGAGTGAGAACCGTCTGGAAAGCAGAAGACCGCTTCAGTGCTCTCCTGTTTGCCGCGCACTTCGATGCACAGCGGGGGCATCGCGCAGCCGCCATCATAGGCCTGCACAAGAAGATTGGAAGGGTCTTCCTCGTACAGGTCGAGCTGCCAGCAGCAGCGCTGAAAAAGAGGGCGGTCCTGCGCGAGGGCTTCGGGGCCATCGCTGTTTTTCCAGAGAACAGAACAGAAATTGGGCAGTCCGCCGCTGCTTGCCTGCACCTCGCAGTCGTCCATGGCAAGCACAAAAACGGCCGGGCGCGTGGAATGAAGGATCATGGAATCATCTCTCCTTTTGAAAATTTGCGGTGAAGGCTGAGCCACTCTTCTTTGGCGCGTTCAGTGGGGATACCGGTGAGGCTGTAGACGCCGCCGTTTTTCTGGATGGTGGTGCGGCGTTCTGCAGGGACAGAAAAATAGGCGCGGTAGCGGGGTGTTAAGTGGTGGATGACCTGATTAGCTGAACCGCGAAAAGCTTTGCCGTCGTCCAGCTCGGCCCGGTAAGGGCCGTCGATGAGGGTGTCGGTGACGGCCAGCACCCGTTCGACGGCGGGTTCTTTCATAGCCCTGAGTTCGCTAAGGGTGAAGCCGGTGTAGACGATGATGCCAAGGCCGTGGCGGTGGAGATGTTCGGTCAGGTCAGCCAGAAAGGCGCTCTGACCAAACGGCTCTCCACCGCTGATGGTAATGCCCTCGGCATCCGGGTGGGCATCCAGCAGACGAGTAAGGGTCTGAAAGCTGAGTTCATACTCGGCGTCGGCATTGTTCCAGTCCGCGGCAATGCAGCCTGGACAGCTGCGGCAACAGCCATGAAACCAGAGCAGCCAGCGGCCCGGCGGCCCCAGCAGGCCGCTGGTATCATAGCTCAGTCGGTCGTAACGCAGGCGGGACATCTGCATTTTAGCGTGCTCCTTTCGAAGCCAAGATGCTCGCTTCCCACGCTTGGCCCCCTCGTCCACAATCGGTGCCAATTTTGTGCCGAATGACTGCCGTCTGCCGGTTCAGCTGGTTACGGCGGTCAAAAAGAAAGCTCTTGATGCTGCGCATGTTCTTCGCAATGGAACAAAGCTGTTCATAATCGCTCTTCTGCAGATGCGCCGGGTCTTTGCGATCGTTCAGGCGTTTGAACAGCGGGTCGATCTCACGGTTCAGGCAGGCTTCTATCTCTTTCCCTTTGGCGTGGCAAAGGTCAGCAGCTGTAAAGCTGCGGAAATAAAGATTGTTATAATATTGAAAACGGTCAGAGCTCAGTTTTTTGTTGCAGGTGAGCATGACGTTGGAGTAGAGCATGTCGGTCTGCTGAAGCAGGTCACTCAGGTCGTCCGCCCAAGTCATGTCGATACTGATTTGCGGGGAAGAAGGCGCACGATGGAAGGCCTTACGGGACACGGTGTTATAATTTTTTGCGGCAGCGATGTATTGCTTGACTTCAGCAGTCGTCTGGAGATGAAGGTCCTCGCGGTCGGTCAGGGTTTTCAGATTCTGGCGAAAGTTCTGTTTGGTGATGGGAGTGCGGGCGGCGCGGTTGATGTGGGTGGGAGCAGCGGGCTTGGAGGTGCTCTTAAGCGGTGCAGAGGGCTTCTGACCGGAAGAAGAGTGGGAAGAACTGCCGGAGGCCATGGCGCAAATGGCGAAGAAAATCACGAAGACAGCAATGATGATCATAGTGAACGGCCCTTTCTGTAAAATATGTTGTGTCATTCTGCGATGCGGAGCACGCCGTCGCTGCGGGTAAGCAGGCCGGCATCCACAAGGCGCTGCGCTTTGCGCTTGGCAGCACGGGGACTGTGAAGATAGAGCGCACGGCTCAGCTGCCGCAAGGTGATTCCTTCCGGGTGGAGTGCCACGGCGCTGAGCACCTTGGAAAGGCACTTGACCTGACGGCCCACGGCGGGAAGCTCCAGCACGTCGCACCGGAATGCGGGAGGAACGGCCGAGAACATACGGCCGACGAAACGCGTGTCGGCGAGCAGATGGAAGGAAAGGTCGTCTCCGGCACCGCTGCTCTGCATCAGATGGCAGAGCCCTTCCAGATCTTCCTGCATGGCGCCTTTGTGCAGAAAGCAGAACAGCTGCAGCATCAGCTGGACGTGGGGGTCGCAGCCCAGTTCATTTACAAGATGTTCTTCGGCACCATCACTCATAAGCGCGAAGCCACAAAGTCCGCTTTCGCTCAGATGACCCTGCTGGAGAAAGTAAGGCGTGTCGGGCACCGTTACGAAAGTTGTGAGGTTGGAAGGGCCGTCGTGTTCATAGCGGGAGAGAACACGGCAGGTGCCGGAGCTGTTCAGACCGATAAGAGCGCCGTCACCAACATGGAATAACAGGTAACGCCCATCGGGCACAGCGGCTGCGGCCAGAAGGGTGGAGGAGTATTCTTTGAGGTCGATGCCGCTGGCTGCGGCTTCTGCGGCCAGCTCGTGCAGGACAGCGTGAAGGATGTGCTGTGCTGCATCCTCGGGAGCCATCTTCCAGAGGGCGTCGAAGTGGACAGCCAGATAGCTGGCTGCGGCAGCGCTGGTGATCTGCGCGCCGGTGTCAGCCTTGGAATAGGAGCCTGCTCCGTCGGCAAGGGTGATGGCAGTGCAGCCGCCGGGGCCGATGCGCATGGCAGTGTGATCTTCACAGGGGCGGTGCTGCAGGGTGTGATGCAGGCCGGTCTTGCGGAAGTCGCAGGTTTTATAGTAGGTGAACATGTGCTTCCTCCTTACTGTTCTGCAAAATTTTTATAGTCGCGAAGATCGGTTTCGTTGAGCTCCTCACATGCATTTTTGAACTTAGAGCAGCTTACCAACATAGAACTGGAGAACTTAAAAAAGTCTACAAGAGATTTGGCGTTATCGGCACGCAGAACATGGCGGTCATCCCGCAGACCGGTAAGCTCCTGCATCAATGCGTGGTTGCAGTTGCGGCCGATCTCTACTGCAATGACTACGAGCTTGTTGGCGGCAACCTGCTCTTTGATGTATTTCTTGCTCCAAGCCATAGCGGCTTCTTCCTGATCACGAAGTTCGGGGGTGTACTCGGGCTTGCCGTCCGAGAGAAGGAACAGGATGGGCGCGGTGTATTTAATAACCGGAGAAGCATGGCGGAACTGGTCGATGCGCTGCTCCATTTGGAGCAGCGCGACCTGCAGGGCACAGCGGTCAAAGTCAAACCTTCGCAGTGAAGGTCGATATCTTTGCCTTTCTTCTCCTGCGCTTTGACTTCAGACATCGGCTGGAGAATGAAGACATCGCTGTTGAATGTAATGATTGAGAGTTCAAGAATGTTGCTGGCAATGGGATCCTTCAGAACATCGTCATAAAATTCACAGATAAGGCGCTTGAGCAGATCCCGGTAGGGGTTCATGGATCCAGATGTGTCGATCACGATGGAGGCGGAACCGCGTTTATTGGTGTTCATCACGTTCACCGGCTGTTTGGTGGCAGCGATATAATTGCGGACGTTGGGGTTTCCCAGAATATTCTTGATCGCCATAAGATTAAAATCCTCCGTATAAATGATATTTTTTAATCAAAAAACGGCAAAATGCTGTTTTTGAAAACCTGCGATAGGGAATCAGACCATGCTGTCCCAGCTTTTGTTCTTTTTTGCCTCAAGCGGCAGTTTCTTGAGAAGCTCGTTGAAATCTGCAAGGCTGCTGCTTTCCTTCGAGATCACTTTTGCTTTGGGCGGCGGTGCCTTTTTGGCACGGGAAGGCAGGTATTTGCCGCTTTCTGCGTCATAAGCAGTAAGAGCGGGCAGATCTTCCTGGTAACGAACCAGAATGTTCAGCCAATAGCTGACGGGCCGACGCTCTTTCTCGTGAAACCATTTGCCTTCGCCGTGGAAGCTTTCCCAGAAGCCTTCCTTCAAGTAATAAGGCAGGTGGGAAATGACGTTATACCATGGACCTCCGCGAATTTTTTCTTCGGCAGGGTGCTTGTCGAACTGAAATGGGTAGATGCCTTTTTCGACATACTCGCGGTCATCCTCACAGTAAATAGAAGAGCTGTAAGGGTGACCACAGGGGGTGAGGATCTTGAAGATAAGGTTTTGCAGAATCCACACGTCATCACATTTCTTTTTGATAAAATCGAACGTACAGCTACGGATATGCTCGGGCGAGAGGTAGTCGGGCAGGCCGACATTGGTGGGAAAGACCTTCTCCTCGAAAGCAACTTGAGCCGAATCAAGGTCGATGAGATACGCATTCTGATCGTTGTCAAACAGGATGTTGCTGGTATTGATGTCGCAGAGGACAATGTTGTTGTAGTGGAGAAAATCCACTAGCTCCGTCAGAGCCACGCTCATGCGGATCTGATCGGCCTTGCTGACGTTTGGGATCAGCGCCGGGAAGGTATCATAGCTATAATCGGCAAAGGGATGTGTGTTGGAGAAGGCCGGCATGATATAGCCGATCCACTCGCGTTGCTCGTTGTACAGCATCTTTTCCGGCCACGCGAGACGGCTCATCAAAGCGGCGTCTACGGCACGCATGGCACCGAGCTTGCGTACCATGATGCGTATCTTCTCTTTTTTCATGACCGAGTTGTTTTTACTTTTGAAGATCTTCGCGCATTTGCCGTCCGGCAGCTGATACACCAGCGCTTCGCCGCCGAGACCGAGACGCTTGCCAAGCTGGACTGGCTCGTAGGAACCGTTATCCTCACGGCCTTTTAGGATGTAGGCGGTACCGCCTTCACGGGGGATGCGGTCAGCTGCCAGAGCAGAGCTTTCGGGATAGGGCGCTTTGGTCTTGCCTTCCGGGTCGGGAAAGGCCGGACGCTGTTTGGCGGGGTTGGCCAAGTGCGATTTGTTGTCGATATCACGCTCGTAAATAATGCGATAACCGGGGTTTGTCTGGTTTACCTGATTGCGGTGTTCAATGAACATATGCAGGCTGCGGTTCGTACCAAGGACAAGAATGGAGGTGCTGAGATCCTGCTTTTTGATAAAGGCAGACAGCAGCTGGTTCTCACAGGCAAGCGAGCCGTTCAGCAGGTGGAGCGCATGATGCTGCTTCAGCTGCTGAACATGAGAAGCGACCGTTTCGAGGACCGGGAACTGCTGCGCATCCTTTTCCAGAGCGTCGGCTGCGGCCTTGCACAGCACGAGCTGGGTGCGAGTGCGCTGTGTGACCTTCAACTCAAGCACCTGATAGAGAATGCTGGCAGTCTGCGGTTTGCGGAGTGACATATAGGTAATGATAATGAGGTCGCGGCTCAGGATCGCGCGCTGACGCTGTTCGTGATCCACAGGGGCGGCCCGGGGTGCTGCGCCCGGGGGTGTCTTGGCCGGCAAAAAAGGAGACGGCCGCGGCGGCGTCGAGGAGGGTTTGGACGGCTTGGGGCTTGTACGCGGACCCGGCGAAGCTGCAGAAGAAAGGATCTTGCGATAAGAACCTTCTTTAAAAACAGGAAGTTCAGCGTCTGGCGAAAGCACCAGAATGCCGCTGCTCTGCAAAGCGCTGGTGCCATCCGGGGTGGAGAGATGATATTCCTCGCAAAGGGTACGAAGGGTAGTACTCATATGGTTTCCTCCTGATCGGTTATTGAGAGTCGGCAAGAAAACCATCCGGGGTCAGCTTCTTGACCAGTACGACTGCCTTGGAATGACGTGATCGCAGATTGTTGATCTCGAGAACGTCTGCGGTCATGGCCTTGTCCTGCGTGATCAGCAGGAGAGAATGACCGTTATTGCGCAGGTAGAGAAGCTTCTCTACAAAGACCGGGTCTGCATGGACACGCTTCCTACCGCAGTCGCTGCGGCGCAGGTCCTCGTCACCGCCAAGAAGGATGATGTTGTTGTCGCGGTGGATGCGTTCCAGCACACGGCTGGCCTGTGTATGGAGCCGGGGGTCATGAAGCTTTTTCTCGAGCTCAAGCTTCACCACATAAGGAACGCAGAGGGGGCGGGAGACCGCTTTACGATAGAGCGCGTAAAAGGGAAAGAAACCGGTGTGAAGCAGGCTACAGGTGTCGATGAACACATCGTGATTTGAAACGCGGCGCAGAAACTGAAGGGTCTCGGTCCGCTGGCGCTCACGGTCAGGGCCGGGGCTGGGCTTACGGGGGTGCTGCTTTTTTGCCGGATGGGGAGGGGAACGAATGGCATATTCGGCAAGCAGTTCGGTCTCGGCTTCGGTGTTGACCGGTGCCAGTTCATGAAGAACGACACGGTGGTAGCGGTCGTGCAGGATCCCGCGAAGGTCTTCCGGCGGCAGGCCGGTCGCTTTGGAAAGTTCGAGCAGATTCATCATGAGTAGACCTCCAATCTGTAAAAGTGTGGGTCAGCGGCGAACGCTGTGCAGGATGATCCAGATGCCCAGAAGCACGATGGCAGAAGGACCAAGGATATCCAGCAGGCCACCGTTCATTGAGCGGCTGACCGCGCCCCTGACATCCAAAATGTTATACTGAATGGCAAAGGCAGTAACAGCGCCCAGAACAGCACCGGCGGTGTAGGCACCGGGAGAGAGCATCACATGTCCGTGAAAAAAGGCGGGGAGAAGCGGGATGATGAACGCACCCAGCAGCGCGCCGATGAAGATGCACTGCAAAAAAGCACGGATCGCTGCCCAGTTGACGAGGATGAACAGAAGGATGATCAAAAGAAGCACCACGGGCACCAGCCGCACCAGAAGGGGAGCGGCACGGTGGAGCATCCGACGCAGCGGGACACTGCGGCTGGGTGCTGCTTCAGGGGGTGCCGGGGCGGGAGCCGTGCTCTCTTCGCTGGCTGTGAAGTGGAGACCGCCTGTGGACGGAGCCGCTGCTTCAGGGGGTGCCGGGGAAGGCTCTGGATAAACCACCCGGCGGCGGGCAGGTGCGGGGTGTTCCTGCCTAAGATCGTGCGTGACATCCTCGATCAGGAATAACGCACAGTCTGGGCACATCGCTGCGGTATCGGGAAAGGTGCGATGGCATTTGACACACTTTTTCATGATTTGATGAAAACTCCCATGGATTTGTTATGATGCTATTAAACAACTACGCTTCAAAAAATAATAGGGAAATAAATTTTGAACCTTTTTCGGATAATATAAGTGCGCTGCCGTCGTGGATATTTGCGGTCAGAAGTCGGTCGGGAGGAATGGGCGGCTCCTGCACTCCGGCAAACGTAAAGGCCGCATGGTGCCCCAAGCCGACGGTGACATGATGTACGATACCGTTGGTGATGAACATCTTGAAGATATCGTTGGCGTCCAGAGCACTGACACCAAGGCAGCACAGTGTGGGGTGAAGGATGATGCAGTTTGCAAGACCCAGACCCTGGAAGGTGCTGCCGATGAAAAGCATCTGCCCCGGCGCAGTTTGTAAAAGGGAAGAGGATTCCAGCGTTTTGCAGGAAACGTCGTAATCGATCAGGCAGAAGTCGCGGCGGCACTTCTGAAAAACTTCCATCTCGCCCAGCAGAGCGGCGGCGAGCATCTCCTGCCCGGCAGGGGGAGAGCACAGAACGCAGAGTTTGCCGTCGGCCAGACAGGAGTAAAGAGAACGGCGGCGCACGCCGGGCGGTCCCAGAACGGCGCACTGGCTGCGGAATGCTTTCCAGAAGCCGTCAACGCCGGTGCTCCAGCTGAGATTCAAGGAATGCTCTGCCTGCTGAACAGCGTCGGGCGGCAGAGTGCTCAGGAATTCGGCGGCATTTTTGCCAAAGCTCTGCATCATGATGTCCAGATTGGAAAAGGTGAACATCTCCGGGGGCCAGTGCTCGTGCAGAAGCTGGAGCATGGTCCGCAGGAAGGAAAGGATCTCACCGGGAGATGCCTGCGCTTTCTGCACATAAATGTGCACCGGGCCCGAAAGGATGCGCATGGCATCCTCAACATCCACATTGCGGTCAAAAGGCAGGTAGGAGATATCCTGCCCCAGCCGCACGACCTTGTCGGGATACTGCTCGCGCAGCTGCCGAACGGCGGCGTCCGGCCCCTCTGACGGCAGAGTGCCGGAGTAAAGGCACAGCGTAGGGAGGCTCTTACGGGCGGCACGCTGCAGCCGGGAAGAAAAGGCGTGAAGCTTGATCTGTTTTGCATTGGAAAATTCGCCGCTGTCCACACCGCCGCAGAGGATGCAGCGGCCCTTTTCCGGCAGGGAACCGAACAAGCTGTTGGAAATGTGATTGACATGCTGATCATGCCGGCGCAACCCGGCAGCGAGGAGCATATCTGCAAAAATACCCATAAACTTCCTCCTGTTGAAGGTCTAACCGATGCAGTTTTTGGTGAAGCGGCAGCGGAAGGGCTGAGAAGAATCGGCCAGCTGAACAAAGCATTCGCCCTGCTGCAGGCCGGTAAAATCCCAAGACTCGATGCAGCGGCGGGGCGCAGGCGCGGTGTAGTCGATGCGGCCGTCGGCGCGCACAAAGCGCTGCTGTACCAGAGCGCTGCGCGTTCTGCCCTGCAAAAAGGTCTGACTCGGTTCATCACAGTTGAAAACGAACAGATTTTGGAAAGCGCCCAGAATGGTCTGTGCTTCCCGATCGCCGTAAACGCTGTAAAGCTGGCTGACGGTCTGTAGGCCGGCCACGATGCAGCAGTTGGCCTGACGCATCAGGGTCATGGCAGGTTCCAGATACAGCAGCTTGGGCAGGCGTGCAAGTTCGTCAAGAAAGAAGTAGGTGCGGCCGCGGCCGTGATGGAAGCGGCAGCGATTGGCGATAAGGCTGTCCACGAAAAAACGAAAAGCGTAGGTCTGGCTGCGGGAGTAGTCGGGGTGGTAGTTCAGGAACAGCACTGTGGGGCCGGGACGATGTGCCACCGACTCCGCAGAGATGGAACGTTCGGGATGCGCTGCCAGCGCAAACGAACCCACAAAGACACGCTGGACCATGCGGGAAATCTCGCTCAGAACACCGTAGCCTTCGCGGCGGGCATCCGGGTCGGCCGGAAGATACATGCGCGCGCTGTAAAAATCTGGGTCGGAATTCAGAACTTTCAGAAATTCCTCATAGGTGTGGTCAAGCGCTTGGTCGGTGGTATCATCGGAAGGGGCAGCACCGCCGATCAGACGCAGAAAATTGGCGTTGTTCAGCTCGCTGTCAGCCGTGTCAGACTGCAGCAGGCACAAAAGCAGGCATTCGGTAACGGCCTGCGCACCGTCCACAAAAAAGCGGTTCTGGCCCGCGTCGCGTGCGCTTTCCTCGTAGAGATAGCTGCACAGTTCGCGAACGCGCATCTTCAGCAGAAGGCTGTTGTTTTTATAAGGGAGAAGCTCGTCGAAGATGTTCCAGACGTAACGGCTGCTGAGAGAATCCAGCACCAGATCTCCCTCTTCATAGAAGGCACGCTGGTAGTCGCCCTTGATGTCGAAGAAAACGGCCAGATCATCCGGGCCCATATGGTTCAGCACCTGATCTGCCAGCAGGAAGATGGTGTTGGTCTTGCCGCAGCGGGGTTGCCCCAGAAAGAGCGTACCGGTGGTGAGGGAGTTTTCCGGCAGGTGCAGGGAGATATACTGGTCATGGAAGTAACCCGGGAGCAGATAATCACGAGACTGCGCAGGAGAATCGCCCGGGTGCAGATAGCGGGCAGGAATGTCGTTCAGCACGGCAACGCTGCCGGAGAGTACACGTAAATTTTCCATAAAAGCTCCTTGAAAAATGTGATTAGCGTCCGTGACCGCCAGACTTGCTGCAATGTCCAACACCGCTGCTGTGGCCGCCGGACTTGCTGCCGCCGACGGCGTGACCGCTGCAACCCGCCTGATGGGATGCGGCAATGGAACCGAGAGAAAGAGAACTGCCCGAGCTTTTGCTGTGGGCGGCAGCTGCACTTTTGTGAGAAGCCGCGATGTCGGACAGGCTGCGGGAACCTTGGGCGCTGCGGTGCGCGGGATGACCGGTGGAGTAACCGATGATGGCGTGTTTGCCGTCGGTATGCTGCACGGTGCTCTTGTAATGCGGCTTGTTGCCGTACTTTGCCTTGAGACGGGCTTCCACTACCGCTTCCCGCTGGGCAGAGCGCTGCTTGTTGTAGAACTGCCGGATGGTTTTAAAAGCTGCATGGACCTGCTCGGAGTAATTGGGACATTCAAATTTGTGAGAGCGGTTGTTGCGGCGGGTTTCCAGACGGTACAGCTTGGGGTCATTCATCATCTTGCTGTAGTCTGCCTGAGACATGTTGACTCGTTCGGCTGCTTTGCGCATGACCCGTTCTTCGAACTGGTAGTTATGGCCGACATCGATCTGCCCCTTCACAAGGGGCTCCCATGTATTGGGGTCAACGGGCTGACCTTTGGTGTTGTGTGGAACGATGATGCTGTCTTTGGTGGTCTGGCTCGGGGACACCCGGCGAAGTCTTGTCATGAAATTCACCTCTTTCTGAAAGATGGAAGATTTTGAGATTTTCCCGGAACGCTGCGGTCGGAAACGCTTCGAAAATGATTCCTACTCTATACAAGCATAGATGGCTGCGGACGACTACGGGAATAAATTTTAATGATGCCAAAAGTTTATTGTGATGAAAAATATACAAATACGATAAATGACGCAAAAAATAAGCACCCTGAACCCGATAGAACAAATATTGTTCTGGGTTCAAGGTGCTTTTGCGTACAGGGAGAAAATGCTACATCGCAATTCTGCAGCACAAAATCGCCACTGCATAAAAATAACATTTAAACGCTGAAAATTTATTCCACCTGACAGGCCGCAAAAGAAAATGTATAATACAGCCATACTCCCCGAGGGGAGAAAATGCAAAGAAAGGAGGCGCATTGCCGTATGACGCGCATGATCGCATCGAACCGAATAGGCAGTCCCAGCCACGGTCCCCCTTGAAGGTTCAGCCATGTGATGAGTTGAACTCGTTTGTACATATTTTGCCTGCCCTCCTTTTATAGATAGAAACCGTTTCCATAATAGATGATAAAATTCCCTTCAATTGCTTTGGTTTTCATACATGACTTTTCCTCCTTGAAATAATAAATATAAAGTTCGA
>ERZ780223.3065-NODE-3065-length-13060-cov-3.293964_pt1 | contig 13060 bp, 7 predicted proteins | sample MGYA00511016_ERZ780223 | MGnify/ENA primary metagenome ERZ780223 (study PRJEB29588, sample SAMEA2159032) | human gut metagenome | biome: human gut; feature: human-associated habitat; material: faeces | place: Denmark | collected 2008/2010 ... | reverse complement strand
CTCCTCACTCTCCGCGCTTCCTTCAAACGGGGTATCCAGGATCGCGCATACCAAATCGTATGCGGTATAGATTCCGGTCGGATCCAGCTTGTCGATGATGCGGTCACGCCATGCTTTTTTCGTGGCATAGGTTCCGGACTTGACGCGATGCAGGGTCGTTAACACGATATTCTCTAACAGGGTCTTGTGTTTTTTGATCGCAAGAGCCATGTCGTTGTCCATCCGTGTGTACTCCTTCGTGCAGTTTGCCAGTTCCTTTTTGAAGCTCTTAAGCTGCTCCTTATCCGTATCCGGTGCCTGCTCCAGACGTTCGACCGTCATCTGCAGGGTGCGGATGCGTCCATCCAGCCTTTCTCGGTTCCGGAACACCTCGGAAATGCTTTCTGGGGTGATCTCGACGCGCAAAAGCTTGATCAATGCCTTCGGCAGCTCCGTATAGCGGGAGAAGATCGTATTCTTGACTTCCGTGATCAGGTCATCCGACGTGAATTTTCCGGAATGCTTCCTTGCAACCTCTTCCGTATACAGGATGGTATGTGGGAATTTCCAGTAACCGCGCACGATGAACGCACAGTCCCCGATATCTGAGGATTTAATCTCGATGCCTGGTTTCGGCAGGACATCCAGCCCGTACGTATAATCAAACGTTTCCAGTTCTTCTTCATACGCAGTCCGCAGTTCGTCGATCACGGTGTTGTTGTCGAAGGAAAACCGGATACAGGAAATGCTGTGGTTCAACAGCCATCCATCGCAGGTCATTCCGGTAAACCCGCTCGCCTGGGCAAACATGAAATATAACTGCTCGATCATGGTGAGCGGCAGCTCATTATAAGTTGTCGTCGTGACCATGAAGATCTTGGACAGTTTGTCCTGTACCCGGACAATGAATTTTACCATCTTGGAATTTGCGAACAGGGACATCAAAAGGATATCCCTTGCGAATGTGCTTTCCAGTAAAAAGTCGCCGGATGCACGGACCCTCTGTCCAAGCGTCGGAAGTGCATAACGGCTCATGATGTACAGGCGGTTTTTGGTTACGTCTGCAAATAACAGCCCTGTGGACTGCAGCTCTGCCAGCAGCTTCTTGTTGATCGTCTTCTTTTTATTGGAAGTCGTTTTGAAGTTCTCATACGGAAAGCGTTCAATCACTGCGGTTTTTAACTGCATTTTGGTCCAATTGAGTTCTGTTACTTCATCCCCCTCATTGGAGGGGTAATTCAGTTTGTCATTTGCCCTGCACATGGCGTAATACCAGCGCCCGAAATCATTCGGCGGAAGCCGGTAGGCCAGCAAGGCATCCTTTTCCGTCTGGTATTCTTCCGGAAGCACGCTGTAGATGCAGATGTTCGTTAAATTTGTAAGGTCAGAGACCGTCTTTGAGGCAACTTTCTGTTGCAGCTTCATGAACAGTCCCGCATCATTTCCGTATGCTTCGAAAGTATCCAGTAAAAAGCCATCCAATGCCCTCTGCAGGTCTTTTTCGTCTGTTACTCTCATATTTCTCCTTTCTTGCTCATCCTTCCTTTAACAGGTCATAAAGCTGCACCATGTCCGGCTGGTCACCGTTATGGAGCAGTTTGCCTGCCAGGATCCGGATCGCTGTTTTGCACCCCGGCTCCGATTCCACGGAGGACAGGATCTGCTCTTTTTCATCTCGTGTCACTTCATTCCGCATAAAAATGGCGGACATGAGCGGCGCCGCTCTTAACGTGAGCATGTTTCTGGTCATTTTGTTGCGTCTCCTTTCATTCCTTATGATTATTTGGTTCATGTTCAGTATGTATACGCTTTCCGAATTTTCTCCGACAAAAAAAGAGTGATTTTTTCCGCAAACCTCAGATACAGCTTTTGAACAGGATATTTTAACATTTCGGCTTCAGATCCAGACGAAAAAAAGCACCGTATCAAACGGTGCTTTTGGATTTCCCGTATTTTGTCAGCTCCTGTTCGGAGCCAACACGGGCAATTTTTAAAACCTGGGCGATCACGTCCGGCATGTTAAACCGGTCCGTATCGATGTCTTTCTGCTTGCAGTTCCACTGCAATGACGGAATCTCCATGTAAAAGGTTACATCCGGAGTCGTCGTGTTTGCGTAGATACGCTGCAGCTTCCCTCTCTCATACCGTGAGATGCCGGATACCTTCACTCGGATCCCTCCGGTATACGGCGGGATCAGGATTCCGGTCTCCCGGTAATTATTTTCCAAGCGCCGCATCAGGTACTGTGCCACATCGACAGTCGCGTCAACATCGTACGCGGCGTCATGGTACATGTCCTGTTCCGCGCCGCAGTAGGTCGATATGGTCTGGAGCTTGTAATTGACCACTTCGGACGGAGCGATCATTTCCTGGGCGAGTCTGTACACATCTAACGACATCATTGGGTTAAATACCTGCTGATACCGTTTATACATCTCGAATAGGAAGAGGTCATCGAACCGCAGGTTGTTGTATCCACAGACGATGCTGTTTCCGAAAAACTCCATGATCTGCGGGAAAACTTCTTCTTCCGCCGGCTGGTCCGCAAGGAATTCATCCGTAATTCCGGTAAGTTCTACGATTTTCTCGTTGAGCGATTCGACCGGACGGATATACCAGAGCCGTTCTTCTAACGGCAGGAAGCCGACAAACGGCATGTACATGAATTTCTTTGCGGACAGCTCGATGACGTGTGCCTGTGGTTTGTTACCACTGCTGACCGGGTTTAACCCGGTCGTTTCGCAGTCGTATACGATAATGTCCTCTGCCGATTCGAAGAATTCCGCGAACTGGTAGATGACGGTGGGTGTCTTGTACATAGACCTCCTCCTTACTTATGCGGCACTCCGTAGGAATCCAGCACGCTTGCGGCAACCGGGTCACCACTGCAGTCCAGCATATAATGCTGTGACTTTAAGTACGCGATGCAAAGTCCAGCAAGATGTGACATCGGGCCTGCTTCCACGTAGCGGATGATGCTGCGGATGTGTACCGGATTGTACTTCAGTACCTGGCTGATGTACTTCGGGCCCGGACGCATCATGCGGGTCTCGGCCGGTTCCTGATCGGTAGCTTTTCTCTTCGGGTCAAACGGTCTTTCCTGTAACAGGACGTCATCCGGGTTTTCCGGAGTCAGTGACTGCGGGGTCTCCCAGTCCGGTTCATGTTCAAACCAGTAGACGCTGCTGCGATCCGGTTCCAGTCTTGCAGGGGTTGCAGGCGCATAAGCAGGAGCTGCGGCAGCTTCCGGAGTTGCGGATGTTACCGTTTCCTCTGCTGCGTTAGTTTCGGAGTCTGTAAGCGGCTCGGATTCAGCTTCCTCTTCCGCCGGTGTCACGGACGGAACGTCGGATGTTTCCTCTTCGCTGTTGTCCGTCTCCTCGCCAGTTTCTGGCTCCATTGCCGGCTCTTCAGCCGGGCTTTCCGGAATGTCTTCCACTGTCGGCTCGGACACATTCTCTTCCTGCGCGGCTGTTTCCGCCATCAGGGCCTCTTCCTTAGCTTTTTCTTCCGCCTCGGCTCTGCGCTTTGCTTCCTCGGCCATCGCCATGTCAGCTTTGCGTTTTGCCTCAAATGTCTCAGATTTTAAAGCTTCCAGTGCGGCTTCCGCATGGGTTTTTCCCTCCACGGCTTCCTTTAAGGCTGCTTCACTGGCTGCGTTCGCCTCTTTTAAGGCTGCGATCTCGCCAGTTGCCTGATCTAACTGCTTCGCGGTTTCGGCTGCCTGCGTTTTTGCCTGCTCCAGTTCTGCCTTGTTTGCCTCACAGATCTGTTCCAGTGCGGCCTTTTCAGCTTCTGCCTTGTCCTTGGCTTCGCGTTCCTGGCGGATTGCGTTACCGTCGGTCTCCGCAGTTGCCTGGTATGCAGCTAACGCATCCTCTGCCTCTTTACGGGCGTCTGCAGCTTCCTGCGCCTTGCGGTCTGCCTCCTCTTTCTGCTCTACCGCAGCCTTTAAGTTGTTTTCCGCTTCAGTCAGGCGCTCCTGCATGGCAGTTTTTGCTTCGATCTCAGCCTGGATGGTCTGCTCCTGCTTTGTTTTTTCCGCATTTGCACGCTCATCCGCTTCCTTCGCAGCTTTTACCGCTTCCGCAAGTTTGACTCCCTGCTCCTCGCACTGCTTGGACAGTTCTGCCTGCTTGGCTTGCGCGGTTTTTGCCATTTCCTGTGCTTCTTTCACCTTTACGTCTGCATCCTTTAACAGGGCATCACTGTCTTTTTTGGCCTGCTCCATGGAAGCGACCTTATCCTGCAGGGCCTTATTCTCCGCTTCTGCCTTCTTTAATGCTTCCGAATCAGCAGCGGATGCTTTTTTACTTTCGTACTCATACTGCCCCTTGATGTTCAGTGCCAAAAGACTGATATCGGCATTTTTTTCATCCTTCGTCTTTAACACACTGATCATGGCGCGGTCAAACGCCTGGTTTGCAGCTGTCTGTCCGTCCGCTCCGGTACCAACGCCGTAGCAGCGGGAACCGAGGTCGTTTGTAACGATACAGATCGTTACGATCTTCCCATCCGCATAAGTCTGCTGCGGAAACTCACAGCTCATGAACGCGTCACGGGCTAACTCTACGAGTCCGTCATGGCTGAGGTATCGGTGCCCATCTTTGTCCGCGTACTGGATATGGAAGATGGCGCCTCCTGCCTCAATCGCCATGGTCGGGTTCTGTGCCTGTCTGGTCTCCTTCGTTTCTTTTGCTTTTTCTTTTTCCATCATTGGAACTCCTTTCTTTTTCTGGCGTACTCTGTGCCTTATTACTGCTTACGGCTTCAGTATGTAGATTTTTTGAATGTTTTGCCCGCAAAAAAAATCCCGCAGTCATAAACTGCGGGATTTGTGGTTTTTTTGTCATCTGGTTTTGGTCACGCTGCAGCGTACCGGTGCTTCCGTTACAATGAGCGGGTTTAACACCAGGTCCGTTTTCCAGATCTCCTGAAGCGACTCAAAGAAGACGCAGGCCGGGTTGCCGTTCGGATTGGCGTAAGTCACGACCTTATCCTTGGTCTCGTCCATCCAGTGGAACGGGTCCGTGTCCATGATCATGATCATGTCCTTGACCGGTTTTAACGGCTCCACGGTCTTTACGCTGATCTTACGGATCGGCTCTTCCGCGTCATTATCCGTATCCACCATGATCTCCCCGCTGATCTTTACGACCGTATCCTCCGCAAGCAGGTCGCTGTAGGAAGCGTACGGTTCCGTGAAACAGCAGATCGGGATGCTCCCGGTCTGGTCTGACAGGGTGAAGAATGCCATCGGGCGTCCGTCCGTGCGCCTTGCTTTGACCGTGTATTCCGTAATGATACCGGCTACACGGACACTGCTCTTTCTCCCGCGCCCTAATGCTTGGGAAATGGCGACGGTTTTTAATTCCTTGGGGCTTTCGTAGTGGTCCATCGGATGTCCGGTGAAATAATCACCGAGCAGTTCGCGCTCGTTCTTTAAGTTCTGGTATTCGTCATTGCAGACTGAAGTATCAATCTGCGTCTGACAGATCACGTCTTCCTTATCTGCCATCGACTTGCGGATCTTTGCCTGTTTGTCCGGCTCCGCAGTAGTGGCCAGTTTCTTATTGTAGTCCTTCAGGGACTTGATTGCCTTGGCATACACGGTGTCCCAGGCAATCAGAAGTGCCTGGCGGTTATCGCATAAATGTCGGAAAGCGTTTGCACGGACAAATTTCTCAAAGGTCTTAGCGTCCGGCCAGGTACGGATCACAAAATCCGCTATGCTCCGGAACGGGCCGTTCTTTTTTCGTTCTTCTTCAATCTGTGCCTGTGCGGCTCCGAGCCCCTTGATCTTACTGAGCCCGTAATACACCGCATTGTCATAGATCGTGAAGCCCGCTCCCGAGACATTGACATCCGGCGCCTCGAACGGGATCTGCATATATCGCATGTCCCCGCAGAGTTTCTGGATTCCGTCAAAATCAGAGGAGTTTAACACTGCCGCCATATACTGGAGTGGATAATGGTGCTTTAACCATGCAGTCTGGTACGCAACAACGGCGTAGCAGGCCGCGTGACTTTTGTTGAACGCATATCTCGCGAAATCCATAACCTCGTCAAACAGGTCATTTGCGGTTTCCTCGCTGATTCCACGCTTTTTGCATCCTTCGATCTTTCGTTCCGGGTCGCCGTAGATAAATGCCTGGCGCTCCGCTTTTAAGACCTTTTCTTTCTTTTTGGACATTGCTCTTCGTACCATATCCGCCTGTCCTAAGGAATAGCCGGCAAGGCTCTTAAAGATCTCCTGTACCTGCTCCTGGTAGGCGATGGCACCGTACGTATTTTTTAAGATCGGCTCCAGCTCCGGTGTCAGATACGTTACCGGCTGCTGTCCGTTCTTGACGGCAATGACATCCGATAAGAACTGCATCGGGCCCGGACGGAACATGGCAACAAGAAGCGTCAGGTCAAAGATCGTTTCCGGGCGGAAACCCTTTAACATGCCTTTCATGCCGTCAGACTCGAACTGGAAGACGGAGTTTGTATTTGCTTTCGCAAAAATCTCCCGGTATACATCCGCGTCATCCATCGGGATCCGGTCCATATCGATCAGTTTCCCGGTGTCCTTATAGATCTGGCGCACCGTGTTGGTGATGACCGTCAGGTTGATCAAACCGAGGAAGTCCATCTTCAAAAGTCCGATTTCTTCGGCCTGGATCATATCACAGGACGTCATGAGCATGGACTTATTGGACATGATGAGCGGAATGTAGTCGTCTACCGGGGCACCGTCCGCAATGATGATGCCTGCGGCGTGCTGTCCGTTGTGGAGAACGGTTCCCTCGATACACAGTGCGAAATGGATAATGCCCTGTGCAGCGTCATTTCCAGCAAAGGAATTTTTCAACCCGGTTACGGAGATTTTCTCCGGCACCTTTGTTCCTGTATTTTTTACCTCACGCACGAAATCATCCGCGATCTTATGAAGGTCTAAATGCAGAGGGTCGTCTGTCAACTCTTCGGCTTTTTTTGCAATCAGTTTTTCGAGTGCCACGTAGTGCTGCGCGTCATAGCCGCGGCTTAACGCATAGGTTTTCGCTGCTGTCAGCAACGCCGCTTTTCCGGTCTGTTCGCTCTTGGACATGATCCTGCATACGGTGGCTTCTCCGTATTTATGCTTGACATATTCAATTGCGTACGGACGGACGTTGGACTCGATATCGCAGTCGATATCCGGCATGGATACACGTTCCGGGTTTAGGAAACGCTCAAACAGCAGACCGTAGGTCAGCGGGTTGATGTTTGTGATACCGGTCATGTAGCATACCAGGCTGCCGGCTGCGGAACCTCGGCCAGGGCCTACAGTCTCGCCGGGGCGGTCCTTGACATACGCCGCGATCCGCTCCGTATCAAAGGTCAGCGCCAGCTTCTGTTCTTCCGGGTCGTCAAGATATAGTTTTCCCGCTACCCTTGCGTAGCGCAGGAAATCCTCTACGATGCAGAAATAATCCGCATACCCCATGGAACAGATGATGTTTAATTCATATTCCAGTCGGTCATAATCTGTAAAGTCACCGTCCGGATATCTCCATGCGATGCCTGCGTAGGTCATCTCGCGCAGATATTCCTCCGGGGTCTTCCCGTTTGGCGCCACGAATTTTGGATAATGTTTTTCCGTATTTAAACGGAATTCACACTTGGAAACAATTTCCCCAACGTTTTCCATGGCTTCCCGTACGGTTTCTTCCGGAAGGATCTTTAACAGTGCTTCGGAAAGCTCTGCATCATCCTTTACATAGACTTCGTAATCCGCCGCGTCCGGCGTATACCAGCGCTCGTACTGGTATCTTGTGGACTGGGCGATTGCCCTGGCCAGAACGGAATCCGCGGAATTATCCGGGATGTGTGCGTCATTGGCCGCAACGACCGGGAGCCCGGTCATCTGGGCAACCCAGGCAAGCTTCGGATAAGCAGCCTTTTCAATCTCTAAGCCGTGATACTGCAGCTCAATGTAGAAATTCCCTTCTCCGAACAGCCTGCTATACCAGTCCGCTTCTGATAACAGCGCATTGTTTAAGGATGCGTCGTCCACGTAACGCTCACGGATCGCCGTGATCCTGCGTTCAATCTGCATCCATTTTGCGATCTGCTTTTCGTCTGCCGCAATGAAAGCCTTCAGATTTTTCAGTACCGCCGTATTTTTTTCATATGCAGCATTTACCTCGGCAAGCCTTTCTGCGGCTTCCGCCTTCTTTCTTTCCTCCTCTTCATATTCCTGCCTTGCCAGTAGGCGCTTAGCTTCATCCTTTCCGGTGGTAGCCCTGCGGTAAAGTCCCTGCGTGCTCTTTTTTGCGGCTTTTTTCAATGCCGCAATTTCTACCGACATGGCGCTTTGTTCTCCCATGAGCGCATCCCGCTTCCAGCAGTTTTTCGCGTAGCTTTCCGCCTGTGGGGAAAGGAATGCATCCTGCTGTTCACGCAGTTTGTTGATGTCGTCATCCACGGAGCGGTTAGCTAAGACAATGCTTGCCAAAACTCCCTGGACGCACGCGCTCGTGGCAATCACGTTCCCGTGTCCTTCCGAGCCCGGCCCGAAATACCGCATCAGCAGCTCTTTGTTACCTCTGGCAAATCCGTTTGCCAGCCGGTGCTGAGTGTCGGTTGTGAACTTGCTGAGTGCCCGGAATCCTTTGTCGTTTTTTGACATGAGGATCAGGTGCTTTCTGCCTTCCGACCCCTCTTCGATGTAGGCTTCGACGCCGACCACCGGTTTGATCCCGGCTTCCTCGCAGCATCTCGCAAAATCGATATAGCCGGTCATGACGCCGTGGTCCGTTAAGGCAACTGCCGGCGCACCAAGCTCTTTTGCCCGGTCGACTAATGTCTGCACGCTCATCGCGGAATCCCTTCTGGATTCCATGGTGTGGTTGTGCAGTAATCCATATTTTACTCTTGAACGTTCCATATTAACCTCCTGTTCCTTATCATTTGTTGGTTCCCTTACAGGATGGATACCGTTGCGTGCCGGGCAGCCGGAAAAATCGCAAAAAAAGAGACCCTCCATTTGGAAGGCCTCTATAGGTTTTAGTCAGGCGTTTAAGACCAGCCTTGCGTATTCACGCATCTGCTGTTCGCTTGCCCGGCCAAGGAAGATTCCGCGGTTTGCGAATTCTCCCTTTGACTGTAACAATTTCTGAAATGCCATGCGGTCGACCGTTGCAAAGAAATTCCGCAGCTCGGCTTTGGACATGGTCATTACATCCGGTTTTTCCGGCTCCTTTGTTTCCGGCGCCGGTGTTTTCGCAGGCTGCGTCATAGGCTTTTCCTGCATAACAGGTGCCTGACTGGCCGCCTGCTTTGCTGTCTCCCGGACCGGCTTTTCCGGTGTTTTTGCAGCCTGTGCGATCCCGCTTCCGGCGGTCTGTGCTGGCTTTGCAGGTTCTTTTTTAGGTTGCGGTGCTGTTTCCTGCGGTTTTGGTGCAGGAGCAGGTGTTTTCGCTGCCGGCTTTACCACACTTTTAGCACCCGGAGCAGCTGGCTCTGGTTTCTCAGGTTTTGCGGGTTTTGGCGGTTCCTTTGGTGCCGCTTTCTCCTCCGTCTGTTTCATGGCATTTTCCATGAATTTTGGCGGCTGGATCCCGGCAGTCAGGGACTGTCTTCTCTGTTCCGCAACCTTTTCCTGTCTTCCGGCCGGTTTCTCCGCCTGCCGCAAGACTTCATTCATGGCCTCATCCCCGGATTTTGGCTTCATTTCCGGCGGGATGACATGGGGCACATTGCCCACGTTTAAGGCCAGTTTGTTTAATGTCTGCAGGATCGGCGCAAGTTCTTCCTGGGTATAGCCTTCAAAAAGAACCATGACGCGGTTTCCGGAGCAGATCATCCTTGAATATCCCATAATTTCTCCTTTCTTCTATTCCTTGCGGATTTAACATCTTCAGTATGTGGACGAAACCGTAAAAAATCGGCCCGATCTACCAGTCCTGCACGATCTTTTTGATCATTTCCGCCGTCTGGCCGGCTAAAAGCTCAAAATCCTGCACATTCATGTAAAAATCCTTCCCATACATTTTTGTGAAATCCTTGTTATTCTGTTTCCCAATCGCCGTCCCAAATACCTGGATCTTTTCCCTCCTGGCATCCTCGATGGCAAGCATATTCTGCCGGATGCCTTCAGAGCCGCTGAAATATGCGCTTGGGAGACCGTCGGAGATGATGTTCATCAATTTATGTTTCTCTCTGCGGCGCTTTAGGAGTTCTGTTGCATAGCGGATGCTGTAAGAATCGAAGTTACTGCCGTTACCTTCGATGTAAGGCAGCGTCTCCCGTTCTTGTAACGTGTTCGCCCACCTGATAAAATGGAGCTGTTCCACGTTGGATGAAGTGGTGTGAAACCCCATACAGTATGTCGGAATCCGGAAATACGCCATCGTTTCCGCAATCGCGGTCGCCGTGATAATGGCAGCTGTCGTTTTTTCTCCCCGCATGGAGCCGGAACAGTCGACCAATAGCATCAGACACATATCAGCCTTATCTGACGGAAGACGCTTCCGCTCAAACAGACGGGATGTCACCCGACCGGAAGAGGCCCGCTTTAAGCTGACCATGCCGCTCTGCGTGTACATTTTCCGGTTGCAGTCATCCTGGAAGATTTTTTTCAGTTTGACGATCAACGGTTCGTAAATGATCGCTGCCCTTTGCGAATATTTTGCATAAAGCTCCGGGGCGGAGTCTTCCATCACTATATCATCCGGTATAACGTCCGAAAACTGCTTATGGTTGGCTGCGATCTCTTTGACAGCCTCATTCATGGCTGTTGTTATCTCTTGCCCTGCGGACTTACCACAGGTATCCTCATAGGATTCCATCAGCTGGTCTAACTGCTCGGCAAGTGTTTCCGGATCGATAGCTTCCGGCTCCGCTTCCGGGTCTTCCATATCCTTCGAGGTAAGATCCCGCTGTTCCTTCCCGGATTTGTCACCAGGAATGGGTTCTTCGTTCTCGTCCTCGCCTCCAGTATGGTTTTGATTAGTGTCTGTCTCAGATGATTCTTCCGATATCCCAGCTGACTGTCCTGTGGTTTCTTCCGGAACTGTTCCGGATGCATCGTCCGCACCGGACTCGGCCTGCGTCATTGTGGAGGCTTTCTTTTCCGTCTCCGCTTCGTCACCTGCTGCTCCTGGACTGTTCTTAGCATCCAGGCTTTCACCTTCCTCCGGATCTTCCTGTTTGTCTGTGATTCCCGCATCTTCTCTTAATTGATCCTGCATTTTTCTTTTTTCTTTTTCCATGCTTTGTTTTCTGGCCTTGTTACGTCTTTCCGACCGCTTGGAGGAATCAGAAACATTCGCGGCTTTCTGGCCTTCGCCGTTGCCGTTCGTACTGCGTTTTCCGGTCGCATTTGTCAGGTCACTCATACAAAGAGAGGCGTTCCAACCGTTGATCGGTGTCAGGATCCGCAGTGCGGTCTGGAAGATTTCCTCAGCTATATGGACGCGTTTTTTGCCATCCGGCTCATTGATCGCCTGGTAAACCAATCCGATCGTACGGTCGAAACAGCGCCTGGCCGCCTGAGACGTAAAATCGCCCTTCACGAGTCCTCCATCGCCGAAGTGGACCAGCGCGGTCATGTATTCATACCATGCTGTGCTCAGAGGATTCGTCTCAGCATGTTCTGAGACCGGTATTGCCAGGTCATAGCATCGGTCGATCGTAAAATACAAGGCATCTAATGCCGGCCCTCCGACGATCTGGTCCGCGAAATTTTCGATGGCCGGATCTTCGATTAGGTTTACGATCGTCATAAAGAGGTCCTTTTGCTGGTAATCCGAGATTTCCCGCAGGATGCGCTCCGTTTCATCAAAGTCCGTAAAAACCTGATGCATGGCTTCATGGATGTTAATTCCCATCTGCATGATGCGCACTTCCGGCTCCGTGACTCGGTTAAAAAAATCATGGTCCCTGGCCACATGGATGATCCCGTCTTTTGATGTATATCCAAGCGCGGGGTGTTCCGCATCCTGGACGATCGTTCGTCTGCCGATAAGAGAAGTGTCTAAAAATCCCATGATGCGGCACCTGGTATTCCATTCTTTTTCTGTCATAACTGCCTCCAGCCCCCTTTCCGGACTTTTTCTGCGATCTCTTTCCAGTCATCCGGCGTGGTTTCCTGAAGCAGGATCACGATCCCGGCTTCCGGATTCCAGACTGCCCCGTTTACTCCGGTCGCATCGCCTTCCCAGCCGGTATAGCTCATGATCCCGGTATCTTCCGGGATCTGGTTGGCTGCAAACAGTTCCATTAATTCTCTATATGTTCTCATTTTCTTCCTTTCGCGTTCTTAGGCGGCCTGTAATTTGGCAGGTTCGTCACAACATTGGTTTCCAGCATGTCTGCCGTCTGCGGGTCCACGATCCCGACCGCTCCGACCAGGGTATCCGTGATCGCCGTTTTCGGGTCATCTCCTTCTGCCATGTTCTCAAGGGCGCCAAGACATGCTCGCGTGCTTAAGTTTAAGGCATATTCGGCGGTTGACCGGTTTTCGAGCAGCGTGTTTTTGATCTTCGTGTACGCGTCATAGACGTATTTCGCGTCATACTGCGCGTACCCGTATTTGGTCAGGAACCGGATAAAGTCATCCGGTGACGGATCCGCGATCCGGTATTTCTGCTTGAAACGGCTTGCAAATGCCTGGTTTAACCACATGGTTCCTTCCGTACCGACGTTCATCGTGGCGATGATCACGGTCATTGGATGACGGGTTACCTTCTGGTATCCGTTTTTCATAATAAAGGACGGATATTCGATCGCATTGTTCAAGGTACCGGTCAGCATGTTCTGGTCGGCACAGTTGATCTCTTCCATCAGGATGATTCCTCCGTTTTCATAACCTTCCAGAAAATCCGTTTCTGCAAATGCGAGTTTTCCTTCTACGATCTTATTCTTTCCCTCGATCTCATCCGACTCCGTATATTTGTCGAACTTGGTTTCGTAAAGCGGCAGCCCCGTGGCGGCTGAAAGCGCATGCGCCAGTACAGTCTTTCCGGTACCAGGGTTTCCGTATAACAGAACGTTTACGGCATCCCCGCGGGTATAAGCCGGATCTGTCATCCCGACTTCCCATAACGGCAGG
>ERZ780223.3055-NODE-3055-length-13091-cov-4.166999_pt1 | contig 13091 bp, 8 predicted proteins | sample MGYA00511016_ERZ780223 | MGnify/ENA primary metagenome ERZ780223 (study PRJEB29588, sample SAMEA2159032) | human gut metagenome | biome: human gut; feature: human-associated habitat; material: faeces | place: Denmark | collected 2008/2010 ... | reverse complement strand
CTGCCACTGGAGTTTGAGCAGCCTTCGCCTTGACCGGAGTACCTTCACGAAGCAATCCTACGCCTTCGGCCACAATCACATCTCCCGGTACCAGCCCTTCATCTACAATAAATTCCCGACCGCCGTTGACGCGAGTCACCTGTACCGGGTTTGATTGAGCTTTACCGTCCACTACTTTATATACATATCTCTTATCCTGTATTTCGAAAGTGGCAGCCTGTGGAATGGTCAATGCTCCCGTTTTCTGCACAGGAACAATCACGTTGCCCGCACCACCGCTATGCAACAATCCTTCCTTATTCGGAAAAACAGCACGCAGACTGACCGTACCCGTCGAACGATCGATCACTCCACTAATCGACTCGATCTGTCCTTGTTCGGAATAAGCCGATTTATCGTTCAGTTGCAGATTGATGGCAGGCATATTTTTCAGCGCCTCTTCTTTGGAACCGTATTGGCGGATGAGTCCCAGCAACTGGTTTTCCGTCATGGAGAAGTAAACATACATATCCGAATTGTCGGAAACCGTTGTCAGCGGTTGGGCAAGAGCGGAACTTACCAAAGCACCTACGCGGTAAGGCAATGTACCCACCACACCGTCTGCCGGACTTTTCACAACCGTATAAGAAAGATTGTTGCGGGCACTCACTTCCTGTGCTTTTGCCTGCGCCAACTGTGCCTTGGCAGCCAGTAGGGAGTTTTTCGCGGTACTCAAATCGAAAGAGGAAACTACGTTCGCTTTATACAGTTCCTCTTTACTGTCATACGTCAGTTGTGCCGTAGCCAGAGAGGCTTTTGCCGACTCAACGTTTGCCACTGCCGTTTGCAAAGCAGCTTCATACGGCACCTGATCGATGATGAACAACGTCTGTCCGTTCTTCACGCGTTGACCTTCCGTCACACAGACTTTAGTCAGCGTACCACTCACCTGGGGATAAATATCAATATCTTGGCGTCCGCGGATGGTTGCCGAGTAGGCGCTTGAAATCATCCGGTCGACCGGAACAACGGTCATCACTTCGTATTCTGTTTCCATTTGTGCCGGGGGAGCCTGTTTACAGCCTGTCGCAGCAATCATACAGCAGAGCAACAATAATCCCTGCTTCATTTTACATACCTTTCTACTCATTTTCTGTTACCTATTAAATATTTTTGAACGCGGCAAAGGTAGACTGTTTTCTTCATTGAAAACTGGACTTAGTATCTTCAGTTTTGTTCATTTTAGGAACATTAAAACCGATATTTAGTGAAAAAGTGCTATTTTTGTACCCAAAATAAGAATAACAATGGAATCAAAAAACTCTAGCCTAGCCATATTTCGTGAACCGTTCGTAGCCGGAATGGACGAAAACCTGTCTCCAATTATGCAACGCCTGTGGAAACTGGAAGGGGGTGCCATCTATTTTTGCCGTAGCGGATGGGCACACGTCACGATCGACTTGAAAGACTATGAAATTGTCGAAAATACTCAAATCATGCTCTTGCCGGGAACGATTATCCGCATCAATGGCAACAGCAGCGATTTCACAGCTTCTTTCTTCGGATTCCCCAAAGAAATGTTTCGTGAAGCCTGCCTGCGTTTCGAGCCGATCTTCTTCCGGTTTATCAAAGAAAAGCCGTGTTACGTACTTCCGGAAGAAAATACCGGAGCTATCAATGGGTTAATACGTGCCACGACCGCTATATACAACGACCGCGAAAATCGTTTCCGCAACCAAATTGCTAAAAATCACCTCCAGTCGTTTATGCTGGATATTTACGATAAGTGTTACCGCTACTTCGACCGGCAGGAAATAGAAGGAGGAAGTCGGCAGGATGAAATCTTCAAGAAATTCATCGCACTGGTGCACGAAAACTGCATCGCTGAAAGGGAAGTAACCTTCTACGCCAACAAGCTCTGTATCTCCACCAAATACCTGACAGGTATCTGCAAAAGCGTAACGGGTGAAGCTGCCAAAAAGCTTATTGACGACTTCTCCATCCTGGAGATAAAAGTGCTGCTTCAATCCACCGGACTGACGATTCAGGAAATAGCCGACCGGCTCGGTTTTCCCGATCAGTCGTATCTAGGCAGGTATTTCAAACGGCATGAAGGGATGTCGCCGAAGGAGTATCAGAGCAAATATTCTATCTAATAACAAAAATAGCACAGACGGGCGAGCATGGTGTATTTTTTCCACCTATACACCACTCCGCCTAAATTATTCTGCACTTTCATTGTCCTGTAATCCCTGATAAAGTTTGCTTTCCAGTTCTTCGATGGAAGGCAGTCCGGATTTTATATCGTGAGGGATTGATTTACCTAACTCATAATCGGAAATACCTATTGGTTTGTGCACATCACGTAAAGCATATTCAGCCATGATGCGATCTTTGTTCTGACAAAGAAGCAAACCAATCGTCTGATTATCACCTTCCCGGCAAAGAATATCATCTACTGCAGAACAATAGAAATTCAGTTTACCGATATATTCGGGTTGGAAGTCACCCTTTTTCAATTCCACGACTAAATACCTGTGCATAAACACATTATACATCAAGATGTCAATATAGAAATCATTGCCGGACACTTCAATATGATACTGTCTGCCCATGAAGGCGAAGCCTGCTCCCATTTCGAGAAGGAACTTTTCAATATGCTTAACCAACCCTAACTCTACATCTCTTTCGTTATATTCGTCAGTGAAAGTCAGCATATCAAAAATATAGGGGTCTTTTAAGGTTTCTTTTACCTGCTTGGCTTGTATTTCCGGGAGAGTGGAATCGAAGTTGTTTGCCAATGCCCCGTAAGTATGGTAGTAGTCCTGATTGATAGCTTCAATTAAGAAATTACGACTCCATCCACTCTTCAAACATTGAATCATGTACCAATAGCGGGCTTTCAGGTCTTTTACCCGTTGTATTAAAGTGATGTTGTGTGACCAGCTTAACTGTTTTATCGGAAGAACACAATTTGACATTTCTAATTTGGCAACCACTGGTTGCCAAATTGTAAGCTCTTGATTATATTCTTTATGAAACTGAATCATACACCTGCAATTTCGTGGGGAAAAGCCCTTCACTTTCGGATAATCATTCTTCAGGTCATTGGCAAGCTGTTCAAGTGCATTGTTCCCCCATCCTATCTGTTTCTGGCTTTCACAAAGAAGTTTGCCGATGTCCCAATACATAGAAAGCATTTCTTCATTAGCGGAATAAATCGCTTTTTTCTGTGCGAGTGCCACCCGTGCTTTGACTTGTTTAAGCAAAGTAGCGTAGTTAAATATACTATTTTGAATTTCCATTTATTATTTTTCGTTTTAGATTAAAGACACTATAGGTTATTCCTACCCCAAGCATCATTCAGCCGATTACCCCAAAGCAAAGAGACCTTCCTTGGTAATAGAGTGGCAAATATAATGATAATTGAACCATTACGGATGCACTATCCGATAAATTTGCCTGCCTTTTCCGTCATACCACCACTTTGTCACGAGTGCAAACTGATTCTTTAATTAGTGTTTACGATATAACACAATTTGTTAACAGATCTGTAATACTATCTTAATCTGCCTTGTCTTCCTTTGCACCGTGAAACAAAAACACTGGTGTTAACGACTTTATTGCATTTAATAAATTAAAAGAAGCAAGGTAAAAAGATTATGAAAAGTAACAAATGGCTGCTTTCTCTGGCAGTTGGATTTCTGTGCTGTGGCTCTGCATACGCACAGACAACAGTGAAAGGAACAATAACGAATGAAAGCGGAGAACCGTTAATCGGGGCTACCATCACTGTAAAAAACTCGACAGACGGTACGGTGACCGACATTGACGGCAACTACTCCCTGAAAACTAAGAAAACATTAAGTTCCAAAGATTTGCTCCTATTTTAGTTATGTGGGATATAAAACGCTACAAAAAAACTATACGGGCAACACGATGAACGTAAAACTGGCGGAAGAGTCGCAACAACTGAATGATGTGGTAGTGACCGCCCTGGGCATCAAACGTGAAGAAAAAGGGCTGGGATACGCCACGGAAACCGTGAAAGGAGAAAAAATTACCAGCGCCCTGCCCTCCAACTGGTCGACGGCACTCAACGGTAAGGTAGCCGGATTGAGCGTTATCTCTTCCGGCGGTCCGCTCAATTCGAGCCGCATCTCTCTGCGAGGAGACGTCTCGCTGAATCAGAACGGGAACGATGCATTAGTGGTAGTGGACGGTGTACCGATGAGTAGCCCGATGACCAATCCGGGAGTTGCCTACGGTGCAGGTTCCAACAGTGAGCTTTCCGTGGACTACGGTAACGGATTCTCCGACATCAATCCGGATGATATCGAAAGCATACAAGTACTGAAAGGAGCCAGCGCGACGGCTCTGTACGGTACGCGTGCAGCCAACGGCGTGATTATGGTGACTACGAAATCGGGAGCCGGCGCACCCAAAGGTATCGGCGTATCTTATAGCGGTAACTTCAGCATAGACGATGTGATGAGGTGGCCGGATTATCAGTATGAATTCGGACAGGGACTGCCGAGTAACATCGGTCCGGCAGGGTCCATCTATGAGGGCGAACCATACTACTCCTACGGAAAAGCGGAAGACGGCAGCTACGCAAGCACCAGCGGAACGAGTAGCGCATACGGAGCACGTTTCGATGCCAACAGGAAATTCTACCAATATGATCCGGTGACACAGGGACGTGCCTCCGAAGCGACTCCCTGGGTAGCGTATAAAAACAACCGCAAGGATTTGTTCCAGACGGGCTACACAATTACCAACTCCGTAGCCCTGACCGGAAAATCCGACCGGGGCAGCGTGCGGGCTTCCATCACCCACACCAAAAACGAATGGATTCTTCCCAATACAGGTTTCCAGCGCATCACTGCCATGATTTCCGCCCAACAACAGATTTCGCGGGCACTGCGCATCAATTTTAAATCGAGCTATACCTACCGCAAGCTCAACAATACGCCTGCCCTGGGATATAACAGCAACTCCATCTCTTACTTCCTCATCTTCCAGAATCCGAATGTCAACCTCGACTGGCTGCGCCCGATGTGGCGTACCGGACAGGAAAATGTGAAACAGCTCCAGCCTTACAGTTCCTTCATCGGAAACCCGTATGTCATTCTATACGAATCTGAAAATCCGTCAGAGAAACATAGTAACGTCTCCTCCGTTTCCGCCAACCTGCGTATCAACAGCAAGTTCGATTTCATGATCCGGTCCGGTATCCAACTGTCCACCGACCAGCGCGAACAACACCGTCCTATCAGCGATGTGGTATTTGGCAACGGATTCTTCAAAAAACAGAATGTGTTCGATTATGAATTAAACAGCGACGCTTTATTTACGTACCATGATTCCTTCGCTAACGGATTGCACGTCAATGCTTCGGCGGGAGGAAACATGATGCAACAAAGCTATGATATGCTCGCCGCCTCGGTGGTGGGACTAATTACGCCGGGAGTCTACAAACTGGCAAACGGTGTCTCCAACCCGAACGTGCAAACTGTCATCAAAAAGAAAGCATTGAACAGTCTCTATTTCACAGCCAACTTCGCATATAAGGATAAACTGTTTCTCGACGTCACCGGACGTAACGACTGGTCGTCTACCCTACCGAAGAGCAACCGTTCCTTCTTCTATCCGTCGGTCAGCGTCAGCGCAGTGATGAACGAACTGTTCCTAATGCCGGAACCAATCAATTTGTTGAAAGTAAGAGGTTCTTTCGCCCAAGTGGGTAACGACACAGACCCTTACAAAACATCGCCCTACTACGGCACGAGCGATTTCCCCGGATCGGCTGTCGTTGCTTCCACACTGTACAATCAGGACTTCAAACCGGAAATTTCAACCAACTACGAAGCCGGTTTCGACCTGCGTATGTTCCAAAACCGCATCGGACTCGATTTCACATTCTATTACAACCGCACCAAAAACCAAATTCTGGATGCTCCGATGGACCCGACTACAGGTTACAGCAAAGCGACTATCAATTCGGGATGTGTCCGCAACCGTGGTTATGAAATCCAATTGGACGTTACCCCGGTAGTCAGCAGAGATTTCCGCTGGAACGCCACTTTTACCTGGTCTAAAAACGAAAACAAGATTATCTCGCTGGCGGAAGGGGCAGACGAGAATCAGTTAATCAGCAGTATCGGCAACGTCTCCATCATCGGACGCGTGGGAGGTACGACAGGCGACCTCTGGGGCTACAAACTGGTGCGCGACCCGGAAGGAAACGTTGTCATCAACGACAACGGACTGCCCGAACGTTCGGGAGAGATTGAATACGTAGCCACAGCCTATCCGAAATGGAAAGCCGGATTGTATAACGAATTTTCCTACAAAAACTTTACTCTTAGCGTCCTGCTCGACGGACAGGTGGGAGGAAAAATGTATTCGCACTCTCACCACAAAATGACGGAACAGGGAAAACTGGCACATACCCTGAACGGACGCCTGCCGGGAACGGAATTTTATATGTCGAAAGATGATCCGCGCATTGCCACCGACGGACTTTCACCACAGGACGGAATGTATATGATTGCCCCGGGTGTCGTGAAAAACGACGACGGTAGCTTCTCGAAAAACACTAAAGTGGTAACCGTGGAAAGCTATTATAAAGAGTACTATCGGATGGCAAACGTGGAGACGAACACTTTCAGCACCGATTTCCTCAAACTGCGTGAAATGAGACTGGAATATAAATTACCGGGCAGCACGCTGAAGAAAACTCCTTTCAGCAAAGCATCGATAGCATTTTATGCACGTAACTTGTTCTGCATCACGGATTATCCTTTATTTGACCCCGAATCTGCCGCCCTCAACGGAAGTTCGATGGTAACGGGTGTAGAAACGGGTTCACTGCCTACGGCACGTACTTTCGGATTGAATATTAACTTATCTTTTTAAACACTGACTCATGAAAACCTATAATTTTTTAAAGAATATAGCAGGAGGAATAATAGTGTGCGGAACACTCTGTACAACCTCCTGTACCAGCTTCGACGAACTGAATACGGACCCCACCCGCATGGACGAGGTGAATCCCGGCACGCTGCTCAACCCGATTCTCTACGAAACGTCTGTCTACAACTGGAAACTCTACAACAACTACACCTACGACCTGATGCAATGCGCTGTATCTACTTCCAGCACTAACGGTGTCGGATGGTGGTATATGACGGACAGCCAGGGAGACGGCACATGGACTACCTTTTATAAATGGATCAATAACGCCAAAGAGATGACGCGTCTCACCGAAAAACTCCCGGAGGCTTCCAAACAACCCAATTATGACGCCATCTCACTCACACTGCAAAGTTGGCTGTACCAGATTCTAACCGATGCTTTCGGTGACGTCCCGATGAGCGAAGCCTGCTCTGCCGATGAAGGAATACTCGCACCGAAGTTCGACACCCAACAACAAGTGTACCGACAAATTATCGACAACCTGAAAACGGCAAACGAACTGTTTGACGAAGCTAACGGACTGATCTACAACCAATCGGGCGAAATGTTATACAACACGTCTAAAGGAGATGCAACCGGTATAAAGAAATGGAAGAAGTTCTGCAACTCGCTCCGCCTGCGTGCATTGCTCCGCGTGATCGACGTTCCGGAGTTCAACGCAAAACAGGAATTGCGCACGATGCTAACCGATCCCGCCACCTATCCGGTATTCGAATCGAACGATGACGCCGCCCTGCTTGCCATCAGCGGAACTTATCCGCAGGAAGCTCCGCTCACCCGGCCGCAGGATTTCACTTCATACGTTCAGATTTCCGAGTTCTTTGTCGACCTGCTAAAAGGATGGAACGACCCTCGTCTGCAAGTGTATGCAACGCAGGTCACTCTACCCGACCAGACAAAGGATTATGTAGGCTTGCCCAGCGGTTATCAGACGTTGCCCTCTATCACGGCTTCGGGACTGAATCAAGAAATGGCGAAAGCTCCCATGAAACTTGCCATGATGCCTTATGCCGAAGTTGAATTTATCAAAGCGGAACTACTGAAGAAAGAGGTGATCGACGGAGGAAGCAACGCTGCCAAAGAAGCGTATCAGAAAGGAGTGCAGGCAGCTATCGAACAGTGGGGACAGGTATTGCCCGACAATTACTTTGAGAATCCGGAAGCAGCTTATGACGATACTTTGGAACGTATCATGAACCAGAAATTCGTCGCACTGTTCTTCTGCGACTATCAGCAGTGGTTCGAATATAACCGTACCGGCTTTCCTGTGTTGCCCGTAGGACCCGGCATCGCGAATGCCAACAACCAAATGCCCAAACGTTTCAAATATCCGGCTGCCCTGCAACGCACCAACCTGAAAAACTATCAGGCTGCTAAGCAGAATATGGGAGGTGATGATTTTAATATTCGATTAATGTGGCAACAATAACGGAATATGGCAAATAAAGAAATGTATCAACCATAAATTTAAAATTCAATGTGTATGAAGAAAATTATCAGTATGGCTGTCATGTTATATATAACAATGACAGCAATGGCACAGAAAGGAGAACTTGCCATGAACGAAAATATCCGCGGAAAGGAAAATGTTTCAAGAAACGTTGCGGAGAATACGGTAGGAAATACAGCAGAAAATAGAGCAGAGAAAGAAGCGACTCCCGTAGGGAAGAAACCAAAAGCTACATTTATATTCGACGTATATGGAGAGATTCCGACAACTAAACCGGTGTTTGAAACGGAACATTATCTAGGTAGTGACATTACCGGAAAATGGAATACTTTCATCCAGAATTACACGCACGAGTATGATGTAACGATCGGATTCACTGATTCTTCCGTTGAGATTTTGAAGCCTTCCATTTACAAGGCAGTCAACAAGGTGAACAAATATTATAAAAAGGCACTGAAAAAGGAAGAAGTGAGCCGGGAAGTTGCTACATCCAACATGGCACACATTCTGGATTGTGCCAATGTGATGTGTTTCGACGATAACAGCAAGTCTTTCGAAGAGGCTGTAAAGTCGGCAGACGAACCGAAAGAGATTATCGCATTATTCAATCAAGTCACTCTAAGAAAGTTATAAGCAATGAAAAAAGTATGTAATAGAAATATGTTGTTTGCGGCAATCTTATGTCTCCAGCTAAATGTTGTTGCCGCTTTTGGTCAAACTGTTGTGAAAGGCAGTGTGAAAGATAACACAGGTAAGCCTGTCAGCGGTGTAGTAGTAACTGACGGTGCGCATTTTAAAACAACCGACGCACAAGGAAACTATGTTTTGAACACCGATCCGGCACGTTATCCGATGGTTTACATCTCTACTCCGGCAGACTATGAGCTTCCTTCCAAAGAGGGTGTAGCCGACGGCTTCTATCAATATTTGGATGCGAAGAAAAGCGAGAATCAGTGCAACTTCGTTCTGACCAAGCGGCAGAAGCCGGCAGATGAATTTGTATATATCGCCATTTCCGATCCGCAAGTGAGGAACGAGAAGCAACTGGACCGCTTCCGCACAGAGACAGTGCCCGACCTGAAACAGACTGCCGACTCGCTAAAGAACTTCGAAATCATTGGTATGGGACTGGGCGACCTTGTGTGGGATGCCATGAACTTATATGCTCCTTACCGGCAAGCCGTCTCTAATTTAGGTATCACAATGTTCCAACTAATGGGAAACCATGATTTCAACCTGCTCTACAAATCCATGACACAGACGGATCATCCGGCAGACGGATATGGGGAACAGAATTATTACCAGTCGTTCGGTCCGGCCAACTATTCATTCAACATTGGAAAAATCCATGTAATCGCAATGAAAGACATCGACTACGATGGTAATAAGAAATACACGGAACGATTCACACCGGAAGATCTGGACTGGTTGAGAAAAGATTTAAGTTATGTGCCCGAAGGAAGCACCGTATTCCTGAACGTACACGCTCCGGTAGCCAACAACACGGTATCGGCCGGTGGAAATGCACGCAACGCCAACGCGCTTTTCCAACTATTAAGACCGTATCAGGTTCATATTTTCTCGGGACACACACATTTCTATGAGAATCAGCAACCTGCGCCTACTATTTATGAACATAATATCGGAGCTGCCTGCGGTGCATGGTGGGCAGGACACGTGAACCGTTGCGGAGCGCCGAACGGTTACCTGGTGGTAGAAGTGAAAGGTGACGATGTGAAGTGGCGTTACAAAGCGACAGGCTGTTCTCCCGATTATCAGTTCCGGCTCTACAAGCCGGGAGAATTTGAAAGCCAGAAAGACTATGTGGTAGCCAACATCTGGGATTGGGACAGAACGTATACGGTAAACTGGTACGAAGACGGAGTATTGAAAGGTGCCATGCAGGCTTTTGATGATGAAGACCAGGATTACATCAACATGGTGAAAGGAAAGAAAACCGGCTATCATACACGGCATCTTTTCCGGGCACAGCCTGCGAAAGGTACGAAGTCTGTCAAAGTGATGGTTAAGAATCGTTTCGGGGAAGTATTCACGAAAGAGGTGAAACTGTAGTTTATCCTATGAAACACAAATAAGTATTCTTTGACAAGAACTGTTTGGAGATAAAAAGAAAAATAGGAAGACTGTTTATCTGTATATTTATTGAACTGATAATCAATAGAATTTATGCCATCCGGCTACGAAAACAAACTGCCGTAGCTATCCGGCATAAACTCTACCTTTTTCTAACTAGTCACTTACCTTCTATATCTTTATAAATAGTTGCTTTTTGTACAGCCCCCATACAATCAGATAATTGAATCCGATAAACAGAAGACCGTAAATCAGAGAGGCCAAATAAGCGTCGGGAAGAATAAGCAGGATGGAGGTATAAACCTTCCCTTGCAGACTAATTCCACTAACTGTGATAACCTCGAGCAGAGTAGCCAACACACCGGCCACCACATAGATGAACAACGGATTCGTGCCAAAAACATGGAAAGGATACGCCCATTTCTGTTTTTTACGAATATCAATAAGCCAGGTGAGAAACACAAGAAATAAAGAAGCAAAACCACAGGTTACCAAAACAAAAGTCGGACTCCATACTTTTTTATTCAACGGGCAACCGTAACTAAGCAACCATCCGGCAAATAAAAGAGCAATACCCAGTATGGATATCTGTAACAACCGGTGATGAATTTCTGTCTTCTCCCGCAAGATATTTCCGCAGAAATAACCTATTATCACTTGCGCAATACACGGCAAGGTACTTAACAGCCCTTCCGGATCGAAAAAGATACGTCCGCCGTCCGGCAACCACTCCCGATACAGATGAGTTTCTCCGAATAATGTTCGGTCTGTAACGGCAATAATATTCTGCTCGGATAGTTCAAAGCCGTTCCCCAAAGCCAACAAGACAATATAGCCTATCAGAATAATCGCGGAGATCCATGCCAGATTTGCCGGACGCCGGACACCCACAATCAGCAAGGAACCAAAGAAATAAGCCAATGCCAACCGCTGCAACACTCCCAGAATACGTATGTGCGAGAAAGGTTGTTCTACTCCTGTGCACACCAACGAGAACCAGGAAAGAAAAAGTCCCAACAAAAACAAGATCACCGTGCGCCGTACCAGTTTGATGATAAAACCGCGACTGAAATGATGATCGAACCGGGATAAGGCAAAACTCATGGAAACGCCCATTATAAACATGAAGAACGGGAAGACCAAATCAGTCGGAGTCAGTCCGTTCCATTCGGCATGTCGCAAGGGTGCGTAAATGGATTCCCATGTTCCGGGGTTGTTCACCAAAATCATTCCGACAATGGTGATTCCCCGGAGTATATCTAATGAAAGTAAACGTTCTGATTTCATATTGTTCTTAGTGTACCGGGATTAAAGAAATCCCGGTTTGGTGAAATAGAATCCATTCGCATTCAACCATTTAACATGCCATTTCAGGCGATTGGTAAAATCAATCCAGTTACGGCTACTTCCCCACGCCAACTCCGAAAATGCTTGAAGAGAGGGAAACACGTGCTGGCCAAACTTCCGTTCATTAGGAATCATCTCCGTCCAGACACAAGCCTGGAAGCCTAATACATTTTGCTTCACGATGCCGGGAAACTGGGGTTCGAACTCGAAGTTATACAAAGAGCTTAATCCTTCGTCCGAAGGCGTTGCGCTCAAATAGAAACGAGACCACTCCATAAATACAATCGGATAACCTTTCTGGGTAATCTTTCCCGGCTGGTCGGGCAGCCAGTCACGCCAATAGGTATAGATCAGGTCTTGTGGATCTTTCTCAAGAAAAGCATCGTCCCATCCCATCACTTTCTTGCCTTTACCCTTCACATAGTTCGTCATAATCTTCACAAAACGGTTTTGCAGTTCATCCACTTTCTGATAACCTTCCTGCTGCATCAATCGCTGACAAACTTCACACTGCTCCCAGTTATCCTTTTCTACCTCGTCAGCTCCTATATGGAAATATTCCGAAGGAAAGATTTCAACCATTTCATCAATGATAGATTGCACAAACTGATAGTTTTCCGGCCGGGAAGGGAAAATCTCGACCATCTCATCAATGATGGACTGCACGAACTGATAGTTCTCCGGACGCGAGGGACAGATAGGATAAGAGAATTCTTCTCCCCATCCGGCTTCTCCCGTGCACGACAACTCGGGATAGACTTTGATAGCCGCCGAGAAATGCCCTGGCATATCTATTTCGGGAACAATATCAATACCTCTTTCCAATGCGTAACTCACCAAGCCTTTCATCTCTTCTTGTGTATAATGACCACCATATTGCGAACCATTTCTCACAAAACGAGGATCTATCTCGTAGTTATAATCTTGTTGGGAAAGCTCTACGCATCTCTTGTCATACTCGTCGAAGTCACGCCAGCTTCCCTCCTGCGTCAGTAAAGGATATTTTTTCACTTCGATGCGCCAGCCCTGATCGTCGGTCAAATGCAAGTGGAGCTTGTTTATCTTGTAGAAAGACAAACAGTCTATCACCTTTTTCAGATAATCAACCGTAAACATGTGCCGTACCACATCGATATGGAATCCGCGCCAGTCGTATTTGGGAGCATCCTTTATATCTACCATCGGAAGATATTTCGAGTTTCCCGAAGTGAAGAAATTAGCTTGTTCGAGTGCTTGCCTC
>ERZ780223.3053-NODE-3053-length-13094-cov-8.103919_pt1 | contig 13094 bp, 12 predicted proteins | sample MGYA00511016_ERZ780223 | MGnify/ENA primary metagenome ERZ780223 (study PRJEB29588, sample SAMEA2159032) | human gut metagenome | biome: human gut; feature: human-associated habitat; material: faeces | place: Denmark | collected 2008/2010 ... | reverse complement strand
CAACTTAGGATTTTAGGCTCCCCGGCGTGTCTCGAACCATGCCGGGCCAAACCCATAGGGCTGGCGGTCCCTGTGCGGTCAAAATTCATCCGCCGGAGTATTGTTATGAATCAGAATTTCACTGTCCGCAAACTGGCCCGCTGCGCTGTGGTCGCAGCTCTCTATGTGGTGCTCTGCATGGCGCTGCAGCCGTTCTCCTATGGTGCGGTGCAGGTGCGTGTTGCCGAGGCCCTCTGCCTGCTGCCCGTGTTCGGTGCCGAGTACATCGTGGGCGTGGTGCTGGGCTGCTTCCTGGCAAACCTGCTGGGCTCCACCATCGTGGATGTTATCTTTGGCACCCTGGCCACCCTGCTGGCCTGTGTTGTGACTTACAAACTGCGGAACGTCCGCTTCAAGGGTCTGGCCATCGTGCCTTCCCTGCCGCCTGTGCTCTTCAATGCGGTCATCATCGGCATTGAGATCGCCGTCATGTTCCCCGATCCCTCTTCCTCTGCTCCGCTGTGGCTGGCCTGCATCACCAACGGCATCTCCGTCGGCATCGGTGAACTCATCAGCTGCACCGTGCTGGGCGTGCTGCTGGTGAAGATCGTGGAGACCAACACCTCCCTGCGCAAAGTGTTCCTGGAAGCCTGATCGAGCAGGCAGACAAGACAGATTCATAAGGCAAAGGCTTTTCCGTTGCTCGGCCTTTTTGCCCAAAATATAGAAAGACCTCCTCTGGCCGTTTTCCAGAGGAGGTCTTTGTTTTTATCCGATCACTTGTGCTCCTGCAGCCAGCGCAGGGCCATATAGGCATAGGCCGCGCTGCCCTCAAAGAGGACGCTGTCATCAAACTTCACCTTGGGGTGATGCTGGCCGTAGGTGTAGCCCTCGTTGGCGTTGCCCGCCGTCAGGAACATGCTCACGGTGGGCACCTCATGGCTGACGAACGCGAAATCCTCGCTGCCGCCGCCGGGCTTGCCGCCGGTCATCGGGGTCATATCCATTGCACCCTTGCCCAGCAGCTCACCCATATAGGTCAAGGCGTTGCCGGCAAGCTCCTTGTCCACCACCATGCAGGGGCAGTAATCACTGAAGGTGATCTCGGCGGTGCAGCGGTAAGCCGTGGCCACCCCCTGCACGATCTCGGTCATCCGCTTGTGCAGCAGCTCCGTCACTGCGCCCTCGGGGTCGGTGGTGCGGATGGTGCCCCACATCTCCGCGCTGTCCGGGATGACATTGGAGGCCGCGCCCGCCTGGAAGCGGCCGGTGGTGAACACGCCAAAGCTGTGGGCATCCAGCTCCCGGCTGTTGATCTCCTGCAGGGCAATGTGGATGTGTGCCGCCGCCGTGATGGGGTCGATGCACTTTTCCGGCATGGAACCGTGGCCGCCCTTGCCGTGGACGATGATGTGATACTGCTCACAGCTTGCCATGGTGATGCCGCCGCAGGCAGGCACCAGCACCACACCGGCGGGGATGGGCATTCCGCCCAGCACATGGAACATGACTGCCGCATCCACGCTGGGGTTTTCCAGCAGGCCGTTGGCGATCATATCAGGGGAGCCCTGGAAGATCTCCTCGGCGGGCTGGAACTCCAGCTTGACGGTGCCCTCGATCTCATCCTCGTGCTCCTTGAGCAGCTGGGCAGCACCCAGCATCATTGCCGTGTGCATATCGTGGCCGCAGCCGTGCATCTTGCCCGGCACCTCGGAAGCGTAATCCACGCCGGATTCCTCCTGAATGGGCAGGGCATCCATATCGCCCCGCAGCAGGATGGTCTTGCCGGGCTTTTTGCCGCCTGCCAGCGCAATGACACCGGCCTTGCCGCAATCCTTGGGCTCGTAGCCCATCTCGGTCAGGGCCTTTTTCACCAGTGCCTTGGTCTGGGTCAGATCAAAGCCCACCTCCGGGTGACGGTGCAGGGTGCGCCGCCACTCCACCAGCTGGGGTTCCAGCGTCTGGGCACGGCCCAGCAGTTCTTTTGCAGTCAACATATCAGTCAGCTCCCGTTCTGTTTGATTTTCAGCCTGCATGGACAGCCTGTTCAATGGAATTTTCCACCAGACTGTTCAGACTCATATTGTGGGCCATTGCAAAAATGACCGCCTGCTTGTGCAATTCCGGGGAAATGCGGACATTGAAGCTCCCCTTATAGGCACGTTCCGGTTCGGTGTGGTTTTCCTCGCACAATGCCAGATAATCATCCACTGCACCGTGGAAATCATTTACCAGCTCTGCAGCGGTGCTGCCCTCATAAGAGATCAGAGCCCGGATCCCCATGACCTTGCCATAAAACAGGCCATCTTCCTCCGAGAACTCCACACTGCCAACATAGCCCTTGTACTCCATCGTGTTATTCACAGAAGTCCCTCCTGTTCCAGAATTTGAATCAATTGCTTGACCTGATATTCCAGCAGTTCTTTTCGGGGATGGGGTTTATGCATCAAGATTGGTGGATACTGTTCCGATACGAACACAATGCGGGAACCGCTGGTACGGCCCTTGTTGGAGCGCTCATACCCAAAATATCGCAGCAGGCTTTCGGCATCATCAAAGGTAAAAGTCTTTGGCTTGGCTTTTAGCCGCTCGATCAGCTTTTCTTTCTGCCCCATATCCTCATCCTACTTCCAGTATAGCACGTTTTTCTTTATTTGCAACTATTTTTAGTTGCAAGCTTAATTTTCCCCGCCGTTGCTTCCTTCGGGGTGATACTGGGCGCAGGTGCACTTTTTCCACTTGAGGCCGCTGCCGCAGGGGCAGGGGTCATTGCGGCCGATCTTGATGACCCGGACAGGCTGGCCCTTGGGGGCACCCTTGACACCGGGCGCGCCGTTGCCGGGCACAAAGCCCTCGCCGGTGGGCTTGGCCACCTGCTCCCGTTTGGGGGCTGCACCGGCCTGCCGCACCTCGATGGTCAGCAGCATCTTGATGCTGGACTCCCGGATGGAATCGACCATCTGGTCGAACATATCGAAGCCCTCGATGCGGTACTCGACGACGGGGTCCTTCTGGCCGTAGCCGCGCAGGGCGATGCCCTGACGCAGCTGGTCCATATTATCAATATGGTCCATCCACTGGCGGTCTACACACTTCAGCAGGCAGATACGCTCCAGCTCCCGCATCAGAGGTGCACCGTAGCGCTGCTCCTTGTCGTTCAGGATGTCCATGCCGCGCTGATACAGCATATCGGCGATGCTCTCCTGCGAGATGTTGTCGTAATCGGCCACGGTGTAGTGGAAGTCCTCGTCGGTGGTCAGCCAGCCCAGATAGTGGCGGCGGAGTGCGCCGAAGTCCCACTCATCCTTCACGTCGCCTGCGAGGAACTGCTTGCAGCTGGACTCGATGTTCTCCTTCAGCATATTGTGCATCTCGGCGCTGATGTCCTCGCCGTTCAGCACCTTGTGGCGCTGGCCGTAGATGATCTCACGCTGCTGGTTCATGACGTCGTCGTACTTCAGGACGTTCTTGCGGATCTCGAAGTTGCGGCCCTCGAGTTTCTTCTGGGCCGTCTCGATGGTGCTGGTGATCATCCGGTTCTCAATGGGGGTGTCCTCGTCGATGCCCAGCGTGCCCATCAGGCTCTGCACGCGGTCGCCGCCGAACAGACGCATCAGGTCGTCCTCGAGGCTCAGGTAGAAGCGGGATGCACCGGGGTCGCCCTGACGGCCTGCACGGCCGCGCAGCTGGTTGTCGATACGGCGGCTCTCGTGGCGCTCGGTGCCGATGATGAACAGGCCGCCCGCGTTGCGGACAACCTCCGCCTCGCGCTTGACCTCGGGGGTAAATTCCTCGCACAGTTCCTCAAAACGCTTGCGGGCATGGAGAATTTCGGCGTCCTCAGTCTCGGCGTGGCCGTCGCACTCGGTCATCAGCATCTCGAGTTTGGCATCAATACCGGCCTCCGGCGGGGTAGGCAGCTCGGTGCCGCTGGCCTTGGCGCGGGCCTTCTCATGCTCGTAGGCATCCTTCAGCTCTGCCAGGTTGGCGGTCAGCTCCTTGGACAGTTCCTTTTTAAGGGCCGCCTTGGCCATGTAGGTCACGTTGCCGCCCAGCATAATATCGGTACCGCGGCCCGCCATGTTGGTGGCGATGGTGACCGCGCCCTGCTTACCGGCCTGCGCGACGATCTCGGCCTCTCGCTCATGCTGCTTCGCGTTCAGGACATTGTGCTCGATGCCTTTCTTTTTCAGCAGCTTGGACAGCGCCTCGCTCTTTTCGACGCTGACGGTGCCGACCAGGACAGGCTGACCCTTGGCGTGGCACTCGGCGACCTGCTCAATGACGGCGTTGTACTTGCCGTTGACGGTCTTGTAGACGCTGTCGGGCAGGTCCTTGCGGGCGCGGGGCTTGTTGGTGGGGATGCTGACGATGTTCAGGCCGTAAATTTCGCTGAACTCGTCGGCCTCGGTGGAGGCTGTACCGGTCATGCCGGACAGCTTTTTGTACATGCGGAAGTAGTTCTGGAAGGTGATGGTCGCCAGCGTCTTGCTCTCGGCGGCGATCTTCACGCCCTCCTTGGCCTCAATGGCCTGATGCAGGCCCTCGTTGTAGCGGCGGCCGATCATCAGGCGGCCGGTGAACTCGTCCACAATGATGACCTCGCCGTTCTTCACGACATAGTCGATATCCTTCTGCATCACGCCGTAAGCCTTGATGGCCTGATCGATGTGGTGGGCCAAGGTCATATTCTCAGCAGCGGCCAGATTCTCGACCTTGAAGTATTCCTCGGCCTTCTGGATGCCCTTGGCGGTCAGGGTGCAGGTCTTGTGCTTTTCGTCCACGACATAATCGCCGTCGGTCTGCTCATCGGCCTCCACCTTATCTTCCAGCTCGACCACCACGCTCTTGTGCAGGGTGCGGACGAAGCGATCCACCTGAGTGTACAGGCTGGAGGAATCCTCGCCCTTGCCGGAGATGATCAGAGGGGTGCGGGCCTCATCGATCAGGATGGAGTCCACCTCATCGACGATGGCAAAGGCGTGGCCGCGCTGCACCATGTTGTCCTTATAGGTCACCATGTTGTCGCGCAGGTAGTCGAAGCCGTACTCATTGTTGGTACCGTAGGTGATATCGGCGTTGTAGGCGCGGCGGCGGGCATCGCCATCGATGCCCTGCACGATCAGGCCGACATTCAGGCCCAGCCAGCGGTAGAGCTTGCCCATCCACTCGCTGTCGCGCTTGGCCAGGTAATCGTTGACGGTGACGATGTGCACGCCCTCGCCGGTCAGGGCGTTCAGGTAGGCGGGCAGGGTGGCCACCAGGGTCTTGCCTTCACCGGTCTGCATCTCGGCAATGGAGCCGCGGTGCAGGGCAATGCCGCCCATGATCTGCACAGGGAAGTGCTTCATGCCCAGCACACGCCAGGCAGCTTCGCGGCAGACAGCAAAGGCATCGGGCAGGATATCATCCAGCGTCTCACCGTTTGCCAGCCGCTCTTTCAGGGCCGGGGTCTGCGCCTGCAGCTCGGCATCGGACATCGGCTGATACTTTGTTTCCAGTGCCAGCACCTTTTTGGTAATGGGATTGATCTTTTTCAGCTCTCGGTCAGAGAAGCTGCCAAAGAGTTTTTCAGCAAGGGACATTGTTACACCTCATCTATCAAAAATCGGGGCGGCAGGCCGCCCAACAGCGGAAAAAACCACATACTGTTTATATGATACACCAAAGCTGAAAACCCGTCAAACCCGATGGATAGATTTTATCCGTTTTTTGGGTGAACTTTCTGTTAATTTAGAAAAAAAGACCCTCTCCGTCATTGTGAACTGCACCCCATTTGTTAGACAGTATGGTATACTGTTTAGGAAATGGGGTGTTTTTGTATGCCAAAGGGACAACGAAAGTACAACGGAACGCAGAAGGTAGAAATCATTAAACGAATCCACAGAGAAAACCTGAGCTTTAAGGGAGCGTCCAGAGAATATGGCATTTCGGACCGTACACTCAGGGACTGGGAGCGCATTTATTGGGAGGAAGGAGAAGAAGCACTTCTGTTAGAGCGTCGAGGACGAGCCTGTGCCGCCGGTGGGACGCAGAAAGGTCGGAAGCCAAAGCTGGATAAGCAAGTAGAAGAAGATCTTATTGCAGAAAATCAGCGACTTCGGATGGAAATCGACTACTTAAAAAAATTGAATGCCTTGGTGCTGGAAGAGGAACGCCAAAACAGAAAGCACAAGTAGTTCAGGAGCTAAGGCAGAAATATCCATTGAAAGCATTGCTGCAACTTGCCGGACTTCCTCGCAGCACATTCTACTACTACCTGCATCGGTCTCAAAATCCTGCGAAGTACCAGATGGTAAAAGAACAGATCATTACAATCTTCAATGAGAACAAGAAGCGATACGGATATCGCAGAATTACACAAGAACTACACAACAACGATATTTGTGTGAATCACAAGACGGTTCAGAAACTCATGAAGCAGCTGGGCTTAGTCTGTCAGGTTCGCGCAAAAAGAAAGTACAACTCCTACAAGGGTGAAGTCGGAGAAGTTGCGCCAAACTTGCTGGAACGGCATTTCAAGACAAACCAGCCAAATCGAAAATGGGTCACAGATGTTACTGAATTCAAAGTGAACGACCAAAAACTCTATCTGTCTCCAATTCTCGATCTGTTCAATGGCGAAGTTGTCAGCTACAACCTGAGCCGCCATCCAAATTTCAAACAGATCACGGATATGCTGGAGGGCGCTTTTCAGAAGCTGCCAAATAAGGTTGACAATCTAATTCTGCACTCTGATCAGGGCTGGCAGTACCAGATGAAGTCCTACCAGAATCTACTGAAGGCAAAGGGCATTACACAGAGCATGTCTCGGAAAGCCACTTGTCTGGACAATGCTGTTGTCGAGAACTTCTTCGGACTGCTCAAGACGGAACTGTTCTATCTGGAAAAATTTGATTCCATTGACCAGCTTGAAAAGGCTATTGTCGATTACATCGACTATTACAACAATCGCCGAATTAAATTAAAACTAAACGGCCTGAGCCCTGTGCAGTACAGGATTCAGACCGTTGGGGTCGCTTAATTTGATTTTTGTCTAACTTTTGGGGTTCATATCACACAGGTGCAGCGGCTCTTTTATATTGATTCTAGGTTCCGGACGCTCCGGGGACAATTCCGGCAGCTTCGCACAGCTTTGCGCCGGCGGAGCCCCGGCAGCCTTCTTTTACTGGTCGATGGGCTTCATTGTGGGGATGTGGCAAGATTCAGCCCTGTTTTCGTCCAACAGGCTCCAATAACATCCTCAAAACTGGCGAAGTTCATCGGGAACAGTCCGTCAAGCTCCAACACTGTCCACGAAAGTTGTACACAGTTTTGTTCACGACCCATTTTCCAAGGGTCTTGACGGAAACTGGGACGGACTTTGTGGCAGGCTGTTGAACATAACTATCCGTGATGTGCTTCATTGCCCAACAGAGGAGAACATCTCGGTTATTCTGCATCCAGATCTTACCTTATGAGCAGTGCGCTCTGCAAAGCAGTCATGGATGCCTTCTTCTTTTCTTGGGTCGCTTCTGCGTACACATCCATTGTAGTGGAAATATCCGCATGACCCATGATCTCCTGAATGACCTTCAGGTTGGTTTCGTTTTCGCAGAAACGGGTGCAGAACGTATGCCGGAGATGGTGGCAGCTAAAGTTGGGCAGGAGAATCGGGTCACGATCTTCTGCATCAGCCTTGGCTGCTTCTTCCTTATTATAGTCTGCGCAGATTGTATGAATCGTACGATTGATCATTCCCGGCAGATAGACCTTGCCTTCCCCCGTGCAGAACACAAATCCAGAATAACCATCAATTTCATCCGTGGAGAATCCAATCACCTTTTGATACTGATATTCTTCCAGAAAAGCGTCGAACATCTCGTCCAGCATGGGGATGATACGGATACCTGCGCTGGTTTTAGGGGAGTTGACCCGATTGATGCAGGTGCCATCATCCTGCGCACGATAGACCAGATTATGGTTAATATTGATCGTCCGATTCTTGAAATCAATGTCCTGCCACCGCAGACCCAACACCTCGCCAATGCGACAGCCAGTACCGAGCATTACAGTAAACAGCGGATACCATCCGCGATACTATGCGCTGTTGGCGATGTAAAAAGATTATGAAATCAATTTCTGCCGTCCTGCTCCAAGGATACCCGATGTTCTCCGTCTTTGCAAGGATGTCGGACCGATGGGGGACAAAAAAATTCGCCGCATCCGGGAGGAAACGGCGAACCAGTTATGGAATCTTTACTTTTTGATTTTCTCGATCACACACTCATGCTTCTTTGTGGCCTTATCATAATTGATGCCAACTAACAGCAGATTGCCCTGATAATCCTTCAGCGCATTGCCGTAATGCTTCTCCTTGATTTGAGCCAATGCGCCAGCCGCACTCTTGTCCCATTTCAGCTCGATCACTACCGCCGGCTTGTCCAGATGCAGCTTCCGGGGAATCATACAAACATCTGCAAAGCCTTTTCCTGCTGGCAGTTCTCGCACCATCGTGTAGTATTCTCGTGCAAAGTAGAATGCCAGATTGATGGTACAGCTCAACGAATTTTCATCGTTGTATTGAAGAATCGACACTTCTTCGTGTGCCTTATCAATTCCGGCTGCAACAGCATCCGCATCCATCGCCCATAGTGCATCCAGCAGTTTGCGTGATGCTTCTACGGAATCCATCACACCATGCCAGTTCATCGTACTGATGGCATTGACGTACTCCTGCGAAACTTCCTTGTTGGGAATCATCACGGTTTCGTCTGCGCTGTTATAGGTCAGATACCCCAGATGCACTAGCAATGTCAGCACATCGTCCTTGCTGGCAAAGGTAGTCATGTCGTTGCTGAATGTGCCTGTGTTGATTTTTATAGCTTCACCTGCCAGCATTCGGACAACTGCATCCTGCAAGCCATCCATATCCATCTGGATGTAGATTTTTAAGGCTTCATAGGTTTCCGTCTGATTCCAGTAGGTTCCAAACTTGTACCGCAGCATTGCCTCCACCACAGATTTAGGGCTGTACATGGAATAATGTTCATCTCCGGCCTGCCGATGAGCAATCAGGTCATAGCCATCGTACCACGCCTTGGCTTCCTCAAAGTTCATCTGATACTTTTCGCAGAGAGTGGTCACTTCCGATTCGGTAAAACCAAAGTACTCTGCCAGTTCACCGGGGTCGGTCATGGAATACTCGGTGAACATATTCAGCGCAGAATGGGAGCCATATTTCTTGATGGGCAGAATACCCGTCATATAGGCCAGCGCGACATAATCCTTGTCTTTCAGCCATGCCCGCAGGAAGTCCAGATATTTCTTCTGTGCATCCTGATTTTGCTGATATTCCCGGAACAGGCAATCCCATTCGTCGATCAGGATCACAAAAGACCGCTTTGTTTTTGCGTAAATATCTTTCATGACCTGAATCAGGTTGTTCTCATCCCGGAAACGGACTTCCTGAAAATGGTCGGTCAGATCAAAGACCAGATACTTTTGCAGCATCGTCAGCATTTCATCCATGCTGTGCGTCATGCTGAGAAATTCCTGCATATTGACCTTGAGCACATCGTACTGATTCAAATGCTGCTGGTATGATGCCGCATTGCTGATTTTCAGGGAATGGAACAGCGGTGCAGAATCCTCGCCGCGGTCATAGTATGCCGCCAGCATATCCGCTGCCATCGACTTACCAAAACGCCGGGGACGGCTGACACAGAGAAACTTCTGCCGCGTGTTCAAAACCGCATTTGTCTTTTCGATCAGTCCTGTCTTGTCCACATAGATCTCCGAGTTCAGACTTTCCTGAAAGCCTTTGCTGCCCGGATTCAGATAACTGCCCATGCGACACCCTCCCATCTCAGCGAATGTTACTATGTTCATTATACTCTAATCTTCCCAGAATCACAAGAACAGGTTGATTTTATGTATGGCTTCCGGCTGCACACCGAAAGCCAAAAATCACATCCGAAAAGTATCCAGATACTCATCGAAGATGTCCAGATTCACCAATACCAAGCGGCGAATCTTGTAGATTGCTCCTGCTTCTTTTGCAATCTGCTCAAATGTATGCAGCCCCACCGAGTAGAGTTCCTCACTCTCCTGATAGCGGACAAACCGCTTCTTACCTGACTTGACCATAGGCTCCAGTTCTTTGATCTCGTTTCTCGTATATGCCATATCGCACCTCTTTCAGTTCAGATGTTTTTGTTCAGGCGATCAATCAACCGTCCTGCTCCAAGAATATACGGTTGCATCCGTGTTTGCAAGGATGTCAGTCGTATTATTAAATACAGCCTGTATTTATTTTGAAATTATGTCGAATTGCAATTTTTATTGCGAATATTTTCCCGATCCAGTGCCAGACTGCATTTCAGGGCTTTTTCAATTTGCGCCATCTCCCACTCACTGGTCATTCCCATAAAACTGTTGATGCGTTCCTTATCAATGGTGAAGATCTGTTCCAGCAGCACCACAGACGGACGGCTGAACGCAGGGTTCTTCTCAATGAGAACATGGGTAGGCTGGTTTGGCTTTTTGGAGACTTTTGAGGTTACAGCAGCTACGATCACGGTCGGTGCGAATTTATTTTCTGTATTATTTTGAGTCACGATAACAGAACGTTCACTCCCCTGCTCAGAACCATAGTGCGGATCAAGGTCTGCGAAGTAGATCTCGCCCCGGCGAAAACCAAAATCTCTCGTCACATAAACGATAGCGGTCATCCCCCTTTTTCTCTATGTAGGCAAAAGCCGCCCTTTCGGACGGCTTTTGCGGTGAAAGGAAAACTGCCTTTGAACAGAAATATTAATAAGCGCATTGAGGGAACCATAGCCGAAATGGTGGAAGAAGCGCTTGCCTTCTGTAAGCGAAACATGAAAACCGTCGCGGAGAATTTGTGGTGACTCTCCGTCATTCCATGGAGCCGGCAGAACCGAGTTGTGATGGGGCACAGACGGACTTGCTTTCCTATTGCACAGTTCCGCGCATCCGGCAGGAAATTGCTGCCTTTTTGGGAATTAAGACGGCCTCCTATGCTATCCGCCAGTATGTACTGCCGCTGGTGGAAACAAGCAAACTGAAGATGACGATCCCGGATCGCCCGGGCAGCCCCAGGCAAACTTATTACAAGGCCTGAGTTTTCGGGCAAAGCAAAATTACAGCCTGCCAGTCATATTGGACCGGCAGGCTGTTTGCTTGAACGAGGTGTTTTTATAATGCCTCTGAGGCAGCGATAGTGATTGCCTCGCTTCTTGGACCACTTTTTCATGGGACCCGATGATGTACTGGTTTATTTGTCCCTTCATCTTTTTCTGGAGAGAAGGGAGACAGTCAAGATGGCCCCCACCAGCTTCATCTGGAGAATCCGCTTTTTCTGCTTCTGGGGGAAATCATAGATGCCGTGGGCCTTGTAGAACTTGTGGTCTGCCTTCATCAGCCTTTGCTTGACGGATACTGTAAAGCTGAATCTGGATTTTGTCGACCGGTGGTCATGCTGGATTTGACGGCCTGCATCCCGGGAAAGTTTGGGTTTGACAGAATACTGACGGGTGTGTTACAATAAATCCGATTGGAACAAATGGTGCAGGGAGGGCTGTAGGGATGAATGATGTAAAAATGATGGGCTCCCTGTTGGACCGTCTGCTCAGCTATGTGAGCTCGGCGCCGGAACGGGACGCAAACTACGACATAGCAGTGGCACTGCTGCGGAATTACTCCCAGCTGAAGGGGCTGGCCCTCAGCCAGATCGCAGACCTGTGTTATACTTCCAACGCATCCATCTCCCGCTTTTGTCGGTTTCTGGGCATGGACAATTTCAAGGAGTTTCAGTCCTGGATGGAACGGGATTTTACCATGCGGACCGACTATTCCCGTCAGTTCTATACTATGCTCCACAACAACCAAGAAACTGCCATCAGCGCCTACAGGGACGCTTTAATCGGCAATATCTACACCACCATTGCCCCCGAAAATGCCCAGGTGATCCCCGACATTGTCAAGACGCTCCACGACTGCGGCAAAGCCGCCTACTTCTCTCACCACTTCCTGTGGGACATCGGCCACTACTTCCAGAGCAAAATGATGATGATGGGCCGCTATGTGGAGCTGTTCATGGACTATGCCACCCAGCTGGAATGCGCCCGCAGCCTAACCGAAAAGGACTTTGCCATCATCTGCAGTGTGGGCGGCAGCTATCTGACCCGATACCCCGACATCTGCAACGCTATCCTGTCCAGCGGGTGCAAGATGCTGATCATCACCCAAAACCTGGCCAGCCCCTATCTCAACACCGCAGACTTCATCCTCCAGTGCGGCACGACCAATCGCAATGATGTGGGCAAATATGCGGCGCTGATGGCCAACGACCTGATTCTGATGGGGTATTTGCGAGCCTACGACAAAGCATTTCAATAAGAAATACCATTTTAAAGACCGCAGTTGCGCATAGCGCACTGCGGTCTTTTTTGCGGTCTGCACAAAAAACGGCTGAAACTTTTTTCGATCTTTCAAAAACTGAAAAAGAAAATCAGCTCCTGAAACAGAGCAAATGCATTTGAAACCAAATTGTATTCCATACATGTTATAATTTTGGTGCAAGATGCTGAAATTGCGGAAGTGAAAAGCCGTCTTTCCACAGTCTATGTGTTTGGAAGAAAAAACAGATGAGCGGATTGCAAAGAAAGGAGATCAATCAGATGAGAAAATGGAACAAACGACTTTTGTCCGGGTGCCTGCTGGCAGCCCTGCTGCTGTCGATGAGTGGGTGCCAACAGGGCAACACCACCTCCAGTGCTGTGTCGTCGCAGGCTGTATCCTCGGCTGCAGCGTCCAGCGAGGAAACAACGGAGGACCCGGTCGAAACCTATCACGATATGCCGGTCCAGACCCTGGATCTGGACCCAAGCGACCCCGATTACTACCAGAAAGCCCTGGAAACAGAACTCTATAACTACAAGTTGATCCGCAACGTGCCCACGGCCTATCAGGCTGAAAGCTGGGATGCCTATACCGCAACGGCCAACACCCTGCTGAACATCGACCCGGACAACATCGACGATGTCTCCAAGAGTATGATTGACAATGCGGTGGCCCAGCGGGAAGCACTGGTTCAGGATGCACCGGCAGGC
>ERZ780223.3035-NODE-3035-length-13148-cov-4.131215_pt1 | contig 13148 bp, 9 predicted proteins | sample MGYA00511016_ERZ780223 | MGnify/ENA primary metagenome ERZ780223 (study PRJEB29588, sample SAMEA2159032) | human gut metagenome | biome: human gut; feature: human-associated habitat; material: faeces | place: Denmark | collected 2008/2010 ... | reverse complement strand
CAAATATTTAACAAATTATGTTTTGCAGATAGACAGAATTTGTAGTAAAATAAGAATACTATAGATTATTGCATTGCTATAAGCATACAAAATAAGTACATCAGATTGAATGGAGAAAACGAAAATGTCAAAGGAGTTGTTTAATGTTCAGCCGGGAGATACCCTGACACTCGGAGTCACAAAAGTAGTCAGAGGTGTACAGTTTGCGGTTTACCTTCCAAATAAAAAGAAGTGTATGCTGAAACTGTATCGTATAGGCAGGAAACTTCCGGCGGCTGTCATTCCTTTGAAAGATGAATACAAAAAGGGAAGCGTTTATTTTGTTACCGTCACTGGAATAAAAGGTGATGACACTTGCAATATAGCAAAGGTGTTGACGGAGGAATATGAGTATATGTATGAGGCAGACGGTGAGGAGTTTGCCGATCCTTATGCACAGATTATACACGGGCGTGACAGATGGGGAAAAAGACGAAATCCTGACAGTGTGCGTGCAGGTATAAGTCTGGAGGAGTTTGACTGGAAACAGGATGTCCTTCCGAGAAGGGATTTCAGTGAAGTTATAATGTATCAGCTTCATGTCAGGGGCTTTACAAAACATTCATCCTCAAAAGTTAAAGATAAGGGAACATATCTTGGTATCATTGAAAAAATCCCCTACCTTAAAGAACTTGGTATAAATGCACTTATGCTTTTGCCATGTTATGAGTTTGATGAACTGAGCTCGGATGTGGGCAGCTATAATGCACCATCTGAAAATGATAGTGATGAGGATGTGAAATACAGGATTAACTACTGGGGATATGGCACTAAAAATACATATTATCTGTCCCCTAAATCATCTTATGCCTCAGATGTCAGACATTCAGATGTAGAGTTTAAAGAGTTTGTAAGACAGATGCATCTTGCAGGGATTGAAGTTCTTATGGATATCTATTTCAGACCGGGGACAAATCTGTATCTTATGACAGACTGCTTAAGGCACTGGGTCATTAATTACCATATTGACGGATTCAGGGTAAATCAGGAGGTAATGCCTGCAATCTCGCTCGTATCGGATCCGATTATTTCAGGAGTCAAACTTCTTACATCTTACTGGGATGAAAATATGCTCCGTGACACAGGTGCTCTAAATGACAATGTGCTTGCCGAGTACAATGAGGGCTTTATGAATGATGCAAGACGCTTTTTAAAGAGTGATGAGGGCATGGTTCAGACTTTCTCGGAGAGATTTAAGAGAAATGCTCCCGATTATTCTATTATAAATTTTATCACTCATGTAAACGGTTTTACTATGATGGATCTTGTGTCATATGATATAAAGCACAATGAGTCAAACGGTGAGAATAATAATGATGGGACGGAGTTTAATTACAGTTGGAACTGCGGCATTGAGGGAAAGACCAGAAAGAGAGCCGTAATGAGAAGCAGGATGAACCAGATACGCAATGCCTTTACGATGCTGCTTTGCAGTCAGGGAACACCTATGCTTCTTGCGGGTGATGAGTTTGGCAATACCCAGCTTGGCAATAACAATGCATATTGCCACGATGATAATATCACATGGCTCAACTGGAAACACACAAAGTCAGAGCAGGATATATTTGAATTTGTCAAAAGGATGATAGCTTTCAGAAAACAACACTGTGTATTGCATGGAAAAGAACCGCTTTCGATGTTTGATACGAAAGGCATAGGCATACCTGATATGTCGGTTCACGGCACACAGGCGTGGAGAGCTGATTTTTCAAATTACAGCAGGATGCTTGGCATACTGCTCGGTGGCAGATACGGCATCACCGAGGATGATGACATTTATATCGCTTTTAATATGTTCTGGGAACAAAAAGTGTTTGAACTTCCAAATCCCACGGTTGGTAAAAAATGGTATCCTGCCATTGATACCCATTCGGGAGAATTCTTTACAGTGCCACCGAAGAAAAAAAGAAAAAGGAAAATCAAATCGGAGAAACAGCTATTTAGGGAATATTTAGTTGAGCCGAGAAGTATAGTTGTATTTGTCGGCAGATAGAATGATTACGATACATGGAGTGAAGTATGGACAGAGAAAAAATGCCGTCAAATCATATAAATGCTGACAGCAAAAAGGGGCAATGAATTTACATTGCCCCTCATAAGAACTGTTGGTATGCTAAAAAGACTGTTTGTATTTACGGTCGCTTTGCAGCATCCTAAAAGTTCTTAACTGTCGGTTGTCGGACAGTATTAAAGGTTGTGGTTAGTCACGATTTCTTCATAAAGATCGATGTCACACACATTTTTAGCATCATAGTGTGTGCAATTCTGACAGGATGCATTTGCTGATGTTGAATTTTTACATCCGCAATCGTCACAGCTACAGTATTTGCTGCAAAGTGAAGCTACTTCTTTCATTGTTTCAGCATTTTTTTTCATGGAAAACCTCGTTTCTGTGCATTTTAAGTGTTTGTATGGTCTTATTCATTTTAGGGAAAACAATCTGAATTATGAACAGGACTATACTTTCGGTGTGGCATTACATAACTGCTCAAATACTATTCTGTACAAGGTGCACAAATGTACGGAGTATTCAATGTTACTGTCTGTATAAAAGTGGGTTCAGTAACATTCACCGATGGTTTGAAGCTGCATATATATAAAGACAACTGACAGAAGATTGATGCTAAATAAGGCATCGGTTTTGCTGTCTTTGTTGTCGTGTAAATAGTATTAACGGAAAGTTGAGATTTTATGTTAAGTTTAAAAATAAATGATATTAAGATAACAATGGCTCATTTGCTTTTAAGGGAGACATTTGATGAGTTTTTGCTTGAAGAGTCAAAGGTGGTAACATTTGCCATGTTTGAAATAAATGGAAAAAGAAATTTAAATTGGTATGATGATGACGAAAAAGAAAATCAATTGTCCGAACTTTTATACTGGGGAGAGGCAAGGGATTTTTTATTTGATTACATAAAAGGAAAAAAGACGCCTGAGTATATGAAGTTCTCGCTTAAGGCGAGCCATAAGGCAGCAGAAAAAATTCTTGCGGAAAGTGGAGTGTTTTCAAGATATTTAAGCGAGCAGCCTGATCTTTATCTTCAGATAAGATATGAAAAAGGTGAACTTACTATGGTGACAGGTATTACACACAGAGAGTTTACAATGGATAAAACGCTCGACAGGGGATGGGATGATGCCATAAGAGAGTGGATTAGGACATTGAAGATTTCAGTTGAGGTATAATATTTATGCTAACGGCTTCATGTTTTTAATTTAATAAATTATAAGGAGGACAAAAATGCTTAAAACATTAGGCGGACAGGTTAAAGAATTTAAAAAAGATTCGATTCTTACTCCTGTATTTATGATTTTGGAAGTTATCATGGAAACTATTATTCCATTGATAATGGGTTCAATAATTGACGATGGTGTGCAAAAAGGTAATCTTACTCATATTTACCTTATGGGTGCACTGATGGTATTAACAGCATTTGTAAGCCTTTGGGCTGGTGCTATGGGTGGAAAATACGGTGCAAGTGCATCGACGGGATTTGCGAGAAACTTAAGAAAGGCTATGTATGACAATATTCAGACTTTCAGTTTCTCAAATATTGATAAGTTCAGTACTTCAGGTCTTGTGACAAGACTTACGACTGATGTAACAAATGTTCAGAATGCGTATCAGATGATACTCCGTATGTGCATGAGAGCACCGGCAAGCCTTATCTGTGCGATGGCAATGTCATTTTATGTAAATGCAAGGGTTGCTTCTATATATCTTATAGCAGTTATCATACTCGGATGTTTCCTTGCACTTATAATAAAAGTTGCCATGAAATATTTTGACCAGGTATTTAAAAAATACGATAAACTTAACGAGAGTGTTCAGGAAAATGTAAATGCGATAAGAGTTGTAAAGGCTTACTCAAGAGAGAGTTTTGAACAGAAGAAATTTACGAAAGCAAGTGAGAATGTTTATAAGATGTTTATTAAAGCAGAAAAGACGGTTGCTTACAATATGCCGCTTATGAACCTCACGGTTTACAGTTGTATTCTCATCATAAGTTTAGTAGGTGCAAAACTTATCGTAGGTGGAGATATGGAGATAGGCAATCTCTCAACACTTCTTGCTTACTGCATGAACATACTTATGAGCCTTATGATGCTCTCAATGGTATTTGTAATGATAACAATGAGTGTATCAAGTGCAGAGCGTATATGCGAAGTAATAAATGAGAAACCTGACATAACAAATCCTGAGAAGCCTGTTATGGAAGTTAAGAGTGGTGACATTTCTTTTGAACATGTAAACTTCAGCTACAAAAAAGAAGCAAAAACTCCTGTTTTAAAGGATATTAATATTGAGATAAAGTCAGGACAGACTATCGGTATCATAGGAGGAACGGGAAGTGCCAAATCAAGTCTTGTCAATCTTTTGAGCCGTCTTTATGATGTAACTGACGGTGCGGTTAAGATTGGCGGAATTGATGTAAGAAGGTACGACATTGAGACGCTCAGGGATGAGGTTGCAGTCGTATTGCAAAAAAATGTACTGTTCAGCGGAACGATATTTGACAATCTCCGCTGGGGTGACAAAAATGCCACTGACGAGGAATGTATAAGAGCGTGCAAACTTGCCTGTGCCGATGAATTTATCGATAGGATGCCAGACGGCTACAATACATATATCGAGCAGGGCGGTAACAATGTATCAGGTGGACAGAAACAGAGACTCTGTATAGCAAGAGCACTTATAAAGAAACCTAAGGTACTTATACTTGATGATTCGACAAGTGCCGTTGATACTGCAACTGACGCAAAGATAAGAAAAGCGTTTGCCGAGGAGATACCGGGAACTACAAAGATAATAATTGCACAGAGAGTTTCAAGTATAAAGGACTGTGACAAGATAATCGTTATGGAGGACGGCTGTGTAAACGGCTTTGGAACATCGGATGAACTGCTTGAAAACAACGAGATATATAAGGAAGTATATGAATCACAGGTAAACGGCAATGCCGATTTTGATGAAAAATAATATAGGAGGTTAATGATTTATGCCTAAAGGACCAATGGGACCGGGAAAACCGGGTGCAAAAATAGAAAATCCGGGCAAACTTTTTATAAGACTGATGAAATATGTATTCAAGTATTACTGGGTACACTGTCTTATAGTGGTAGTCGGAATAATAGCAAGTGTATTTGCAACAAATCAGGGAACAATGTTTATGCAGACACTTATTGACAAATATATAGTGCCTTTGTCAAAGAGTTCTGACCCTGATTTTTCAAAACTTCTTGCAAAGATAACAGAAGTAGGAATATTTTACGGTGCAGGTGTCATAGGAGTATTTCTGTATAACAGACTTATGATATATGTTACTCAGGGAACACTTAAAAGACTCAGAATAGAAATGTTTAATAAGATGGAAACACTTCCTATTAAATATTTTGATACACACGCACATGGAGACATTATGTCACTTTACACAAATGATATAGATACGCTCCGTCAGATGATAAGCCAGAGTATTCCTCAGGCGATATCAAGTGCGATAACCATTGTCAGCGTATTTATTTATATGCTGATACTCAATGTACCGCTTACTATACTCACACTTGTGATGGTCGGTGTTACACTTGTAGTTACAAAGAAGCTTGGCGGACTAAGCGGTTCTTACTTTATGGCTCAGCAGAGAGATATAGGTAAGTTAAATGGTTATGTCGAGGAAATGATGGAAGGACAGAAAGTAGTCAAGGTATTCTGCCATGAGGAAGAAAGCATGGAGGGATTTGACAGGTTAAACGACCAGTTGTTTGACAGTGCGAACAATGCCAACAAATTTGCCAACATACTTATGCCGATAAATGCACAGCTTGGAAACATAAGCTATGTGCTCTGTGCAATGGTCGGAGGTATTCTTGCCCTTAACGGTATTGGCGGATTTACGATAGGTGGTCTTGTAAGTTTCCTTACATTTAATAAATCGTTCTCAATGCCTATAAACCAGATGAGCCAGCAGTTTAACTCTATCGTAATGGCTATGGCAGGTGCAGACAGAATATTTAAGCTTCTTGATGAAGAACCTGAGGTGGATGACGGATATGTCGAGCTTGTCAATGCAAAAGAGGATGCAAACGGAGATATAGTCGAGACAGAAGAACACACGGGAATGTGGGCATGGAAACATTTCCATAAGGATGACGGAACAACCACATATGCACATATGAGAGGTGACATAGTATTTGACCATGTTGACTTTGGTTATAATGATGACAAGATGATACTCCACGACATAGTGCTTTATGCAAAACCGGGTCAGAAGATAGCTTTTGTAGGTGCGACTGGTGCCGGAAAGACAACTATCACAAATCTTATAAACAGATTTTACGATATTCAGGATGGAAAGATAAGATATGACGGTATCAATGTAAACAAGATAAAGAAAAATGACTTAAGACGCTCGCTTGGTATCGTTTTGCAGGACACACATCTGTTTACCGGAACAGTAAGGGAAAACATCCAGTACGGTAAACTTGATGCGACAGACGATGAAATCGTAAAGGCAGCAAAACTTGCAAATGCACACAGCTTTATCACAAGACTTCCTGACGGATACGACACAATGCTCACCGGTGACGGTGCAAATTTGAGTCAGGGACAGAGACAGCTTCTGGCAATAGCACGTGCGGCAGTTGCAGACCCACCTGCACTTATCCTTGATGAGGCTACAAGTTCGATAGATACAAGAACTGAGAAACTTGTTCAGCAGGGAATGGACGGACTTATGAAAGGCAGAACGACATTTGTTATCGCCCACAGACTCTCAACAGTAAGAAACAGTGATTGTATCATGGTTCTTGAGCAGGGCAGGATAATAGAGCGTGGAACGCATGATGAACTTATAAAAGAGGAAGGCAAGTATTACCAGCTTTATACGGGGAAACTTGGAAAAGGGATTGCAGGATAAGGTAGTGGGCGAAACTGATTGTAGGTTGTGATGCTTGCATGGCTATAATAAATAATACCGTCGGCACGCTTTCGCTATATTGTCGTTCGTAGCAGTACATAGGTCAATAAAAAAGCATTGACCCGTCAGCAAAAAACGCTGATTAAGTGCTGACGACGACAAAATGCCGACTTACATTATTTTTTATATCCCTGCAGCAAGTTACATCTGTTGACAGTTTCGCAATTTACTGTATCGAGATAACCGTATGGAAATTATAATAGTAAGGAGATTTTGTGGATGAATAAAGTTTATGATAAGCTTAGCAGATGTTATGAGTGTTTTAGGAATAAGGTTGATTTTAAGCCGGAGATTGCATTGGTGCTTGGTTCAGGGCTTGGTGATTTTGCGGATGGCATTGAGGTTGTCTGCGAGCTTGATTATCATGAGATTGAGGGGTTTCCGGTTTCGACTGTTCCGGGACATCAGGGTAAGTATATCTTCGGTTATGTTGGAGATGTGCCTGTTGTGTGTATGCAGGGGCGTGTCCACTATTACGAGGGATATGATATTTCTGATGTAGTGCTTCCAATAAGGCTTATGAAACTGATGGGAGCAAAGGTTTTGTTTCTTACTAATGCGAGTGGCGGTGTGAATTATGATTTCAGACCGGGTGATTTTATGCTGATAAAGGATCAGATTTCAAGCTTTGTGCCGTCACCTCTTATTGGGGAAAATATTGATGAACTCGGTGCGAGATTTCCTGATATGAGCGAGATATACGATATTAGTTTAAGAAGGGTGATTAAAAAGACGGCGGCTGAACTTGACATTGACTTAAAAGAGGGAACATATCTGCAGTTTACAGGACCGGCATATGAGACTCCGGCGGAAATAAGGATGGCGAGAGTGCTTGGTGCGGATGCCGTCGGAATGAGTACGGCTTGCGAAGCTGTGGCGGCAAACCATATGGGTATGATGATATGCGGTATTTCGTGTATATCAAATCTTGCAAGCGGCATGAGTGTTGCACCACTTAGCCATAAAGAAGTACAGGAAACAGCCGACAGGGTATCAGGCGACTTTAAGAAACTTGTGACAGAGAGCATTAAAAATATACATGAGAAAATACTCGTAAAGTAGTGTGACACCAGGAGCAAAACGCTGATTTCGCTCTTTTTATGTCTGAATTGAGTGTTGCACATTTGCAAACCTGACACTGTTTGTGAAGTTACGCATCAATATTTAACAGGGCAAAATATCATTTGCCGCACTTGCATTACATTATTAAGAAGTGGTAAAATATATGTATGTGAAAAAGTGGCTGCACTATTCATATAAATAGTATATCTGTAGATAGAAATGGGAGGAACAAAATGTTAAAACAAGGTAAACACAAAAAAAAGTTCATTGCATTGCCGGCAGTATTTATGATTGCTATAGTAGTTGCGGTATTTGCAATTTCACCAAACGCAAAAGCTGCACAGTACAGTGCAGATGTCAATGTTGACAGAGAAAACGGTGTATGCAATTATACACTTGCAGGCATAGATACGGCACAGACATCGGGGATGACAACAAAGATTACATATAAAGATGAATCTGAAAATACGGTCACAGTGCTTGAACAGCCGGTGACATTTACAGCAGAAAACTGCCAGAACGGACAGTATTCAGGTTCGTTTTCACTTTCAGATTTAAGCACATATGCATATAGGGAATATACGGTTTCATTTCTTATGAGTGACGGTACTCCTGTAGAGGCTGCTGCAAAGTGCGATTTTTCAATACACAGGGATAAATTCACATTAGATGTTGCAGGATATAAATCAAAAACAAACAGGACTATATCTTTAGTAAATAAAGAAAATGATATTATTATTCCGGGAAAAGACAGTCAGATACAGCTTTCGATTTTGAAGAAAAACGGAAAAGATGAGAAAAAAGTTGGAACGGCAACAGTTATTCCGACTGCAACAAAAAGCTGGGATGTTGATCTTACAAAGTATTGTAATACATATGGTACATATTACGCGAGGTTCACTGTTATAAACAGCAAACTTTCAGGCGGCAGTGAGCTGCTAGCACAAAAAGAGTTTAATCTTGCACTTACTTATGGGAAAATCGGCTCAAAGTCAACTTCAAAAACAGAAAAAAATCAGACATTTAGAGTTTTTGTTGAGAAAGTAAATTCAGCACTTGTCGTAAAGAATGTTACATTTAATATTTATAACAGTGCAGGAAAACTTGTATGTACGGAAAAGGGGGTGCATAACGGTACAAGTACATATTATTATTCAGATATACCGTTAAAAACGATAAATTATAAGTTTGGAATAAGATAGAAGTTTCAGTGACGGACAACGCGGGGATAGTGAGAATACTTAAAAAGACCGGAACTGCGTCAGTAAGGGTAAAAACGGGGACACTTACAGTAACTAAGCTGGCAAATGGTACCGCAAAATTCAGACTTAAAAATGCGTATATACCGGGAAATATAAAAAGTGTAAGATTTAAAGTTTACAGCATAAAAAACGGTAAGAGAACATTGATAAAAAAACTTATCGGTGTATATTCAAATAAAACATATATTGCAAATTATCAGTATATGGTAAGTGGAAGAACACAGGTTGTTGCGTGTGGTTATACACAGTGGAATAAGGAGATTAAATTTAAGACAAAAGAGTTCAGTGTAAAAAGTTCAGAGGTTGGAAAGAACGGATGGCGTTATGAAAAATATGCCGGAAAAGTTTATAAGTTTTATTATAAAAACGGAGAAAAACTTACAGATCTCACAAATGTGCTTAAATTAAAAAAAGGTAACAAAAAATTAAAAATAGTAGTGAACAGAGCTGCCTGTTGTGTTACTATATATGCATACGACAGTCAGAAAAAAGACTATATCATACCGGTAAAGACTTGTACAGTTTCGGTAGGCAGAGATACTGCAACCACATCAGGTGCGGCAGGACTTTCTATTTCATCGTCTTACACACCGCTTGGCTCGTATTCGATTTCTTCGAACGGTACGGCAGCAAAATATAGTTTAAAGCCTATGGGAGAGCCTGATGGAAGCACCGTTTATGCCAGATGGGCAAGTCATGTTGTCGGAAATGTTTATTTTCATGCGATAGCTGTTGGAAGTCAGTCGCATTATGCACTTCGTGCAAGCAACTATAACAAACTTGGCAGTGCAGCATCGGCAGGATGCATAAGAATGACTGTTGCTGATGCAAAGTGGCTTTACGATTATGCAGCGGTGGGCAGTTCAGTTAAAATTGAAAAAGGAAATTCTAAAAAACCGGGACCTCTCGGAAAAGCTGCTACGATAAAAATAGCAGAGTCAATAAATTATGACCCTACAGATCCTTCAGTGCCGGCTGCCACAAAGAAGAAAGACTATAAAGCGGGCAGGATAAGCGGATATATGACATCCAAAGGAAAAAAAGTAGGTTATTAGAAAATATGTACAGATGTTTATCGGCAGGGTAGTATTTTATGCAGGAATGGAGGATTGATGAATATGGAAAAATATGATGTTAGAGAGCTTGTTGAAAAGATTTATGAACTTGATGTGAAAGTTTATGAAGCAACGGGAAGTACGATGGGAAAGGTATTTCCGGCAGGAAAAGATTTATCGGTGAAAAAGATGCTTAAACATCTTGACGAAGATAAGAGGCATTTTATAAGAGACGAGACTATCCTTATCGGAAATATGATTTCGACTATAAAGAATCCGTCAGTTGCAGAGGAGTGCAAAAAAGAGCTTGAAGAACTTAATAAGATGCTTGCACAGTACAATCCGACAAGACAGCTTCCAGACAGCTTTGTAAGTAACATATCTGAGATGAAAGACAGATTTAAAGACGGAAATCACAGAATACTCTGCATAGGTCGTCAGTATGGAAGCGGCGGACATGAAGTTGGTATGAGACTTTCAACAAGATTAAATATGTCTTACTATGACAACCAGATAATCAAAATGGCGTGCGAGCATATAGGCAGAGATTTTTCAAGTGTCGATGCATCACAGGCAGACAGCAAAAAAGGATGGCTTAATAAGACTCCATTTTCACTTCGCAAGTTTGCAGGAAATGATGAACTTTTCTTTGCACAGAGCCAGATGATAGAGGAAATGGCAAAAAAAGGTGACTGTATATTCTTAGGTCGTTGTGCAGATGTTGTGCTTGAGCACGCAGATATACCTCACATCTCAGTATTTATCGGAGCTCCGTTTGAGGAGAGAGTAAAACACGATATGGCTTGTACCGGAGCTTCATATGATGACACTGTTGAAAAAGTAAGGAATATGGACAGGGCGAGAAAGGCTTATTACAATTATTATACAGGCCGCCACTGGGGTCATTCAGAAAATTACGATATGTGCCTTAATACAGCTTGCTACGGTATTGAAGGCACGGTGGAAGTTATTGAGAAAATGTTTAATATGTTTAATTAGTGTAGATGACTGCACTTATTATTAGATAAAAATTTTTGGATACGAAAGGAGATTTTTAAATTATGTTTATTTCAGAAAGTATAAAATATGTTGGGGTGGATGATAAGGATATAGATCTATTTGAGAGTCAGTATGTAGTACCTGATGGCGTATCATACAATTCATACATTATTTTTGATGAAAAGATTACGATAATGGATACAGTCGATGCAAGAGCAACAGATGAATGGGTTAAAAATATTGAGGAGGCACTTGACGGGAAAGAGCCATCATATCTTGTTATATCACATCTTGAGCCTGACCATGCAGCCAATATAGGGCTTATCGCACATAAATATCCAAATATGCAGCTTATCGGAAATGCAAAAACTTTCCAGATGCTCCCACAGTTCTTTGATGAGGATTTTGCTGACAGACAGGTCGTTGTAAAAGAGGGTGATGAGATTTCTCTCGGAAGTCATTCGCTTACATTTGTGATGGCACCTATGGTTCACTGGCCTGAGGTTATGGTAGCATATGAGAAAACAGAAAAAATACTTTTCTCTGCCGATGGATTTGGAAAGTTCGGAGCACTCGATTCAGAGGATGATGAGGGATGGGCTTGTGAAGCCAGAAGATATTACTTCAATATAGTAGGAAAATATGGTGCACAGGTTCAGAATCTCCTTAAAAAAGCATCTGCACTTGACATTCAGACCATATGTCCGCTTCATGGTCCTGTATTAAAGGAAAATCTTGGATATTATCTTGACCTTTATAACACATGGAGCAGTTACGAGCCTGAGGATGAAGGTGTTCTTGTGGCTTATGCATCAATCCACGGCAATACTGCAAAAGCGGCAAAGCAGATAGCAGACAAACTTAAGGCAAAAGGCGTTGAGAAGATGGAAGTCATGGATCTTTCAAGAGACGATATGGCAGAAGCTGTTGAAGCGGCTTTTAGATATGACAAGATGGTGCTTGCCTGTGCAACTTATGATGGAGGACTTTTCCCGGTTATGGAAGATTTCTTAAATCATTTAAAATCAAAGAATTTCCAGAAGAGAAAAGCTGCACTTGTTGAAAATGGTTCATGGGCTCCTCTTGCGGCAAAGAAAATGCGTGAGAGTCTTGAGAGTATGAAAAACATTGAGATATGTGAAAATATAGTTTCAATCAAATCAACAGTTAAAGAAGAAAATGTCGAGCAGATGGATAAGATGATCGATGAACTTTTGAAATAATCATAAACCGGACTGAGAGTAAGGTGCAGAAGGGTTTACAATGCGACGGGCAACGGTGAAGATTTTCATGGTGAAATTATAAAATAATAATTATAAAAAATTGAAAATATCAGACTGCCATGTTTTGATAAAAGGTACTGTTTAAACTTATGAAATTCGCTTATTAGCGTATAGCTTGACCGTGTTGTCAGGTTTGTGGGTGAACAGTAACGATAATTAATTCAGAACATGGCAGTATTATTTTTAGAGTATAGGAAGTCAGCAAAAAAATGATAAGAGAAATAAATGAGCTTATTTTATTATTAGATAAAAATGAGACAGGCTTTACGCTTTATCGTGTTTTTGGAAAAAGTGGCACTGTAGATATTGCAGATAGAAAAAAAGACCAGACAAATAAAGATATTGAAAATGAAGATTTATATATAAAAAGAGAATGTGATAAGATAAATAAGATTGCACCATATTGTTTTTCAGAAAAGCTGCATCTGCCGGAAAAATTACAGAATGAATATGATGAAATAGATATAGACAAAA
>ERZ780223.3031-NODE-3031-length-13181-cov-2.950175_pt1 | contig 13181 bp, 16 predicted proteins | sample MGYA00511016_ERZ780223 | MGnify/ENA primary metagenome ERZ780223 (study PRJEB29588, sample SAMEA2159032) | human gut metagenome | biome: human gut; feature: human-associated habitat; material: faeces | place: Denmark | collected 2008/2010 ... | reverse complement strand
TTTGAGATCGTGGTATTATTTAAGAGTCCTGAAGGACAAGAAATAATGAAATGAAGCACGAGTTATGGCAAAGAGATTGAAAGGAAGTAAGACAATGACTACTATTGAAAAGACTATTGAATTGCAAAACAGAGGTTATGAATTTCATCATACTGCATATGCGGGTGGATACGTAAGTCGCAAAACAGACGGATATCTTGTAAAGTATGAAGGTAGGTTCGGCAAGGGCTATAAATGGTTTCACCCGAACTCGGAAAGTACTCAATATTGCTACGTGACGTATATTATTAAAAAAGAAAAATAGGGTGACAATAGTCACCCTATTGAACGAGGATAAAATGATGAACGTTATAAAAACCCTGTGCAAGTGGTTAATCAGATTGGTTATATTTGCGGCTATGTTGGTTGTGTATCTGTTGTTAATATATTATTTTTGCAATTAGCTGCGCTTGTTGCGAATAATGAGAATACCACTACCACCGTCACCGTAAGGATGATTGATATAAAATCCACCACCACCACCGCCCGTGTTAGGCAAACCTTTTCCGGGTGCAGTGTTTTGAGTACCACCATTACCACCACCGCCAGCACCACCAGTACTACCACCAGACGCACCAGCACCACCGCCGCCGGCATAGAGATCCCCATTAGGTTCCCCGAATTCACGGGTTGTTGTTCCTTGACCTTTGCCGCGGCTTGCCCATGCCCATTGCCCGGCAGTATAAGCAGGATTACCACCACCATCGGCACCATCACTACCACCACTGTAACCGTCAGAGCGGTTTTCATAAGCGGCACCACCGCATCCACCTTCAATCATTGTGCCGCCAGCAACCGTTTCTCCAAATCCTGATGTTTCTCCACCCGCTTCAAACGCGTTATTTTGCGCTACACCGCCAGCACCAATAACAATACTATATGTAGTATTTATTCTTATTCTTTTATTTTTTACGGTTTTTGTAAAACCGCCAGAACCACCGTGCCCGTAATATTCATTACCCCAATATTTACCGCTTGCGGAACCACCACCAACCATAAAAATATCAATGCCGTTTATGGCACTTCCTAAATCTGAAAAGATTAAGTTACCACTTGTTAAAAATTTAATACGCCAGTTATTATTTCCATCGTCTATTGTGGTAAAAGTTCCTGTGTAAGTAAATACAGGAATAATTACACCGCTAACACGTCTGTAAAATCTGTTATTTATAATACAATCCATTAAATCACCACCAGAATATTTATAGGCACATCTACTGTAGGTTTATTCCCGTAGCAATATGCCGTTATTTTATTAGTACCTGTTACAAATCTACTAACTTTATTGTATTCGTCCAACAGTGTATCAATATTGGAAGTTGTTGCACCGCTAAAATCATAATCAATAACAGGTTGCGAATTGGCTACAATTCCTTGTACGGTTAATTCTTGTGTATATGGCCCGGTTCCCGTCCAGTTTGCTACTGTGCAAGTTGCTGTTCGGGTGAATGTTACAACATTACTTGTACCTGCTCCGATATTGTTTCGCGCTTGCGTTTTTTCTGTTTCACTTAAATCTTGCGCGCTTGTATATTTAACCGCACTACCTTCAATTATGCTTGTAATATTGCTAGTAGTTAAATTACTAGTTCCTGCACCAATGTTATTTCGTGCTTGTAATTTCTGTTCTCCCGTCAAATTCTGCGCACCACTAAATTTTACGGAATTATTATTAATCTGTGTACTAATATCACCACTTGTAATATTACTAGTTCCTGCCCCAATATTATTTCTCGCCTGTGTTTTTTGCCCATCTGTTAATTCCTGTGCTGTATACAATACAGCATTTTCCGCACTTCCGCTCCCCGTGCCTGCACCAATGTTCGCTCTTGCCTGTGCTTTTTGATCTTCCGTTAAATTTTGCGAACCACTAAATTTTACAGAATTATTATCAATCTGTGTACTAATATCACCACTTGTAATATTACTAGTTCCAGCTCCAATATTATTTCTTGCTTGCTGTTTCTGAATCTCGCTAAATCCTGTTTGCGGGATATATTTTACAACGTCCGAAATATCTGCATCAATTTTCAAATTGTTAATAACATCGGCCATTTTATTATATTTGTCAATTAAAAATTGTATCTGTTCTTCGTAACTTAACGCTTTTGTAAAACTTCCGGGAAGTCCCGCATTGCTACAAAATGCTTTAGGCATTACGTGTCCCTCCTAGTAATAATTACTGGCACATCATATCGTGATGGAGTAGTTTGTTCTTCCCTCCATGTAGCAGGGAAATCACTAATTGGTGTACTAATCAATTCTGTAGCGATATATGTTTTTTTGGTTGGCTTGCGTGAAGTAAGTACACGTGCGGCAAGCCATTTCTCGCCGTTATCAAAAATTGTTATAACATAGGTTATATCGCTTTCAGAAATTTCAGCAGGTTCATGTAATGTATTGTTGTCATCAATCCATGCAAGTTTAGTTGTTTTTACAAGTAGCATCAAGTTTTCATAAGTATATATATAATCGGTATTTTTAACAATTTTGCAATAACTAAAAGTTTCGTTCCCCCCGATTGTTTCCCATTCGTCAACTTCTGCACTTTTTTGAAAAGTTCTGTAATATGTCATGCTGGGGCAATTGATATTTTTTCTAGCTTGCTCTTTGTATGCATCGGGATACAACTGTATCTGATTATACAAAACAGGCACGTCACCGAACCCATATGCAATTCCGATATTGTTTCTTGCTGTAAATTTTTCTTTTTCCGTCAATGCTTGCGGGGTAGTAAGTACAGCTCCATTTAATTTTTCACTTGCCGCTCCAATATTTTTTCTAGCATCTTCTTTTTGCTGTTCTGTTAAATTTTGTTTAACATATTCTACCGCATAATTCGCATTGCTTGTTCCTGCTCCAATATTTTTCCTAGCAAGTTCCTTTTGTCCTGCGCTTAAATTCTGCTGTAGTTTATAACTAATGGTATTATTATTTACAGTATTATCAATATCCTGTTGTGTAATCTCGCTCGTTCCTGCACCAATATTTTCGCGTGCAATATTTTTTTCATTTTCCGTCAACGCTTGTGGAATAAATTTAACTCCATTAAATTCCACATTGTCAGGTATCATTGACAACAAATTATTATATGCATTAAGCAACCATTGTACTTGTTCATTAAAACTTAGCGCGCTTGTAAAACCTGCCGGAAGTCCTGCATTACTGCATATACATTCAGGAATTTTTTCAATCCGATCTGCCATTTACATCACCCCCATAAACAGATTGCCTAAATTATCAATAACCATATTATCAACATTGATAATAATGTTACGGTATTCCTTGATAGCTTCTGCAAAATTTCCCTTTTGCATTCCGCTTATATGTTCTTCTGTTGTTCCGCTTGCGTTTCCATTTGCATTTGTTGTATTATTACCAATCTTTTTATTATCATCACTGTTGATTCTCGCGTAACTAATGTAGCGATCTTGTTCAAGATTTTCAATTCCGCCTTGCGGGGTATCGCTTTCTTTTCCAATTTGTTTATTTATATAATTTTCGTTAAAACTTATTACATTATTGTTTTCATTTTTACTGCTACTTGTTACAAGTCGTGTAAAATTTGTGTCCTGTAAAGGGTCAAATTTGAGCAATGCACTATTTAGCATATCGTTATAATAGGGCATGATCTGCACCAATCGCTCATTCAGACAATAAATGAAATAGCCTGCTGTTTCCTGTCCTAGTTCATACAACATATAATGTAACAAAATTTTAGTAAATAGCGATTTTTTATAATCATTCCCGGTTGTATTATCTTTATAATCATACAGCGCCGTATATTCTTTTAAAAATACTGTATCCAATACAGTATTATTTGTTGCGAGTTTGTAAATATTTGTGTAACCGCTATATGTTTCATTTCCTGCTATTGTATCACATAAGGTTTTTAGTGTTTGCGTATACAATGCCGCCATTATTCATCATCCCTTTCTATATTTTCTTCATAATTATCTTTATATTCTTCCGTAACATTCTCATCATTTCCAATATATTTAACAGATACGTTCAATTCAGGAAACATTTTGTTAATTTGTTTTGCGGCTTGTTCACGCGCTTTCAGGCGAATATTTCTAAAATTATTCGTTCCTCCATTGTTCATGGAAATTTCATCATTTGTTAATCTTTCCTTCTTTTCATACGGTACATTTTCAATTCCCAAAACTGTATAAAGTTCTGCGAGAATATTCGCACGTGCCTGAAATAGTTTATCTGCAACGTACTCATGACCCATATTAAATGTTTTGAAACTGTCAGCAGGATTAAAACTCTTGTTAACTAAAATACATAATTCGTTACCTGTATATTTTTGCATGAAATTTTCCATTGATAATTTTGTGGACGGGTCACAAACTCCAACAACTGGTGTTTTTTGTGTGCGAATGTTAATATCAATGGTCTGGTCAATATCATATAATCGTTTTGCATACATATCAATGTATGCAATCAACGGCATACGGTTATATGTGTCATAAATGGGTACTGCATTTTTATCTGTCAACATGCGTGTATATCCATTCGCGCCATAAGCAGTAAATTCAGTAGGATTAAAAAATTGGTTAAATTCTCCACCAAAAACGGCACGTAAAGCAACATACCCCATTACGTCATCATTAAAAAATGCCGCCTTGCCATTATACAAAAGAGTTGCTTCCAAAAATCTTGAATCAACTGTTTCAGGAAGTCCGTCCCATTCAAATTGTGTCATTGCCAAACCCGCGAACATATCAAAGTAATATGCATATTCTATTACATTTCTATTAAATTTATTCCAGTAATTTTTGTCGACAATCATAAAATCAACCTCCTGTTGACGGCCATAAGGTATGCGGATTATTCGCCCTTGCTAGTCCGTAATTCCCAATAATGTCCCCCGTGTTTCTCCAAAATGTAATGCCATTATCAAAAATACTGTCAATTTTTACAACATATTCTTGTGGAATTTCTCCATAAACACTCATGTTAACAGTTTTAATATATGTGTAATAAGGTCTTGCTTTTTTATTAGGTAGTGCAACCTTATTTTGTTTATATCCATACATTGAAAAATATTGGTCAATGATGAATGCATATTCAGGGGCAACACGAAATTGTTTGATAATGAAATCTTTTTTCTTGGCGGCATACATTGTGTCCGTTGCATAATTTCCGCGCATTTGTGGCGGCAATGTTGCATGATCTCGAATTTGTGCAACTTGTCCAAAAACGTTCATAAAATTGTTGGCGGCTCCTGCCAAATTACCCGTAATTGCATTAGTTACACCCATTCCAACATTGTATCCTGCACTATATACAAGTTGGTTTTGATTAAGTGCTAAATATGCCGCAAAACTATCAATACTGTATGCGCATTGCGGGAAATTTGTAATAGTTATTCGTTCATCAATATTTTCAGGAATACCGTTGTAATATAATGGATATACACTAACAGCGGCAGGGGGTGAAACAGTTGCGGCAAATGCAAATGTTGCTGTATGCGTTTCAGGATTGTTAAAATATTCGTATTTGAATGTTCCTTCCTGCCCCTCGCCGTTAGAAATTGTAAAGAAATTATATGGATATCTTGTCAATTTGTTGTTAACTGGTACATAAGTTCCAAAATTTTTATTGAAATCAACGTTGAATCGTGCGTTTTTAGTATTCATTAGTCGTTTCGGCATCATATATAAAGCAACGATTGCATCCGATTTATTACTAGTTGTTAATTTTGTTAAATGACTATTAAGCAATGCAATTCCTTCATCCGTTGTCTCATAATATACTAGTTTACATCCGCTATATACGCCCTCGGTAATTTGCCCGTTAACTGCCGGTAGGTCATTTTTTGTAACATCTACTGTAGTTGCCATCATAATAACTTGATCGTATTCGTTTATGCCGCCTATATCACTATGTTGACAATATAACGGGCCTGTTTCCAATCCTTCTTCAATAATATTAACGTTCGAATCGTCGGGTTCGTGCATTCTGTCTATAAAAACTTCTTTCATGTTGTAATCAAAATGATATGTTTGCATAACATCCAATTCTAGTTCTAATTTTGTTGTATTATCACTAATATATTCTACTTTATTCACAAATGCATAAAACCATTTATTATAATACAATGTATTTCTATACATTACATAATTACATATTGATGCGGTTGCAATAGGCAACGGTACTTTTACGGCAGTGCTATTTCTGATAAAAGCAAAAGTTTCATCCGAGCTAATCCCCGAACCGCTTTCAGAACCAAAGCTGTAAAATGCCTTGCTTCTAAAATACGCTTCCTGAATTTGTTTACTATCAAATTCAATTGTGTGATTATAATTAGAATCTAATGGAACATTTTTCAACAATATAAATTCTGAATTCGGTGGAATAATCATATAATCACCTCTAAAATTCAGGGGTGTATATGCAATTTATACACCCCTGAATAATTATAAATTATTAAGAAATCGTCTGTTTTGCGCTTGCGGCAAAATTAGAATCAGTGTAAGTAACACCATTACCTAGCGCCTTAACAACTGCAATATAATCGCCCTTGTCGGTCATGTTTGCAAAAGTTACATTAGTTCCTGTAACATTCTGCATTTCAATCTGATTTTCGGGGGCAACTGAATCTTTATACAGTACTGCCTGATACCCTGCGGCATTTGCACTGGCCGTCCAACTCAACTTAGATTTAATTGAATTATCCCATGTAAGCGATGTAGGTTTATTCAACATAGTTGTTGCATTTTTCTTACAAAATGCGATAGCATTTGCAAAAGGACTAGTACTAAAAGTTTTCCAGTTATGGAGGAAATAATTCCAGTACAATCCTTTGGCGTTGTACGTTTCTGTAAATTCAATAACATTATCGTAAATCATGAAGAAATCTTTGTCAATAATTACTGCCGCAACGGTTTCAAGCTGGGTCTTTTCTTCCTCTGTAAAAGGCTTGTAATTCGGGTCATTCGCAAACAGCAGGGCTAGCCGTTCCTCGTCATTTGTTACAAAAGTATCAACCAACAGTCTATGCCCCATAAATTCCGCTTTGTCAAGGTTAAACGCACTTGCCATAACTTCCACATCCGCGATTGCGTCAAATTTTGCAGTGGAAATCAAATACTGGTCGTTTTTATCCGCATAATTATGTACCTTCGCACGGTTGTATTTATTGCTCATAAAAGTAAGCGCGTTAGAATCCTGCTTAAAAGCGGATACAATAGCCTTTGCATTCGTGGCGGTAGGTTCATCAATGTTTTCAATGTACATATTGTCCAAAATTTCACGGGCAATAATGTACTTCATCACCAAAAACTCGTCATAATTCGCGCTCTTGTATACACTCTCAACGATACTCGCAATCAGTCTGTCAACGCCTTCAAAGCTTGTAAATGCCGCCCGCAAAGACTGGTTCTGAATTGTTACGGGATACACAATTTTGTAATTAAGTGTATGATATGCCGCCCGCACGTCAGGAATTTCCCGCTTGTATAGGGTCTGTTCAGCATCAGCAGGATTATAAATATACGGTTTCGCAAGTTCAGTAAAAATTTCTTCTACCGTGTCACCCATTTCCAGAACGCCTTTTTTAAACATTTTCCACGGATTTTCATACATTTTACTAGTAATAAGTACCAAACCAATACGATTTACAAGAACATTCAGAAATTCATTTTTGAGCGCGGGTACGCCACTGATCTGGGCACCCACTGTGTGTAGGCTCATCAGGTCACCGGGTACAATCTCGTTAACGTTCTGCTGGTAGTATGCACTTGCGGCATTTCGTACACCATTGATTACATCCGCTCCGGTTCCAGTCAATTTCATAATACTGGGAATTTTAGCCATATTTTAACCCTCCTTTTTTGTGAAAAGGTCATCAATCGTTACAACCTTTTCTTCCTGTTCAGTTTCTTTTTCTTCCACTTCTGGCTTTTCCAAAAATCTTGCTTTATATTTTTCGCGCCATTCGCGATCTGTATTTTCAACCCGTTCATACAAGTTGTTAATTTCCGTAACAACTTCATCAAGTTCTTCAATATTTTCCCGTTCCCCGAAATAATCATTGATTCGTCCAATCAATGCTTCCCTATCCATATATTGGATACCTCCTTCTTAGCGCATAAATATACGCTTTTGATTTTCGTTTTAATCGGTTAAGCACATCAATTTCGAAAAATGCGGGGTAATCTGTTAATGTCAATCCGCTATTACTGCCACTGTAATATCCACCAATTTTCGTAGCATCATTGACGGGACTGTTATCAACAACGCCACTAATTACCGCACTATTATAAGTAGCATAATTCTTTGTACTAATTGTCGCATCATAATTCCCATACCATTGCACTATATACGGTTTAGTAGTTTTAAGATATTTACCTATATATGTTTCTGTTCCGTATTTTTCCGTCACTGTGACAGGGCCTGTTATCGTTTCAATAGTGGCTTGCCTATATTGCCAATAAATATAATAAAATTCTGTTGGTATTACTTCAATTTCAACATGATCTCCCGCCCTCGCATAAAATTGCAATCTGGGGTAGTAAAATCGTTCGTAAACATACCCACCTCCGGGTAAATCTTTTTTTTCACCCCAAATTGTTTTATAGTTGCCACCATTTATTTTTAATACTTCCAGATTGTAAAAAACAATTTCCAAATAATTTGTATCGGTTGGTGGGTCAGGGTCTGGCGAACTGCCTGTAAGATATTTATACCATTCTACAGCTTGATTCGCTCGTCTATCTGCGCTTTCGTCTGTTCCACCATTTGAACGTTCATACTGCCAATAATAGGCGCGCGCCATGTATGCAACATCGTCTGTGGCAACCTTAAATCCTGCCCAACTGTAACTATATCTAATGTCTCCCCGTTTATAACTATACCATGTTGCACCACCGGGTTTGTCGGGATTGTGTACGTCACCGTATTTGCATTCATAATCGTGATAATCTAACTGATTATTGATATCTGCCGCAGGATTGTTATCGTTCGCAATATTTTGTATGTTGTTTTCTTCGCACCAACGGCCATATTTGCGATACCATGGAGTCCATTGCGGCAAACCAAATCCCCCGCCATGATATGACGGATAGCCGCTTTTTTCAGGGTTATTAGTATTTAACCTGCATTCACTCTGCCAGTTGCCAAAAGCGGCCGCAATGGCGTTAATGCTCCAACCACGACTTTGCATAACACCCTTAAAATATGTTGCATTTTGTTTCATTTCATCAGTTGTTAAATTTTTTTCAAAAGTTGTAATATACGGATACGCCATTACTTTAACACTTCCCCCAATATATTATACGCTTCACGGATTTTATCTATATCGGTTATATTCCCGTCCGAATAATCCAAAAGTTTACATTCTCCCGCATGTGTCCAACGTCTACTTGTGATAACGTCTCGCTGTACTCCCCCCGTTGTACTATGCACGACACGCCCATCACCAACATATATTCCCACATGTGCGGCATTTATTCCATCTTTATACAACTGTTTATTTTCTTTCCCGTCATGTTTCAGTGTAAACAACCATGTTCCCGGTTTTAGCGTTCCACCTTGATATGCTTCAATTTCTGTAACTGTTCCTTTTTTGCTTAGAGCATTTCTCCACATATCGTTAGAACCGCGATAATTATGATATGCGTTAACTTTTTTTAACATTTGTTCTACAAATTCTTGGCAATCCCATTGGCTATATGGGATTCCCTGCCATTGCTCTTGATCTGCGACTTTTGCAAAGTCACTTGCTAAGGGTTTGGACAATGTTTTTCACTTCTTCCATAATTCTAGTATTATTATCAATGGCTTCTACAAATTTCTTTGATTCTTCGCTGTGTGCTTCTCTCTCTTTGTAAAATAGCATAAACATGGCAACCGTACAAGCAATCGGGAACCCAACGTTGCTTACCAACTGGATTATGGCGTTCGCGTCCATCTTTCCACCCCCTTTCGCTTGTACTTGTGGTACGGGGGTCTTGTGCGTCCCCACACTAGCCACCCTGTCACGGGCTGGATTCGGCTCCCCCGTACCACGTTTATAATTATATCACCGGGTGAAATATTTGTCAAGCAGAATTTCCGAATTTATATCCTCAAAAATAATATTATTTAACAAATGTTGTCTACGTATAAATATGTACTTTGTGCCGAATCTCTCAAGCTCTAAATCACTTGTACCATATGATTCAGGGTCTCCGCTTTTGTGCGTACTACAATATAATTGTTGGCTTCCTTTGATTTTGTATACAGTAATTTCACCAACTGATACAATGGGATTAAGATTATATAACGGTAATGAGCGATATTTGGATTTACTAAATTCGGGAAATTCGTTTTCAAGTGCCATTTCCCTAAATCCATTTTTTGCATTTTTGGTTGCTTTATACAATGCCGTATCCGCTTTCTTCTTACTAATTGGACTATTTTGCACATCTACTACTAATATTCCGCTCTTTTTGTTATAATATATTTCCTGTCCGCGTTTACGATTGTTAATAAGAGTATTAACTAATCCGAAACTCACCAAAACTTCATTATCAATTTTGTTACTATTCGCTAAACAAATAAGCTGTAAGGGCTTTTTACCTTTTAATTCCCGGTTTCCGTTGATAGTTTCGTAAAGATTCATAAGTGCCGCACCTTCATCCCGGATTTTACGCACGTGATTTTCCGGGATAAATTCATCATATATTATTCTATCAATATTCGCCCCACCAAAACCGCGAACAGATGCAAAAGTTGATAGTGCAAAAACAGGGGCTATTGCTTCCCCATACGGTTCTAATATTCCTTCTTTTTCCTGTTGATTATATACATTTGCTGTTCGCTTTTTTGTAGCAGGATTTCCAAAAATACCATAATTCCAACCATAATCATTGTTGAGTTCACGGAATGGGTTATATTCCGGGCTTGTCATGATCTCCATTTCCCCGCCTGTTCGCCGCATAATGCCAAACGGAACCGTATCTTTATTTATTATTGCATTGTAAAAAGCTCCGTAAGTTTTGCCTGTTCTTCGCGCTCCAATGACAAATGTAAAGGGGGCGTTATATTCAAAAATTTTCTGCATATTGATGTAACCATTATCTAAATATATACTCATATCTATACACCTTTCTATAAAAATAACCCCTTTCGGGGTTATTAAGAATTGATACATTTTAGTCAACGTACACGCAACTGATAAACTTGCGTCCGTTGCGGCTTGTTCCCTGCTCCACTCGCACATGATGCGGGACGGTTCCGACACTTTCCATTAGTCCGCAGATTTTTTCAAAATCACGGATAAAAGTCGGGGAATTTGTTGCAAAAACTTTACCATCAGATTTCATAGCCATGACGCGGCGTACTTCACCTTCTGCATCCACATCCTCATAAATGCAATACGTTTCCGCTTCCAGTGTTTCGCCCACATGATTAGTCATTTTTTCACCATTAGGGGCAAGGGTAAGTTCGTAAATTTCAGCCGGAGTAAATTCCTTACTATTCTTAATAACCTGCATAATTTATACTTCCTTTCAAATATTAGTTAAAATTCGCATGGATAAGATATAGGTTCCAAAATACCTTCTCTTTCTTCTCGCGCTTTTTAAGGACAATCGCGCCATCAACAGTAATCATATCGCCAGCTTTCGCACCAACAAAATCACCTAGATAATCAGTGCAATGCACCGTCAGCGGACGTTCCCCGCCATGGTCAACCGCAATTCTAAAGCCCCATGCAGTAACGCCGGAAGGGGTCTTAAATTCTGCAACATTCGTTACCAACTTACCGTAAAACTTTGCGTAATTATTAAGCATTTTCGGGTTCCTCCGTTACTTCCTTGGTCTTACGCTTGCGTGTGTACGGTTCGAACGTTGCATCAAGCAACATATCGTCTGTAATACCAATAATCGCTTTTACGGGTTCTACAACCGGTTCTCCAACAACAGTTGCATTTTCACGTTCAATCTTTTTAGGATTAATAGTGTAAAATTCAAACGTGTTTTCCTGTCAATCCCCGTTTTCCTTCTTTCGCAATTCCCGTCCAGTTACACGATACGCCTTGATTTTCATGGTTTCAACTTCCTTCTTTGTTTTATTGTCCTCTCGAGGACTCTTAAATAATACCATGACCCATTATTTTTGTCAATAGATTTTTGATAATTTTTCGCACAAATTTTTACCTCGCTGAATTATCTCTGCATACTCCGCTGTCAACCCTAATTGATATGTACTATCTCTAATTACAACATTGCGTGTAATTGGTATCATATGGCCATCTATATGATAGGTAGTGATCTCAGGATTGTCGTTATATACAGATTCTGTCCCACCTGCCGCAGTAAAAATAAAACCTGCCTTAAAATTATTCAAACTGCCCAATTCCTCCGCTCCTTTTTTCTTCCCAACTCCTGCGACTGTCAAATGTATTTTGTTGTTATCATCCGTATATGCATATTTTTTAGCACCCATTGTTATAAATTCGTTACAATGCCCGTCAAACTCATATACTCCCATATAATGTACTTTATGTGCCTTATCGGTTGCAACTGCATTATTATTTATACTATCTAATATTCTATTTTTATTATAATCTTTCCAGTCAACATCACCAACATATTTTACACTATCTGTATCACAATATACCCCTTTTTCACCTGCTATTTGCAATCCTTCTTCCAACCGATAACGTGCCCACGCTGTAACCCAAACGCCCCATTGATAACAAAGAAAAGCCTTTTTATTATATTTTTCAAGCACATATTTTACTAATTCTTTTGCTTCACTTCTTTTTGATATGTCTGCTTTAAAAATATCTATATTTACATTTCTTTCTAATAATTCTTTTTGTAATTCTTTTATTTGGTTTTCAGATTTGTTATAATTTGCAACAACTGTATAGCCTTTTATTGCTAATTTTTTCGCTATTTCTCTTCCTATTCCTCTTGATGCTCCTGTTACTATTACTATTTTATTCATAAAATCACCTTATTAAATTAATATAAAAAAGCCAGTAATTAAGCTTATGCAAAACTACTGACAATTGTGGAGCCACTTCTCAGATTCGAACTGAGGACCCCCGCATTACAAGTGCGGTGCTCTGGCCAACTGAGCTAAAGTGGCAACTTTGGTGACCCGTACGGGAATCGAACCCATGTCTCCGCCGTGAAAG
>ERZ780223.3027-NODE-3027-length-13197-cov-6.072363_pt1 | contig 13197 bp, 18 predicted proteins | sample MGYA00511016_ERZ780223 | MGnify/ENA primary metagenome ERZ780223 (study PRJEB29588, sample SAMEA2159032) | human gut metagenome | biome: human gut; feature: human-associated habitat; material: faeces | place: Denmark | collected 2008/2010 ... | reverse complement strand
ACAGTCAATAAGGGTTATAGGTTACCTTTATCAACCTAAATACATTATATAAGGATAATGAAAAATGTGTGAAGGAAGAATTTCTCTTGAAGAAGCAAAAATGCTTATGGCTGACCTGACGGCGAGAAAGAACGCCAAACAGCCGAAACTGACAGCAAAACAATGGCTGAACCAGCATAAGGTTTGCAGCCTTTGTAAATTCCAGGCAACCTGCCACCATAACCCGGGTCAACCGGGGCAATACAACGCCTGCTGCAAATGGGACGGAGAAACAACAATGTCCCTTATGGAATCGCTTAAAAAAGCGAAGGAAAGAGGGGAGGTTGTAGCATGAATGCTGTAACAGATGCGAGATACGGCTTATGCTTTGACGTTGAAACAACTAACTTTACCGATTTTGCCAACCCCGGCAAAAACGATGAAGAATTTCACAAAGCCGCAATGCTCATGAAATCGAACTGCGAAAGAATTCTGAATAGCATCAAAGAGTACGAAGAAGCGTACAAAGCAAATAAGGAGTAGTGAATTATGGGACTGTTTAAAAAGGCAGAGCGTAAAAAAGCGTTTTTGAAAATTGCTATTACCGGTGTTAGCGGTAGCGGCAAAACATACAGTGCATTACAGTTAGCTCAAGGACTGGGCGACAAGATCGCGATGATTGACACGGAAAACGGCAGCGGCGAGCTGTACAGCAATCTGTGCGAGTACGATGTAGCTCCAATGTCAGCACCGTTTACTCCGGAAAAGTACATTGATTACATCCATGAAGCAGAGCAAGCAGGATATAACGTGTTGATTATTGACAGTTTGTCTCATGCGTGGGCAGGTGAAGGCGGCATTCTTGATGTTGTTGATAAGAAAGCAGCGACAACAAGAAGCGGTAATAGCTTTACTGCATGGAAGGACGCTACCCCGAAGCAAAATAAGCTTGTTGACGCAATTCTCCAAGCAAAAATGGACGTAATTGTATGCATGAGAAGCAAGCAGGCATATGAGATTGTAGAGAATGAAAAAGGCAAAAAAATGCCGATAAAAATGGGATTAGCTCCTATTCAGCGAGACGGCTTAGAATATGAATTTACAGTAATGTTTGACATTAGTGTTGAGCGTCATATGGCCGCTGCTACAAAAGACAGAACCGGATTATTTGTTGATTGGTGTGAAGTAATTACTCCGCAGACCGGCAAAAAGATTCGCCAATGGTGCGATAACGGCGTAGAGATTACGGAAAACAAATTTGTCAAGCTTGAACACGGGAAAGCTTACGTGCGCACCCGTAATGGTATGACAGATATTGTAGAGTTAACATACGATCAGTTAGAGCAGTTGTTGCAAGCTCCAAATTATAGCTTAGCACATAATGCTATTCGTGAACGCTTAGAGTTAATAGAAGCAGCACAGGCAGAAATTCCCGAGATGAAAGAACAGCAAGAAGATTTTAGCGCAGCAGAAATTAAGGAAGCTGCCAATGCTAAGCCTCTTAATGTTGTTGCTAATAATGCGGTGTTTAAGACACCAGAAAGTGGAAAAAAATGAGTAAAAGCATTCTTCAGTCAGAAAAAGAGTGCTTTTTGTGTGGCACGACGCTCAACCTTGAGCGTCACCACGTTATCTTCGGCACTGCTGGCAGAAAGATTTCAGACAAACTAGGCTTAACAGTCTGGCTGTGCTATGAGCACCATAAAGGAAGGTTCAGCCCGCACAATGACAGAGAAACCGACTTGCGGTTAAGACGTTTCGCACAATCCTGCTATGAAGATAAACATAGTTGGGAAGAGTGGTTCGAGAAAATCGGGAGGAACTACTTATGAAGTTTGAAACGAAGAGTATCAACTACTTCAATGGCTGCTTGCAACTTCCTATTCCGGTATCTGCTATAGCTGAAGCAGGCAAATTGCAACAGGCCTGCAATGGCGGCAAGACCTTAACTGTTGAAGTCAAGGTAAAGCGAAACACACGCAGTAACAACGCTAATAGTTATTGCTGGGCGCTGTGTACCGAAATAGCCAAGGCGATACGCTCATCGAAGCATGAAGTGTATCAGCAGGCCATACGGAGCATCGGAGCATTTACGGCGAATCTCATAAGAGAAGATGCTGTAGAGCGGTACACCGAACACTGGCAGTCGCATGGTGTTGGGTGGCTAGTCGAGAACATGGGGAGAAGCAGTTTCCCTGGTTATGTTGTTCTCGCCTGCTATCACGGCAGCAGCGTGTATGACACAAAGGAGATGAGCCAGCTTATAGACTGGCTCATTGATGAAGCGAAGAACGTCGGTGTAGATGTTATCAGCGACGCTGACAGGGCGTTGCTGTTGGAGGACTGGCATGAAGTTAAGAAAAAAACAGTATAAGAAAGTATAAGAAGTATGTTAAGTGGTTGTCTAAGAGGTGGTGGAGAAAAAATGGCTGTTATGCGAATTATTAAGAACAATAACTTCAGCATTGTGTCTAACTATATCATCCGGGACACAAGATTGTCGCTGAAAGCACGTGGCTTACTGATCCTCATGCTTTCGCTGCCGGACTGTTGGCAATTCAGCGTAAAAGGGCTGGCAACGTTGAGCGGTGAAGGTAATGACAGCATCCGTGGCGGCATCAAAGAGCTTGAAGAAGTCGGCTATCTGAGCCGCAAGCGTAAGCATCTGCCGAACGGCAGGCTGGGTGAAATGGAATATACTCTCTATGAGCAGGCACAGCCTAAAGAGGAAAAGCCTACGTCGGATTTACCTACATTGGAAAAACCTACGCAGGAAAAGCCTATACAGGGAAAACCTACACAGGCAAACCCGACACTATTAAGTACTAATATAATAAATACTGATTATATTAAGAACAGAGAGAGAGAGAATAAAGAACCGAAGGAAGAACAGAAATTACTCTCTCGCCTTAACAGCCAACCTTTACCGCTTGAAATGGCTCAGTTACAGAACGAGTATTTCAAACGCTTCTGGCTGATGTATCCACGGAAAGCGAAACAATTCCAGGCACAGCTTGCATGGAACGCGCTTCCGGTAGACGTAGAATTGTATGAGCGTATCTTGCAGGCTGTTGAGAAGTACAGTAAAACACGGCAATGGGCAGACAAAACCTACGTGCCTTATCCGGAGAACTTCATCGACGGCAAGCGGTGGGAAGATGATATACCTACCGACGCACCGAAGAAAAAGAATGATGTTGCAGCGGCGGCTGAAGCTGTTGTTGCAGGCTTAGAGGGAATGGAGTGGTAGACATGGATAGAAAACAGAATTGCATCGAGATGGCGAAGCATATGGCTGTGCTGTTTGGTGCTTTTGGACAAAGCAGCGACATAGACCGTCAGAAAATCTACGTCGCTGACCTTGCGGACTTTCCGGCGGAGCTTATCGGTGTAGCGTGCAAAAAACTGCGCTATGAATCTCACTTCCTGCCGACGATCAGTGAAATTATCGAAGCGGCAAGAAGCCTTACCGCCACGAATACAGGCAAGCGCTTGCCGTCATGGGCGGAAGCTCAGCATGAGATTGAACGTCAGCTGAATATCGCTGGCAATTACAAGAAACCCGAATTTAGCTGCAAGGAGATTGAGCAGGCTGTAATGACGTATGGATGGCTTAATCTCTGTATGTCCAATCAAAGTAGTATCAGCAACGCTTGGTATCAGCTCAGCAAACTGTACGAACAGGCTTGTAAATATCAGCGTGAAGAAGCGACAAACCGCTATATCCTTAAAGACAAACCGGAAGGCTTTTTAGGATATACCGAAGCAAAGAATGACGGCTTGTGCTTGCTGGGACTGGTATTGGGGAAGCGTGAATGAATAACTGGGACGAATGGATTGGCGTGAAGTACGGCACGCTGACTGTGCAACCAGGGAGAACCGCAGGGCATGGAGAGTTTCGGGCAACAGGTTCCGTTTAATGAGGAGATTCCGTTCTAATGGGGTGGGGTAAATATCATAATCGGAAAGTGGTTATCGACGGCATAACCTTTGACAGCCAGCGGGAAGGCGACTATTACTGCGAGCTGAAGATGTTAAGAATGGCGGGAGAAGTCATAGACTTTGAACGGCAGGTGGCGTTTGAGCTTCAGCCGAAATTTAAGCATTTCGGCAAGACGGAGAGAGCCATTAAATACATCGCCGACTTTGTCGTACATTACAAGGACGGCCGCACCGTTGTTGTTGATGTGAAGGGTGACAAGACCGACGTATATCGTATCAAACGGAAGATGTTTTTATACAAGCATCCGGACATGATTTTTGAAGAGGTATAGAACATGATTAATGTTAAGCGAATGATTGAATTCTGCTGGCAGCACGAAGAAGATATTCGCCGTGCGATTGCTGAGAAGCGCTTAGACAACGGCGGAGTAGTCACAGGCGGCGGTGGGCATTGCCGAGTCAGCGATCCTACGGCGCAGAAGGCTATCCATAATGTATCTGACGTGCCGTGTGTAGAGGTTGAGTATGGCGCATATGTCAATGATATGCGTAACGTTATGACCATTAAGCGGCCGTTACAATGGCTTAAAGCCGCTCACTGGACTAAAGAGCATTATACAGATAAGCCGCAGGGCGAGTTGATTAAGCTCAAATATAACGAGAGCCTGCTTAGAAATGATATTGTAGAGATAATGGGCATCAGCCAGGCGACCTACTATGTCATGTTAAGTGATATATTTACATATGCAGAAGGCCTAGCGGCAGGATTAAAACTGATACCACCGAAGCGGTGAAGATAGCGGGGAGAAATCTCCGCTATTTTTTTGAAAAACCGCTTGACTATTGGACACCAAGACAATGACCTGCGCGACGGCGAAGGCGAGTTGCTTTCCGCAGAGGACGCGAAAAAAGAGCTTGACGCACGCAGCGTAACGGTAGATGGGGTGGAATATTTTCTGCTGTACGTCCTCTAAATTCTAGAATTGACGGGAGGAAGTATACGTAGTATAATAAATAATGACAAAGTATATAGAAGCGCTAATCGAAAGGTTGGCGCTTTTCTTTTTGGAGCAGTGCCAGAGCGGCTGAATGGCAGCGTTTGCTAAACGACTGAGAGGCTAAAGAGTCTCACGTGGGTTCGAATCCTACCTGCTCCGCCATTATGCCGTCGTACCCCAAGTCTGGCTAAAAGGGGCGCGCTATCTGATAGCGTAGGCTTTACCGCACTAAAGCGGTAGGGCACGTGGGTTCGAATCCCACCGGCGGAAACCAATAAATTTAATATAAAGAGCGCATATCTATTACAGGTATGCGCTTTTTTATTTGGTGACCGCATGGACAGCGGGCCAACATCCTGCCGACGCCAACCCTCCTACGTTGGCAGGACACCAACAGCAAAGGACGTGTCATTATGGGTAGATTTGGACTCAAGATTAATAAATTGATGCAGGCTTTAGAGAGCCAGGGCGAAATCTATATGTTAGATCGTCGGCAGGTGTGGTCGGACAAATTGCATAAAAAGGTGCAGGCGCTGACGTTATCTAAGAGCGTGCCGACCGAAGAATATAACGCGAACAATCCTAAGCCGAAATCTACGCAGCATGAACGAGTTAAGGTGGTGGAGCTGACCACGTTTAGCGAGGTTGAGATTGTGTTAGCGCTGGCGGCTAAATGGAAGCAGGTGACCAGGAATGGCAGACGAGTCAAGAGCAACACCTGCTGAGTTAAACGAGCGACAGAAGAAATTCGCCGACTACGTCATTAAGCTGGGCAGGAGTAACGCCAAGGAAGCCGCAGAGATTGCAGGTTATAGCAAGAAGACAGCGGGAGTACAGGCGAATCAACTCTTAAAAAACCTTAAAATTAAAGCATATATTGAAGAACGAATTAAGACGGCCGCAGAGCCTAGAGAGAGAGCGGAAGCAGAACGAAAACTTGTAGCAGACGGAGATGAGGTTCTCCGCTTTCTCTCAGCGACAATGCGTGGAGAGGTTAAAGATCAATTTGGCCTTGATGCTCAGTTAAAGGACAGACTAGCGGCGGCGAAGGAGCTGCAACGTATTCTTGATGTCGCTAAGCCTGCGGAGCAGAGCGGCGGCAGCCAAACGCTGATTATAGAGCCGATATACGGAGCACCGGAGGCGGACGATGATGGAGAATAGAAGGAAGATATATTTTAATCCGATTTTCCGCAGAGTCAATGAGAGCCGCCAACGCTACGTTGTTTTAAAAGGCTCAGCAGGCAGCGGGAAGAGCGTCAACATAGCTCAACAGCTCATCCTAAAGCTGAGCAGCCAGGAATTTAAGGGAGCTAACCTGCTGTGCGTTCGGAAGATTGACGAGAGTAACAGGGACAGCACGTTCGCGGAGCTTAAGACGGCTATATTCCGTATCTTCGGTGATGCATGGGAGCGCCATTGGAGCGTGAGAGAGTCACCGCTAAGGCTGACGTGCCTTGACACAGGCAACAGCGTTATCTTTAGAGGGATGAAGGATGATAGACAACGTGAGAAGGTTAAGTCAATCACGAGTGATAAAGGTAAACTGACGTGGATATGGGCGGAGGAAGCTACGGAGCTGACGGAAGAAGATTTTGATATTCTTGACGACCGTCTGCGCGGCAAGCTGGATAACCCCAATCTCTATTATCAGATGATAGCGACGTTCAACCCGGTATCGTCGACACATTGGCTTAAAGGAAAGTTTTTTGATACGCCAGATGTTAACGTGCTGGCGCACACATCGACATTTAAGGATAACCTATTCGTCGATGCGCAATATAAAATGCGCATGGAACGGCGTAGAGAAAGAGATCCAGAAGGTTATCGTGTTTATGCACTTGGGGAATGGGGTCTGCTTGGCGGGCAATACTTTAATAATTGGAGTGAGAGCCTGCATGTTATTAAGCCTTTTAAAATTCCAGACGGCTGGATGAGGTTTAGGTGTATGGACTGGGGCAGCTATCATCCGTATGCGTGTTATTGGATAGCAGTCGACTATGACGGCGTTATGTACGTTTACAGGGAGCTTTACGGTTATGGTGGCAAGGCTAACGTGGGTACTAAAGAGCCTAGCACGCTTGTTGCTCAACGCATAGCCGATTCTGAGAGCGCCGACAAGCGTTTGATTAGGTACGCGGTGTTAGATAATGCCTGCTGGGGCAAACAGGACACAGGAGCGCCGAGTATAGCTGAGGAAATAAACAGAGTGCTGATGGACAACGGATGCATGATGTTTAACCCGTCTGTCAAAGGCAGAGAGCAGGTTGGCGAGGAGATTCGCCTGCGTCTGCAAGGCTGGGAAGATAAAGAAGGGAAGCGTCACCCAGGTATAAAGATATTTAACACGTGCTTTCATCTCATCCGCACGCTGCCGGAGATAACTCACGACAAGAACCAGCCGGAGAAATACGATACGAACGGCGAAGACCATGCTATTGACGCTATAGGCTATGGCTGTATGAGTAGACCGTGGAAACCTACCGCGCCGAAGAAGCAAGGCAAGCGGGACGGCTGGAAGTTTGATTATAACAACGAGAGCAACAGCAGAAGAAGCTTTATGGGAGTGTAATATGATTAGATATGAGCTTAACATGACTCCGAATGATATAGAATTAAAGGTCAGCGGGCATGATGAGGAGCACAGCAAAGAGTTCCACACTGTCTGCGGCATGGTGAGCGCCGTGTCGCAGTCATGTGTGTATGGTATTGTACATTTCTGTGATGAATACGAGCTGGCAGAGTATGAGTCGGGGCGAATAAGAGTCAAAGTGAAGAACCTGCCGACGGCGAGAGCGCTTTGCTTATCATGTTTCGCAGGCCTTAACGCTATTAAGCAGCGGTTCCCACGCGACTTTGAGGGGTGAGAGATATGTTAGATGATTTCCAATATGCAAAGTCAGAGGACAACTCAACAACCTTTGTCGCTGAGAACAGCAAGTTACTGAGGTATAAGCGGTGGTTCAAAGAAGCCGTGGAAGCGCAACAGAAGTGGCGCAACGTGGCGAGAGAGGATAGAGAGTTCTATTCCGGTAAACAATGGGCGGACGATGATAAGAAGATGCTTGAAGATGCTAAGCGTCCTGCGATTACCATTAACCGCATCAAGCCGCTAATCAATGTTTTAAGCGGCTATCAACGCCTTAACCGCTATGATATTGACTTCCTGCCACGCACAAATGATGATGATGAGCAAGCGCAGCTTAGAAAAGGCGTGACGAAGTACATCATGGACAGAAGTCACTATAACTATGAAGAAAGCGACGTGTTTAATGACGGCGTTGTTACCGGTATCGGTTGGTTTGAGGTAGGATATAAATTCGACTGGCTGGCGCAGGACGGTGACGCGTTTATCCGACGTGTATCGCCTTTTGACATTTACGCCGACCCGGAGAGCCGCGACAAGCATATGCGCGACATGAAGTATGTTATCCGTGCCCGGTGGGTAGATAAGGATGAACTTGCCGCCAAGTATCCACAGCAGGCAGATGAGATAAACGCTCAGACCGCCGCATATATGACAGAAGAAACAGAGAATGATAAGAAATATAATGAATTATGGTACTCCCACGAAACGAAGAAGATTCGCTTTGCCGAATGTTGGTACAAGAAAGCCGTTCAGAAGCAGCTATTTATCCTAAAGAGCGGCGAATTGGTGGAGCAGGTTACTGAAGATATGATAGCTTTAGGCATGATTCTTCGTCAGCAGACCGTGACTACCACAGAGATTCGGATGTTAGCCTTTTTTGACAATGTTGTCTTAGAGGATATTCAATCGCCTTATAAGCATGGTTTTATCCCGTTCGTCCCCTTCATCTGTTACTATCAGGGCGAGGATGATATTCCTTCCGGTGTTGTACGCGACTTGAAAGACCCGCAACGTGAGATAAACAAGCGCCGCAGTCAAGAGCTGCATATCCTTAACACGCAGTCTAACGGCGGTTGGATTTCGGAGGAAGGCGCAATGTCACCGCAGCAGGAAGCATCGTTTAAACGTAATGCTTCTACACCGGGCGCATTGCTTAAAGTCAATCCCGGCGCGTTATCCATGCAGAAACTGCAAAGACTTGAACCGCAAGCACCGCCGTCTAACATCATTAATGCGTCGCAGGAAGCGATGAACGAAATGCCTAGCATCAGCGGTATCAATGAAGCTTTAATGGGTACTGACATTAGCAATTCGCAGTCTGGCCGTGCTATTGAGCTGAAGCAGAAGCAGGCTATTACTCATATCGCAGGCTTGTTTGATAACTTGCGTATGGCTAAAGAGCTGATTGTAGATATGTTATGGGGGAAACGTGGCGCACCCGGTATCATCCCTCAGTTCTATACGGAGCAAAAGACGTTTAGAATTGTAGGCGAGAACGGCGAACCGCAGATTGTTACTGTTAATCAACAGGTTCAGCAACAACAGGTCAACCCACAAACAGGCATGATTCAGACAATTACAAAGACGCTCAATGACTTATCTGTAGGCGAATTTGATATAGTAATTGCTGATACACCTGCTACATCGACGCAGCGCACAGCTCAATTCTGGAGCTTAGTCGATGCTTGCGGCAAATTAGGTATTCAAGGCAACATGATCATGGATATTCTGATTGACTTATCGGATATTCCTCAGAAAGCAGAAATCAAGCGCCGACTGAAAAGCCAGCAGGAAGAACAGGCGCAGGCACAGCAACAGCAGATGCAGGCTCAAATGGAGCTGGAGAAGCAGAAGCGACTCTCCCGCAGCATCGCCTACAAAGACCTGCAATTACCTTTGCAGCTGCAACTTGCGGCGCAGGCAGGTATTCTGCCACAGCAATACGCTGATGCTTTCTTGCAATGGAGTATCCAGCAAATGGCGCAGAGTATGGGTATGGGCGATATGCCTAACATGGGACAGCAAGACGTTATGCCGCAGCAATTAGCACAGCCGATACCACAGCAACCGCCACAGGCACAACAGCCGCTCACGGAAGCGGCGGTACGAGGCTTGGTAGGTTCAGATAAACCGATATTATAAAAAGGAGTGTAAAACATGATAGCAAGAAAGAAAGTCGATGAACAGGCAGAAATTATAGCCGAAAACAATGGATGCATGAGTATAGAAAAACCAGAAGAAGTAATTTCTACACCTTATGAACGTCACGCATATATTATGTTAGAACGCTCAACCGCCGTAGATAAGGCTATGAAGAAGCTTGACCAAGCTATGATTAATAAAGCATTAACATTGCTTGAAGTTAGCCGCGACGGCGTAGGAGATATGAGTATTAAGCAGATTGAAAAAGCGATTGAGATTTACAAAGCATTACAAGCTTTGTAGTCACAGTCGCTTTTCTTATATCGTGCCGCCGACGATAAGGGCGCATCTAGCCGACGGGCGTAAAACGTAAAGGAGTATCACATATGTTTAAATTTAACTTCCAGATGTTTAATGACGAGATTCCCGGTATTGATGCTGATGTTTTGGAACAGTTCAAGAATGAACTGCCGCAGGAAGAACCTGCCGAACAGCCGGAACAGCAAGAAGAGGAGACTCCCGCTGACCATCACAGCGACAACAAAGATGTAGAGCCGACCGAAACAACTACTGAGGAATACGAGCCAGAAGAAGGCACATATGTTCCGTACGGCAGATTTAAGGGCATTAATGAGCGTATGAAAGCCGCAGAAGCGCGTCAACGCGAGTTAGAAGCAGAGCTGGCTAAGTATAAGAACGCCGCCGCACCGCAGCAAGAACAGCAGGAATCCCCTGCACCTGCTGAACCGCCGCAGGCAGTAGGCGATTTTACTGCAGATCAGATTAAGCTTATGACCGCGGAAGCACGTCGCAGAGCCGCCAAACAGCTCAACTTGTCTGAAGAAGATGTTGAGAACATTGAGTATAGTGACGACCCGAGCATTAAAGACTCCTACGACGCTTTGACTACTCAATATATGGGCGAAGTCAGAAAAGAAGTTACGGGATATGTGCAAAAACAGCGTGAATACCTTGCTGATGTACAGTCAACTACCGCCGAATACAAGAGCCGTTGCGAGAAGTTTCTTGCAGACCCGGAGTATAAAGCGAAGTGGGATAAGGTATGCAAGGCAGCACAGAGCCGTGGACAACGCTTTCTTATGGCAGCTCAAGGAGCTATCGACCGTCTTGATTCTGGCAGAGGTACATCAGGCGATTACTTCTTTGTCAAAGACTTTATGGACAGCGTACTCGGTGACTGGTCTGCAACAACGGCCGAGCCGAAAACAAACAAAAAAATTCAAGAAGCGGCAAAACTTCCTACTGCTCCCGAAGTGGGTGGCAGCACTAAAGGCGATATTGTATGGGATACACCAACCATTACCGACTACATCAATAGCGGCAGAATGGACGAAATCCCACCAAATGTATTAAAGCGCATTATGGGACAGCAAATCGCTCCCGGTGATTATGAGGAATAAAGTCCGCAGAAAGGACTAATAAATGAAATTCGAGTTTTATTTGCAGATGTTTGCCGACACTAAAGTTCCGGCAAACCTTGTAAAGAAAGTATGGGCAGCGCAACTTTGGAAAGAAGCACAGCGCGACAACTTCTTTGCTAAATTCACCGGTACTTCTACCGATTCTATCATTCAAAAGGTTACTCAACTGTCTAAAGAGAAGGGCGACCAAATCACTATTCCGTTGATGATGCGTCTGACCGGCGACCCGATTATGGGCGACGCTATGTTGGAAGGCAATGAAGAAGCACTGCAATTCTACGATTACAGTGTAACTATTAACCAATTCCGCCATGCTGTACGCTTAGAGGGCGCAATGGAAGAGCAGAAAACTATTCTTGACCTGCGTACCGCGGCGAAAGACGGCTTGAAAACCTGGCTGACTGAGTACATCGAAAACCAAATCGTGAAAGCATTGACTGCTTCCCCGACCACCAGCCACGCTATGTATGCAGGTTCCAACACTGCGGAAGCAACTATCACTGCAACTGACCTGCTGACTACCGACCTTATCTCCGCAGCGGCACGTAAAGCGAAAACTATGTCTCCTAAGATTCGCCGCCCGAAGGTTAACGGCAAAGAATACTACATTCTGCTGGTTGACCCGTACCAAGCGCGCGACTTGAAGAAAGACACCAAATGGCTGCAAGCTCAGTACAACTGTGCTGAGCGTGGCATTGAGAACCCGTTGTTCAGCGGTATGCTGGGCGTATGGGACGGCGTAGTACTGCATGAGTACGAGAATTTGCAGCGTACTCAAACCGGTGCTTCTAAAGCTATGGTTGGCCATGCTTTGCTGTTAGGCTGTCAAGCTGGCGTGCAGGCTATCGGTAAAGAGCCGTTCTGGAAAGAGAAATCTTTCGACTACGAAAACAAGGTTGGCTTTGCTGTTGGCGGTATTATGGGCTTTGGCAAGTCTAAATTCAACGAAAAAGACTTTGGCGTTGTACAAATTATCACTTCTTCTGCAAACGACTAATCGCATAAGGGCGGGGATACATTCCCTGCCCTTTTTTGTTCTTTATGGAGTTTAAATCATGATTGAGATTAAATCATTAATCGCAAGACTGCGGCGAACGATGAAGGATGAGGACTGCAACAGTTTTACGGATGAGGAACTGCTGGACTACATCAGCGACGGCATAGCGTTTATCAGACGTATCATTTTGCCGGTCAATCCCGAATTTATTGCTACTACTTTAGCTAGTGGCACGTTAGACAAGAGACAGAATGAAGTTAAACTGTCTAGCAGCATCCAACAGCTAGTCGACGTGCGTGTCAATGGAAAAAAGGTGCGCATGACAAACATTAACGCTATTGACGATTCAAACCGCATAGGGCGCATAGACTGCTATTGTCTGTTGAACAGAAGCAAGATATTATTCTTTCCTTTGCCCGAAGAACCTTGCACATATGAGATTATAGGCATTAAACAACAGCCGGAGCTGACGTTGGCAGACTCTACGCCATACAATAATGACTTTGACACAGCTATCTTTGAATATGCTGCCGTCCGTGCAGGCATGGGCGATATGTTCCAAATGTCGCAGGAGATGCAGATAATGACAAACGTAGCAGAGCAGGTGGAGAACCTTATCAGATGTACGAATAACAGCGAGGACAACTTTGTAAGAGGGTATTACTAATGGACGTTGATAAGCTCATACAACATATACCAAACAACGTAAGCGGTGACGGCAAGCCTTTTGTAGCAGCACTGAAAAAAGCGTTAATAAAGTACAAAGAAGATCTGAACAAAAAGATTGATGACAACACATCAAGCGCAGGCGAAAAACCGGGCCACGTC
>ERZ780223.3013-NODE-3013-length-13240-cov-3.261130_pt1 | contig 13240 bp, 6 predicted proteins | sample MGYA00511016_ERZ780223 | MGnify/ENA primary metagenome ERZ780223 (study PRJEB29588, sample SAMEA2159032) | human gut metagenome | biome: human gut; feature: human-associated habitat; material: faeces | place: Denmark | collected 2008/2010 ... | reverse complement strand
TCCTTCCGGTGCGTTCCTTCCGGCGTCTCCCTCCTCGCCTTCGAGCCGGGGAGAGATACCGCCGACGAAAATGGCCAGATCGGCCCCTTCGAGTGCCCGGTCGATCTCCCCGCCCGCGCAGGTGGCTTCCGTGTAGTCCGAGGCCTGCAGGTAGAGCACCTCGGCTCCGGTTTTCGCCCGGATCCCTTCGAGCGGGGTGACGATCTCGGACGGGAATCCGTTGTAGTTGCCCAACTGTACCTCCGGGTTGTCGGCATTGGGACCGAGCACCACGATCCGGGTCAGGTTGTGCTGCAGCGGCAGGATTCCGTCGTTTTTGAGCAGGACCATCGACTCCTGAGCCAGCCGCAGGGCGTGGGCCTTGTGAGCCGGACTCTCCAGTACCGAGTAGGGCAGTGTCGCGTAGGGGTCGTTCTCCTCGGGATCGAACATGCCGAGCCGGAACCGGATGGTCAGCAGCCGGGCGAGCGCCTCGTCGATCTCGCGTTCGTCGATCAGGCCGCGCTGCATCGCTTCCGGGAGATGGGCGAATACCTGTCCGCAGTCGAGATCCGTCGTGTGGATCACGGCATCGGCTGCGGCCGTCGCTGCGTCGGGATGGGTCCGGTGGTTGCGGAAAAAGTCATCGATGGCACCGCAGTCCGAGGTGACGTAGCCCGTGAAGCCCCAGTATCCGCGCAGAATATCGAGCAGCAGCAGATCGCTCGCGCAGCAGGGTTCGCCCCGGAAGCGGTTGTAGGCCCCCATGACGGCACTGACGCGCGCATCGACGACCAGGTCGCGGAATGCGGGCAGGTAGGTGTCCCACAGGTCGTAGTCGCTTACCCCGGCATCGAATACGTGGCGCGATGACTCGGGCCCGCTGTGTACGGCGAAGTGCTTGGCACAGGCCGAGACCTTCAGGTGCACCGTGTCGCGCCCCTGCAGCCCGCAGACCATCGCCTTGCCCAGCAGACCGGTCAGGAAGGGGTCTTCGCCGTAGGTCTCCTGGCCGCGCCCCCATCGGGGATCACGGAAGATGTTGATGTTCGGGGTCCAGAACGTAAGCCCCTTGTACTGCATGCCGCCTTTTCCCGACCGGTTCGCCTCGTTGTAGATCGCGCGGGCTTCAGCCGCGATGATCCCGCCCATGCGCTCCACGCCCTCGGGGTCGAACGTGGCCGCAAGGCCGATGGCCTGCGGAAAGACCGTGACCTTGTCCTGCGAGCGGCCGACTCCGTGCAGGCATTCGTTCCACCAGTTGTAGACCGGAATGCCGAGCCGTTCGACGGCCGGTGTGAAGTTCTGCATCTGCGCCGCCTTCTCTTCGGGCGTAAGTCGGGAGATGAGGTCCCGCACCCGTTCTTCGATCGGGAGCTCCGGATTGCGGAACGGAAACTCCTGGGCGCGAAGCAGGGGCGCGGAGCAGCACATCGAGAGTGCGAGGACCATTTTCGGGAAAAGCCGTTTCATATGCGTATTGTTGTTTTGCGGAGAAAGAAGGAACCGTGTTTGGCGGTTCCTTCTTTCGGTTCGGTTATTTGGTCATGACTGTTTTCGTCCGCGACAGCGTCCCTTCCCACCGCATTTCGATCGGGTCTTCCGGATCGGTCTTGTCGATGTAGGTGTAGTAGGCATAGAATGTCGTGACGACGAATGATTTGTGCGAATTCTGCGAGTCTACGGTCCGTTCCACCAGAATCTTGTTCTTGGGGTTCTTGGGATCGAAACTCGGCTCGTCGCTGATGATCTCGATCAGATCGGGGTGTTCGGGCGTGAAGGTCAGCGTCGAGTCCGGATTGACCGTCATGTCGATCCGGTAGTTCTCGCGGTTTACGGCGTTTTCGGCTGTGTTCCCGGCGTAGAACGAAACGGTCGCCGGATCGACCACGCGCAGGGTCCGGCTCATGCGCACGTCCATATAGTCGCCCGTCGAGACTTCGCGGATGGTTCCCGAAAGCGAATAGGTCCCCGAGTATTCGTTCGACAGGATGACGTTCATCAGAATCGTGCTGTATTTCGGATCGCCGATCGAGAATTCGGAGACATTGACGATCGAAATCGGCAGGATGTAGTTCTTCTCCTTGTCGATCTTGTCGAGATAGAAGCGGATGGGGACATTGCTGTATTCCGTTCCGGCCCGTATGACGATCCCTTCGCCCTCGAACGAGTAGCACGTCTCGGGCAGCATCTCGTAGTAGAGGCTCCTGTCGTTGCGGTACTTCTCCCAGTTGTACCCGTCGAGCGTGTCGGGATTGACGGCCAGATCGACCCGTACGTCGCGGTCGAGCCGCGACGATCCATTGACGGCAACGGAGATGATCGTATCCTTGATTGGCGTGTTCACGTAGTTGAGTTCGTATTCGCGGAATCCGTTCTGGTTGATCAGCACGTGCTTGACGAAAATCTCGTCGGGCAGCCCCTCGTCACAGGCCGTGCACATGCCGATTGCGACGAACAAAGTTAATAATATCCTTTTCATGTTGTTGCTTTTTTTATCGGGAAGTCCGTAGATCCTACCATCCCGGGTTCTGTGTGAGTTTCGTATTCCGCTGCAGTTCGGCGTCGCTGAACGGCCAGAGGTACATTTTGGCCATGAAGACTTTCGATATCTGCGTCGGGGTCGGCGTGTAGAACCGCTCCTTCTGCGTGCCCGATCCCTTCATATCGACGTTCAGGCCCATGATGGGTTCGTTTTCGTCGGTCTCGGCGTCTTTCCACCTGCGCACGTCGTAGTAGCGTATGCCCTCCATGAAGAACTCGATGCGGCGTTCGCGCTTGATCTTGTCGCGGAATGTGGCGACCGATTCGTATTCGGCATCCGAGAGGTCAGGCAGTCCGGCCCGGAAGCGGACCTGGCTGAATGCCTTGCGCATCTCGGCCACGTCGCGCCTGACCACGATGGGCTGGTCCGTGATGACGTTGTTGAACGTGTATTCGGCACCCTCCGGTATTTCGTTGAGCGCTTCGGCGTACCACAGCAGCACATCGGCATAGCGGATCTCGGGCTGCGGCTTGTAGGTCGTGCGGCCTCCCGTGTCCCACGAATCGTCGGGGTTGTAGTATTTCCTGATACCGATTCCGGTCAGCGGATAGTTGTAGGGACGCGACAGCTGTTTGCCGTCCTGCCCGGCGCGGTAGTAGTTGCACCGGAAGTTCTGGAGCGACTGGTCCGCCGTGCCGTTCTCCCAGATGCAGCCGTTGTATGCGATCGATGCGTAGAACCTCGGCTCCCGGTTGAGCCACATCCGGTGGCAGTCGCTCGGGACGAACGGGTCGTTCGTGGATCCGTCGGTGAATCCCTCGGTGTAATAGGGATACTCTTCGCTGGCCTGGTCCTTGTCCCGTCCGTCGCGCATGTAGTATGCATCCACCTGTTTGAGCGTGGCGGCCATGTCGTTGGACCCCTTGTGCGAGTAGGGGAATGCGCGTCCGACGAAGAAGTTCACGTCGGCCGTGCCTCCCTGGCGCATGAATATGAACTCGTTGTTGAGCGTCAGCGGCGTCTCGCCGTTGAAGAGCTGTGCATAGGATTCGTAGGGGTCGATGTCGCCGGCGCCGTTCGGGAAGTTGGCTGTCGGGACGTTGTCGGCCAACGGCACCGTATCGTCGCTCTTCCTGACCGTGAACAGGGTGTAGAGGTTCATGTCGATCACCTCCTTGGCCGCAGCGGCTGCACGCGCCCATTTCGAGGCGTCGTACTCCTGGGGTATCAGCGTCCGGCCTTCGTTGTCCTTGAGGTTGAACAGGTCGGTGTTGCCGTTGAAAAGCGGCGAGGCTGCGTAGAGCAGCACTTTGGCCCGCAGGGCGAGTGCGGCTCCGCGGGTGGCGCGGCCGATCCAGGTCGAGGCGTACTCGGTGGGCAGTATTCGGGCCGCACGCTCCAGATCGGTGACGATGAAGTCCACGCATTCGTCCATGGAGGCTCGGGGAATGGCCAGTTCGTTGTAATCGAGCGATATGTCCTGCCCCTCGTCCGGTACGACCGGAACGGGTCCGTACTGCTTGAGCAGCGTGTAGTAGAAATAGGCCCTCAGGAAACGGGCTTCGCCCTCCATGTGTTCGCGTTCGGTCTGCGACACCTCGCGGCATTTGGCCACATTGTGAATGAAGATCGAGGCCGTCCGGATGCCGATGTACATCTTGGCGTATCGGTCCTCCCACAGCTGGTTGGAGGAGGAGTACTGACAGTTGTGGTATTTCTGACAGGCCTGCTCCGAGTCGTTCCAGACCATTTCGTCCGAAGCGTAGAAGGTTCCGCCGCTGTTGAACGCCGGGGCGTCGGTCAGTGAACTGTATACGTTCCACAACCATTGTTTGGTCGTGGTCTCTTTCAGGAAGATCGAGTCGTATTGCTGCATGTCCCGGGTGTAGTTCTCGACGTCGAGAAAACTGCAACGCGCCGCGCTGAGCGCGAAGAGGGACAGGATGATGATGTTGCGTATCGTTTTCATGTTGTATATCGGGTTAGAAGCTGACGTTCAGGCCGAACGTGAAGGTTTTCTGAATCGGGTAGACGTTGCCGTTCACGCTGCCCTGTTCCGGATCCCACCAGTCGAACGGGGCCCAGCAGGCGAGGTTGTATCCGAGGAAATAGATCCGGGCCCGCTCCACCTTGAACTTGCGTGTGAAGGTCTGGGGCAGCGTGTAGCCCAGCTCGAGGTTCTTCAGACGCAGGAAGCGCCCGTCGCGCAGCCACCACGTGGACCACTTCTGGTTGTTTTCTCGCGCTCCGTAGGAGAGTCGCGGGAAGATGGCGTCCTGCCGCTCCGTGGCCGGAGTGCCGGATATCTCGCGCGAGATCCACCGGTTTCTCGGGTCGGCCACGGCTGTGAGCACGTTGCCGTATTCGCCCTCCGAGAAGGGGAACACGCTGTATCCCTCCAGGATGACGTCCGTTTTTCCGGTTCCCTGGAACAGGACGCTGAAATCGAATCCTTTCCATTGGGCGCTCAGTCCGAATCCGTAGACGAGTTCCGGGTTTTTCGTGTTGCCGATCGGTACGATGTCGTCGTCGTTGATCATGCCGTCGCCGTTGATATCCTTGTATTTGATGTCTCCGGGCATCAGCTCCAGGTCGTACTGGCTCGGGCTGCTGGCGATCTCCGCCTCGTCCTTGAAGAGTCCCAGGGCGATGAGGCCCTTGTTCTGGCTCCACTTGTAGCCCTGCGTCATGCGGTACCACAGGGCGTTGGCCGCTTCATCGTAGCGGAGCACCTTCGTGTGCGCATAGGTCAGGTTGCCCCGGAGCGTGAAGACGAAATCCTTCCCGATCGGCTGTGTGAATCCGAAGTTCCCGTCGATGCCCTCCGACTGCATGGCTCCGACGTTTCCCCACGGGTTCTGGTTGTCCGTATCGCTGATGGCGAGCAGGCCGACCGTTCCGGGCAGGTAGGCCCGTCGCATGAAGATGTCGTCGCGGTTGTCGCGGTAGATGTCCACCGTCAGGTCGAACCGGTCGGCGATCTTCAGGTCCAGTCCCAGGTCCTGCTTCGTGGCGACCTCCCATGTCAGGCCGCTCGATCCCATCAGGCCGATGCGGATGCCGCCCACCGAATTGGAGCCCTGGTTGCCGAAACTGATGCCCCCGCCTCCGACGACGGTCGTCAGATAGGGGAATCGGCCGCCGCTGATGCGGTCGTTTCCGACCTGTCCGTAGGAGTAGCGGATCTTCAGCAGGGTGAGCCACGGCAGGTTTTTCTTGATGAACTTCTCGTTCGAGATGACCCATCCCGCGGCGATCGCCGGGAAGAATCCGAACCGGTTTTCGGGCTCGAAGTTCTCGGATCCCGAGTATCCGAAGTTGAACTCCAGCAGGTAGCGGTCGTCGTATCCGTAGGTCACGCGCCCCGAGAGGGCCATGTTGCGCTGGGGGATGGTCTTGAATATCTGGTCGGTGGCCGATGTGTCGCCTACCGAGGCCATTTCCGAGTAGGACTGCATGTAGTAGAAGAGCAGTCCGCCGACGCGGTGTCTCCCGAACGTGCGGTCATAGCCGAGCTGGAGCTCTCCGTAGGCGCGCCGCCAGCCCGAGGTCGAGGTAGACTGGTGCAGGGTCTGCTCGTCGAATATCCGGGTCGTGATCAGGTCTCCGTTCATGTCCCTCACGCGTTCGGCCTTGTAGAGGGCCGGCCGTTTCAGCCGGTTGGTGCGCTGGTCGTTGAATCCGTCGTAGGAGAAGCGTCCCGAGAACTGGAGGCCTTCGGTGATGAACCCGAGATCCTGCTTGATCCCAACGTTCGTCTCCACCTTGTTTTCCCAGTAGGCCTGGTATCCCGTGTAGTTGAGCAGGACGTAGGGCGAGATCTCGTTGTTGTTCGATCCGTAGGTCGGGAGCTGCCCGTTCGAGTAGCGTAGCGGCACGGCGATCGGGGTCATGCGGCCGATCGACTGCCAGAAGTTGTCGTCCACGGCCAGGCCCGGATTGCGCTGGTCGGTGACCCACCCGCCGATACCGACCTCGAGGATCGTGCTCTTGGTGATGTTCACGTCGGTGTTGAGCCGGTAGTTGTAGCGGTTGTAGCCCGAACCGCGTCCGTACTCCTCCTTCAGGTTGTCGTTGTAGATGCCGTCCTGCTTGTAGTAGGATCCCGAGATGTAGTAGCGGGCCGTCGATCCGCCGCCGCTCAGGTTGAGCATGGCCTTGAACGTCGAGGTGTGGTCCTTGAGCAGGAGTTTCTGCCAATCGACATTGGGGTAGAGGTCCGGGTCGAGGCCGTATTTGATGATCTCCAGCTCGTTGTCGCTGTATACGGGGTCCTGGTAGCGGGTCATGCGGGCTTCGTTGGCCAGGGCCGCATAGGTCCCGGCATCGACGAATTCGCGTTCGAAGGCCGAGGACGAGATGCCGTATTCGGTTTTGAAATTGATGTTCACCTTGCCCTCCTTGCCCCGCTTGGTGGTGATCAGTACGACGCCGTTGGCTCCGCGCTGTCCGTAGATCGCCGTGGCCGAGGCGTCCTTCAGCACGGAGAACGATTCGATGTCCTCGACGTTGATTTCGTTGAAGTCACGCTCGATTCCATCGACCAGAACGAGGGCCGACGAGTTGGCTCCGAAGGTCGATATGCCGCGGATCCAGAATTCCGAGGCGTCTTTCCCGGGCTCTCCCGACCGCTGTACGGCGATGATTCCCGGGACATTCCCGGCCAGCGAGTTGGAGATGTTCGCCGTCGGGACCTTCAGGTCCTCCATCTTCATCGAGGCGACAGCCCCGACGACCGAGGCGCGCTTCTGGTAGCCGGCTCCGACCACCACCACCTCTTCCATGGCGTTGGAGTCCTCCGCCATTTGTACGTCGATCGTGCTTTTGCTCACGATCGGAATCTCCTGGGTGGCATAACCCAGGTAACTGAACACGAGTGTTTCGTTCGCCCCGGTCCGGATCCGGTAATTTCCGTCGATGTCGGTGTTCGTGCCCAGTCCGGGCTGGTTCTTGACAATGACATTGACGCCGACCAGCGGCAGTCCGTCGGCATCGACGACCTTTCCCTGCACGACGTGCGAGGCCGATTTCTCGTGTCCCTGTGCGCAGGCCGCGTCGGGCCCCCACGCCCCGGTCAGAACGAAAAGGGCGAGAATGAATGAGTATAGATATCCTTTCATGGCGCTTATTCTACGGTGATTTTTACAATACGGTTGTTTTCCTTGTCCGCGACGTAGAGTACCGTTCCGTCGTCGCTGATGGCGATTCCGGTCGGGAACTGCAGCTGGGCCTGCAGCGGGTCGCCCTCGGTGTATCCCGGGGAGTTCGGCACTCCGGCGTAGGTCGTCACCGTGGCCTGCCCCTTGTTGTCCACGATGCGGCGGATGCAGTGGTTCCAGGTGTCGGCCAGGAAATAGTCTCCCTGCCGGCTGGCACACATCTGGTAGGGGGCGTTGATGCGGGTTTCGTCGCCCACGCCGTCCTGATATCCGGGTTGTCCGTCCACGCCGACCCATTGTGCGGGTTCGCCGAGGGTCTTCGTTTCGAAGTCGTACTCCATGCGCATGATGGCGGAGTGTGATCCGGGATTGTCGATGCAGAGGGCATAGAGGTATTTGCCGTCGATGCTCCAGCAGAACGAGAAGTCCGTGTTCTGCTTGAAGGGCCGGGCCAGCTCTATCGAAGTTTCGCTTTCACGGTCATAACGCAGGACCGATCCGTTGTAATAGTTGTTCACGAAGAGTTCTCCGTCTACCGGATTGACGATCGAGGCATTGGATCCCGACCCTACGGAGTAGTTTTTCTGACGGACGAATCCGTCGGAGCGCAGCAGAAAGATCGTGGAGAGGTTCTGGCTGCCGCCCTCCACCCCGATCAGGAGCGTGTCCCGGGTCAGTCCGAAGCTGACCGTGCGGACGTTGTTGAATCCTGGGCCTCGCCAGGGGGTCGTGACGGTCTGGTTGATCAGATCGACCATGCGGAGCGCCTTGAAGTTGTCGCTTTCGAGGACGAAGAGTATTTTGTTCTCGTCGTCGAGCGCCAGACGCATCGGACGGGAGAACTGTGCCTCCTTGAACGACCCGTCCACATCCTCCAGCCGCGAGCCGCCGCACAGCGTCGAGAGGTTCGACTTGAATTCGTAGAGAAACTCCTCCTCGAACGAAGCCTCCTGCATTTCATCGCCCTCGCCGATCGTGACGGTGACGTGGCCCGTATCGGCACGGGCCGGAACGATCGCATAGATCCGGTTGCCCTTGGCGCTGATGACCCGGGCCTCCCGGTTTTCGTTGTTGGCAATGCGCACCCGGATTTTCGAGGCGTCGTATCCGAAGTTTTCACCCCGGATGATCAGTTGTGTTCCCACGCCCCCTTCATGCGGCGAGAAACTTTCGAGTACGATCGGTTTCCGCGGGTCGTAGGCTGCTCTTTCCGACGATTCATCGGAACATCCCGAGAGCAGGAGAAGCAGGACGAGCATTTCCCCCCCCCTCGTGAAAAGTGCCCGAATGGCAGGTAAGTTGCAGATTTTCATTCGTTTTTTGTTTTAAGTGGTTTGTTTTTGATGTTGTTTCGTGCGGGATCTACCAGAAGAGTGCGTATATCGCGGTGAGGATGACGACGATTCCCCAGGCTGCAACCGTAAGCCCCGGGGAGAATGCGAATGTTTCCCGGTCCGTCGTATAGGCGCGGCGGCTCTTTGTCGGGCTTGCGGCGTTGGTCCATACGATCAGGGCGATGAATCCGAGCAGCGTGCCGAGCATGAAGATCGCGTCGAAATGGTAGCGTGCCCAGCACTTCCCGAATGCGGCTCCTGCGGCGATCGAGGCTGCAGCCAGGAGGGTCAGTATCCGGGCTGCCCGTTTCGTGCGTCTGTCGGCAGTTTCCGTCCGGTCTCCGTCCGGGACCGATTCGCTGCGGTCGAGCAGCGAAAGGGTTGCGGCTATGATTACCAGTATGATGAATGCGTATCCCATCCGGAGGACGAATCCCATTTCGGGGCATGCGAACTTGAGTGCGATTCCTACGGGGATGGTCAGGATCGAGGTCCAGAGTGCGGCTCGGTTCGTTGCCTTCTTCCACAACAGCCCCATGCCGAATACGACGGTGACCCCCGGATAGACATAGCCCGAATACTCCTGGATGTACTGGAACGCCTGGTCGAGTCCGCCCAGCAGCGGCTTGACGGCGCGGAGTGAGTTCCCCGGTTCGACCGGAGCAGCGGCTTGACGGCTGCCATGGCGATAAGCAGCGCACAGAAGGCGACGATGCGCCCCACCTTCACCAGCTGCCTTTCCGAGGCCTGCGGCGCGATGTGCCGTTTGTAGATGTCCATGGTGAAGATGGTCGAGGTGCTGTTGAGCATGCTGGCCAGCGAGGATACGATGGCTGCGACCAGTGCCGCGAAGGCCACGCCCTTGATGCCCGTGGGCGTGAAGTTCTTCAGCAGCCAGGGATAGGCGCTGTCGGCCGTGGTGATCGTGTCCCCGATGCCCTCGACCAGATGCGGGTTGCGGAAGAGGACATAGGCCGTGATTCCGGGGATGACGACGATCAGCGGAATGAGTATTTTCAGGTATCCGGCAAACAGCAGTCCCTTCTTGGCTTCATGGAGCGAGCGGGCGGCCAGTCCTTTCTGGATGATATACTGGTTGAATCCCCAGAATCCGATGTTGGTCACCCAGATCGATCCGAGCAGCAGGGAGAGTCCCGGCAGGTCCTTCGATATGTCGAACCGCTGTCCCGAGGCGGGATCCGCAACGATCGTTCCGTCGGGGATGATCATGTTGAGGTGGTAGTCGCCCTGTGTGCCGCGGATCGTGTCGAAAACGTGCTGCAGTCCGGCCCATGCACTTCCGTCTGCCATGACCGACGTGGAGGGGTCGGCCGATTTGAGTGCGAAGTAGACGGCGATGAGCCCTCCTCCCACCAGAAAGACCACCTGGATCACGTCGGTCCATACGACGGCTTTCAGCCCGCCGTAGATGGAGTAGACGCCCGAAAAGAGCAGCAGTCCGACGACTCCCCACATCATCGGTATGCCGAGCACCTGGTTCATGGCAAGCGCCCCGAGCCATGCCACCGACGTGAGATTGACGAACAGGTAGAGCATGAGGAAGAAGATCGAGAAGGCCATGCCGACCCCGCTGCCGTACCGCTCGTTGAGCAGCTGCGGCATTGTGTAGATCCGCTTCCTGATCATGATCGGCAGCAGGTATTTCGCCACGATGATGAGCGATGCCGCTGCGATCCATTCGTAGGCGGCGATTCCGATTCCGATCCGGAATCCCGATCCGGACATGCCGATGAACTGTTCCGCCGAGATGTTCGCTGCGATCAGCGAAGCACCGATGGCCCACCAGGAGAGGTTCCTGCCCGCCAGAAAATAGTCCGAGGAGCTTTTCTCCCAGCCCGAACGGGATACGAACAGCCCGATTGCGACGATGATCAGGGCATATGTGCCGAAGACGATGTAATCGGCTGTTTGAAATCCGATGTCCATTGTATGCGTAGTGTTAGGATTGGTATACAAAAATACGATTCGAATGAAAGCCAATCCCGTGTAATTTTTGCCGATGCTTGTGTGATATTTGCAAAAATGGACCTTGCTGCGTATTTCCCGATATTTTATGTCGCCTGTCAGACCTCATGTTGTCCGTTTGGTCCGGTTTCTTGTTTGTTTCGACAACACGCGGTGCGAATATTGCACAACAATTTGCAAATTCCGTGGAAGATCGGATTGCGGAAAAATCCCAACTTTGTCATGTCCTGCCGGTTGCGGCAGAGTACCTTTTTTAACTATATAAACACAAGCCGATGAACCGTCACTGTTTGTTGCAACTTGCCGCTGTCGTATTTTTGATGGCGCCGCATGCCGCCGAAGCGAAAAAGGGGACAGGGCCGATCCGGTGCGAACCGCATGTCCGGGTTGTTCCGAAGGTGTGCCCGGCCCCTTTGCACGCTGTCCGGATCACGGGCGGCCCGTTCCTCCATGCCCAGGAGATGGACCGCCGCTGGCTCCTGTCGATGGACCCCGACCGTTTCCTTTCGGGTTTCCGCTCCGAGGCGGGGTTGGAGACATCCGTTCCCCGATACGGCGGAGAACTCCGGGGCTTCGGGCCATGCTTTCGGACACTATCTTTCGGCCCTGGCGATGATGTATGCATCGACGGGCGACTCCGTGTGCCTGAGTCGGATCAACTATTGCGTCGATGCCCTTTCCGAGTGTCAGGAACGGGAGGGCACCGGTCTGTTGGCGGGCTTCGAGCGGAGCCGGGACTTGTTTGCCGAACTCTCCCGCGGCGACATCCGTTCCCAGGGTTTCGACCTCAACGGAGGCTGGGTGCCGTTCTATACCCTGCACAAGGAGTTTGCCGGTCTGGTCGATATCTGCCGGTATACGCCCAACACGAAGGCCCTGACCGTGCTGGTCCGCTTTGCCGACTGGCTCGATGATCTGGTCTCCGGGCTCTCCGACGAGCAGATGGCGCGGATCCTGGTTTGCGAACACGGAGGCATGACCGAGGCGCTGTCCGACGTCTACGTGCTGACCGGCGACCGAAGATACCTCGATCTCGCACGGCGTTTCGACCACGAGGAGATCCTGCGTCCGCTGGCCGCCGGCCGGGACTCGCTGCCGGGCAAACACGCCAATACCCAGATCCCGAAGATCGTGGGGGCGATCCGCGAATACGAATGTTCGGGCGAGGAGCGCTACCGCCGCATTGCCTCGTTCTTTTGGGAGCGGGTCGTCGGCCACCACTCCTATGTGATCGGCGGGAACAGCGAAAACGAACACTTCGGCGCTCCGGACATGCTGGCGACCCGGCTCTCGGAGGGAACCTGCGAGACCTGCAATACCTACAACATGCTCAAACTGACGCGCCATCTCTTTCAGTACGATCCGGCGGCGCGTTATGCCGACTACTACGAGCGGGCGCTCTACAACCAGATCCTGCCGTCACAGAACCCCGACGACGGCATGGTCTGCTACATGTCTCCGCTGGGCTCCGGATGCCGCAAGACCTTCAGCCTGCCGTTCGATTCGTTCTGGTGCTGTGTCGGGTCGGGCATGGAGAACCATGCGCGTTACGGCGAGTTCATCTACTTTTTCGGAGGTGACGACAACCTCTTCGTGAATCTGTATGTCCCTTCGACTCTCGACTGGCAGTCGCGGGGGATCCGGCTGGAGCAGCAGACCGAATTTCCCCGCTCCGACGAGATCCGTTTCCGGATCTCGGCTCAGGCCCCCGAGCGCTTCGTGCTGCACCTGCGATGCCCGTCGTGGGCTGCAGGCCATGAGGTCGCAGTCAATGGCCGGACCGTGCGGGTGGAGCCTGCGGCGGCCGGATACCTTGCCATCGACCGCAGATGGCGCGACGGAGACGAGGTCCGGCTCACGCTGAGACGGACCCTGCGTTCGGAGGCTGTCCCGGGCGATTCGACCCTGCGGGCCTATCTCTACGGGCCGGTGGTGCTCAGCGCCGTATTGGATGACAGGGAGGAGATTCCGGTGCTGGTGACCGACCGGGTTGCGGATGCCCCGTCTCTGGTCCGGTGCACGGATGCCGCGAAGCTCCGTTTCGAAACCCGTACGGCGCAGCCCGTGCAGAAGGAGCTGATCCCCTATTTCGAGGTCGGCGGCCGTCGCATGATGGTCTATTTCCGCCACCTGCCCACGGCGACATGGCAGGACCGGTTGGCGGCCCTGCGGATGCAGGAGGACCGTGAGGCGTGGCTGCGCGAACGGACCGTGTCGCAGTTCACGCCCGGCGAGATGCAGCCCGAGCGGGACCACGGCTTCCGCGGTACGAATCCCCAACCCCCTGAGTTCGAGGG
>ERZ780223.3010-NODE-3010-length-13244-cov-5.050952_pt1 | contig 13244 bp, 10 predicted proteins | sample MGYA00511016_ERZ780223 | MGnify/ENA primary metagenome ERZ780223 (study PRJEB29588, sample SAMEA2159032) | human gut metagenome | biome: human gut; feature: human-associated habitat; material: faeces | place: Denmark | collected 2008/2010 ... | reverse complement strand
CCGGCATAAACGGAACGGAAAAATCCAGGAACATTAAAATAAATGCTACTGCGGAAAGCATTGCCGTGACGCTCATGTAGCGAACGCTCGAAATACTGTTTGTTGTTGTCCTACCTGTGATTGTACTGTTTGTGTCCATAATGACTCGTCTCCTTTTCTCTGCAGGAATTCGAGGTATTCTCGCGTGTCAGCCGTCTTTCAACGGATTGCATTCCGGCAGCGGAACAGCGCTTATTCCCGCCACACAAAAAGCCCCGGATGATCTCTACATCCGGGGCGTTAAATTGCATTCTTAAGACCCTGCTGCCGCAGGTCCTCCTAACATGCTTCTCTTCTCTCATCCAGACTATACTGTCGGTCCCGGATTCACCCCGGCTCAACTGCAACTGCAGCTCACGGACTGATCTGGCGTCTGCCAGAATCACCGTCGGTCGGGAATCTATGCTTCCATCTCTGTGAACTCATATCACCCTGCCCCGAAGAATTCCTATATTTATTTTGCTTCTATATTGTATGCCCATATGGGCATACTGTCAACCCTTTTTCTCTATCCGTTCAGCTTCATCGTCAGCTGGATGCGCTGCTTTTTCGGATCAACGCTTAATACTTTCACTTCCACAATATCCCCGACGCTGACAACTTCGAGCGGGTGCTTGATAAACTTGTCGCTCATCTGTGAAATATGCACCAGTCCGTCCTGATGAACACCAATATCGACAAACGCGCCAAAATCAATGACGTTGCGCACGGTTCCTTTCAGAATCATCCCCGGCGTCAGGTCTTTGATCTCAAGCACATCGCTGCGCAGAATCGGCTTTGGCATGTCCTCTCTCGGGTCTCTCGCCGGCTTCTCCAGCTCCTTGACGATGTCCTGCAGCGTCATCTCTCCCACACCCAGTTCTTCCGAGAGTTTTTTGTAGTCATGGATCTTTTTGGAAATGCCCTCTACCTTCCGCTCTTTTACGTCAGATAACGTATAATCCAGCCGCTTCAGAAGCTTCTTCGTGGCATCATAGCTCTCCGGGTGCACACCGGTCGCATCGAGCGGATTCTTTCCGTCGCCGATCCGCAGGAATCCTGCGCACTGTTCATACGCCTTCGGTCCCAGCTTCGCCACCTTCAAAAGCTCACGGCGCGTTGAAAATGCGCCATTCTCCTCCCGATATGCCACGATATTTTTCGCAATCGTCTTGTTAATGCCGGAAATATAGGCGAGCAGCGGCGCCGATGCCGTATTCAGATCCACGCCGACCTTATTTACGCACGTTTCCACCACGCCCTGCAGCGCCTCGCTTAAATTTTTCTGGTTCATATCATGCTGGTACTGACCGACTCCAATGGATTTCGGATCAATTTTTACCAGCTCCGCCAGCGGATCCTGCAGGCGTCTCGCGATCGATGCCGCACTTCTCTGTCCGACGTCAAACTGCGGAAATTCCTCCGTTGCCAGCTTGCTCGCCGAATAAACCGACGCGCCCGCCTCATTGACGATGACATACTGAACCTTCTCCGGAATTTCTTTTAAGAGTTCCACGATGATCTGCTCAGATTCTCGGCTTGCCGTACCATTCCCCACTGAGATCAGGGAAATGCCGTACTTGCGGATCAGCTTTTTCACGATCTCCTTCGACTCTTCCACGCGGTTCTGCGGCGCAGTCGGGTAAATGACCGTCGTATCGAGCACTTTTCCCGTTTCATCCACAACTGCCAGCTTGCAGCCCGTCCGGAATGCCGGATCCCAGCCGAGCACCACGCATCCTGCGATCGGCGGCTGCATCAGGAGCTGTTCCAGGTTCTTGCCAAATACCTGAATCGCGCCGTTCTCTGCCGTTTCTGTCAGCCCCGCGCGGATCTCGCGCTCGATCGCCGGTCCGATCAGGCGGCGGTAGCTGTCCAGAATCACTTCTTCCATCACGCGCGCCGCATCCCCATCCGGGCGGATAATCAGCTGTTTCTCCATATACCGGACAATCTGCTCCTCCGGCGCTATAAGCTTCACGCTCAGAATCTTCTCTTTCTCACCGCGGTTGATCGCCAGCACACGGTGTCCCGCCAGCTTTTTGACTGGTTCGGAGAAATGATAGTACATCTCGTACACCGACTGTATCTTCTCATCCTTTGCGGATGCCTCCAAAAGACCTTCCTGCATCGTCTTTTTACGTGCGTAGTTGCGGTATTTTGTCATCTCGCTGATCTGCTCAGCCAGAATATCACGCGCGCCGTCTATTGCCTCTGAAACATCTGCAACACCCTTTTCTTCCGACACATACTTCGCCGCCTCCGCCTCCAGGCTGCCGCCCGCTTCCTGCTTGTAAATCCAGACTGCTAACGGTTCCAGCCCTTTCTCACGGGCAATTCCGGCACGGGTGCGCCGTTTCGGGCGGTACGGAAGATAAAGATCTTCCACCGCAACCAGCGTCGCCGCATCGCGGATCTGTTTCTCCAGCGCCGGAGTCAGCTTCTCCTGGGCACGGATCGCACCGATCACCTGCTCCTTTTTATCCTCCAGATTCCGAAGATAGCGCAGTCGCTCATCTAGCTGGCGCAGCACCTCATCATTCAGGGAACCGGTCGCCTCCTTGCGGTAGCGCGCGATGAACGGGATCGTGTTTCCCTCATCGATCAGCTTTACCGCCGCTTCGACCTGATTTCTCCCTATCTGAAGCTCTTCTTTCAATGCCTGTATAATATCCATGCAAAAACTCTCCTTCAATATCAATACGCTGTTTAATCATACCATTCCAGCGCATATTTCGCAAGTCAATGCCTAACTGGACAAGCGGCTTTATTCATGATACACTTTTATCGGATTCAATCCGCCAGATGGGCATAGATTTTGTTTTGCCCTATTCAGCGGCTGTCTCTAATTTTCAGAAAAGGATGTAGCTGTTTTTTTTTCACAGTTATGAAAGGATTAGATATACGATGAGTTATTACGATGAAACACATTCTCCGAAGGAACATTCAGATACAAATGAAACCCGGCGCAATCGTTCGCGCCGCTATGCTACAATGTCAATGATGTGCGGCATCTTCGCATTTTTCTCCCTGTTTTTGAGTTTTTCCGCCGCGATTCTGCTCGGAATGTCGGCGAATGTACTGTTTGTCCTCTCCAAGGAGGAAGGACAGCCGCGGCGCGGCAGCGCAGTGGTCGGGCTGATACTGGGAGTTATGTCTACCATCTTTGGAGTAGTTGAGTTTTTCTGCCTGATCCAAGTGTACCATATGATTACGGATCCGCAATATGCGCCGTTTTTTGATCAGGCAATGGAGTTGTATGAGAGTTTGATTGGTCCGTTACAATAAAATGATTGGCAAGGGGACCTTTTTCTGTGTATTTCTTGCGTTAAAAAGCACACCGCGTCATGAATGACTTTGGCGTGCTTTTTACTTTATATCCTATTTTGTATAGCGAATCGTCTGGCGGATATCTTCCTCGAATGCCGCTGCCAGTTTCCGGAAGCGTGCTTCGGTCATTTCTCCGGTTACGACCGCAAATTCGTCCATCTCCGGGAGTTCGATGGTTTCTGCCTCACCGAAGGCTGCACGCACATCGGCAAGTTTGTCGGCTGATTTGCCTGCCAGTCGGAGGAAGTAACTGAAGGTTACTTCGCCCATCGGCGCAACTGGCTGTTTTTCGTCGGTCCAGCCGGTCGGGATGTTGTCTTCCATGTGTCCGGCGATCTCTACGATGTCGCTGACGACTGCGCTGGCGGTCGGGAGTTTTCCGGCGCCGCTGCCGTAGAACATGACGGTTCCAAGTGTATTGCCGCGAACCATGACTGCATTGTATACGTCATTGACTGCAAAGAGCGGATGATCCGGTCCGATCATCATCGGGCATACATAGACGCTGGCTTTATTGCCTTTCATGCGGCTGGTTCCAAACAGTTTAATCGAGGTTCCCAGCTTTGCCGCATATTTGAAATCGGTATCGGTAATCTTTGTGATGCCCTCGGTCGGCACATCTTCGTAATTTACTTCTTTTCCAGTTGCCAGTGAGGTAAGAATCGTGATCTTGCGGCAGGTATCGTAGCCTTCTACGTCTGCCTCCGGGTTGCGCTCTGCATATCCGAGTTCCTGCGCTTTCTTCAAGGCTTCCTCAAAGGTCTGACCTTCTCTTGCCATCTTGGTAAGGATGTAATTGGTTGTACCGTTTAAGATACCGCTGATTTCCTCGATCTTCTCGCCTGCAAGAGACTGGGTCAGCGGACGCAGAAGCGGGATGCCGCCGCCTACGCTGGCTTCGAAGAGGAAGTTTAAGTTCTTCTCGCGTGCAATCGCCAGAAGCTCGGTGCCGTGTGCCGCTACAAGTGCCTTGTTGGAGGTCACAACGTGCTTACCGGCTAACAGGCACGCTTTTGCAAACTTGTATGCCGGATTGACGCCGCCCATCGCCTCCACAACAATCTCTACTTCTTCGTCTTTTTCAATGATCTCAAAATCATGAACAATCTGCGCTTCGTGCGGATCACCCGGAAATTCACGCAGATCCAGAATATATTTTACTGCAATCTCTTTGCCGGTTTTTTCTGTGATTTTGTCTTTGTTGGTTTCTAATACTTCTACGACTCCGGAACCAATTGTTCCATAGCCCATCACTGCTACCTGAATCATAATCTTTACTCCCTGGCTATAATTTTTACGTTGTGTACTCCCGAATTTTCTTCCATCTCTTCGACCATATGCGATATATTTCCGGTATCCGGGCGGACTTCCACGCTGAGTGTCAGCGTCGCCACATTGTTGACCGGAATACTCTGATGAATCGTCAGAATATTCGCCTTATAAATCGCTACGATATGAAGAAGATCCGATAAAAGTCCCTGTTCATCATCCATCTGCAGCACCATGGTAATCGTTTTGCCCTTGGCGTTGTCGTAAAATGGAAAAATATCGTCCTTATACTTATAAAAGGAACTCCGGCTGATCCCAAGCTGGTCGGTCGCCTCCTGAATCGTCATCGCCTTTTCCGACGCAATGAGCTTCTTCGCTTCCGCCACCTTCAAAAGGACTTCCGGCACTGCTTTCTGCTTTAACAGATAATACTTTGTCTTTTCTTCCATTCCATCTCCGCTTATGTACGCACCAGAAATACATTTGTGTTTACCAGGAAGATATTATCACATTTATTGACACTCTGCAATCTATTTTTTTCATAATAATCGAATTGTATCTGTAAAAAAACAGCCCAAACTGACGGCACTCGACAGAGTGTTTTCTTCTCTGTCAAACTTTTGTGCCGCCAATCCAGGCTGATTTATCTTCTTTTACGCCTCTTCTGTCTTCTGGTTTTTCAGGCTGATCCACTTTAAATACGCACTGATAAACAGATCAATATCTCCATCCATCACCGCGTTCACATTGCCATTTTCGGCGTTCGTCCGGTGATCCTTGACGAGCGTGTACGGCTGCATAACGTAGGAACGGATCTGGTTTCCAAAGTTGATGTCCTTGACATCGCCGCGGATGTCGGACAGCTTCTCGGCATTCTCCTGTTGTTTGAGCAGGTACAGCTTTGCCTTTAACATCTGCATCGCCTTGTCCTTGTTCTGGAACTGGGAACGCTCATTCTGGCACTGTACGACGATACCGGTCGGCAGATGCGTGATACGGATCGCGGAGGACGTCTTGTTGATATGCTGTCCACCGGCACCACTCGAGCGATAGGTATCGATCCGCAGATCGTCCGGATTAATCTCCACATCCAGATCTTCTTCAATATCCGGCATGACATCACAGGAAACGAACGAGGTCTGACGCTTGCCAGCCGCGTTGAACGGGGAAATACGGACCAGACGATGGACGCCTTTCTCCGATTTCAGGTAGCCATAGGCATTTTCGCCGTTGACCTGCAGTGTGATGGACTTAAGTCCCGCCTCGTCGCCATCCAGGAAATCAAGCACCTCGGTCGTAAAGCCCTTTTTGTCCGCCCAGCGCTGGTACATACGATACAGCATACTGCACCAGTCCATCGCCTCGGTACCACCCGCGCCCGCGTTCAGCTTGAGGATCGCGTTGCAGCCGTCGTACTCGCCGGACAGGAGTGTCTTTGTGCGGAGTCCCTCCAGCTCTTTGACGAACTCATCTAACATCTCCTGAATCTCCGGAATCATCGCCGGGTCATTTTCCTCATAGCCCATCTCGATCATGACCTGGATATCCTCATACTGCTGTTCAAGGTGCTTGTAGCCATCCACGGTATCTTTGAGATTTTTCGCCTCACGGACCGTCTTGGTCGAGCGCTCCGGATCATCCCAGAAGCCCGGTTCTTCCATTGATTTGTCAAGCTCCGTGATGCGGCGCTCCTTATTTTCCAGATCCAAGGAATCCTTGACCTCTTTCAGCGTCTCATCGTAGGTTGATAATGTATACTTAAACTGATCTAATTCAACCATGCTCTCACCTTCTCCATTCTCATCTATCTGCTGCCATTTTTCTCAACGGTTCAGCATTCTTTCAGTTATATTTTGTTACGGATTACACACATATAGACCGTAACTCTTTTTTTTATTTGGAAAAATTCCCGGAACCAGGTATTTCGCCATAGTTTCGGGAATTTTCTGCACAGACTGCTGCAAAATCACGGCAACCTGCCTTCTTTCATCTATTAATTCTTCGCGTACAGCTTCCGTCCACAGCACTGCTTGTACTTCTTGCCGGAACCGCATGGGCACGGATCGTTCGGGTAAATCTTCTTCTCCTCACGCTTCTTCGGTGCCTGCACGGTGCTGTCGTCACGGTTGGTTCCCGTTACCTTGGCAGCCGGTTCACGCTCGACCTTCTGCTCTGCACGGATGTGGAACAGAATACGGACGGTATCCTCACGGATCGCTGCCGTCATGCTGTCGAACATCTCATAGCCGCTCATCTTATACTCAACCAGCGGGTCTCTCTGACCATACGCCTGCAGACCGATGCCTTCGCGCAGCTGATCCATATCGTCGATATGAGCCATCCACTTTGCATCAACCACTTTCAGAAGGATCACGCGCTCCATCTCGCGTACCTGTTCCGCGCTTGTAAACTCTGCCTCGCGTGTCTCATAAAGCTTCGTTGCCGCCTCTTTGAGCATATGTTTCAGCTCATTTTTCTTCATATGCTGCTGGTCTTCCGTCAGCTGAATCGGCTCTAACGGGATAACCGGAAGCAGCAGGGAATTTAACTCGGACAGATCCCACTCAGCCGGTTCCTGCTCATCAGAGATGGACATATCTACGGCGTTTTCTACGATATCCGTGATCATCTTCATGATAACGGAACGCATATTCTCGCCATCCAGTACACGGCGGCGCTCTGCGTAGATTGCCTCACGCTGCTCGTTCATAACCTCGTCGTATTTTAACAGGTTCTCGCGGATACCGTAGTTGTTGGTCTCAATCTTCATCTGTGCTTTCTCAATCGCCTTGGAAAGCATCTTGTGCTCGATCTGCTCATTCTCCGGTACGCCCATCGCGTTGAACATATTCATCAGACGCTCTGAACCGAAGAGACGCATCAGGTCATCCTCCAGGGACAGGTAGAAACGTGATTCACCCGGATCGCCCTGACGTCCGGCACGACCGCGCAGCTGATTATCAATACGTCTGGACTCATGACGCTCTGTACCGATAATCTTTAAGCCGCCCAGTTCTCTGGAAATCTCATCCAGCTTGATATCCGTACCACGGCCTGCCATATTAGTCGCGATCGTAACGGCACCGTGGATACCTGCATCTGCTACGATCTCAGCCTCCAGCTCATGGAACTTCGCATTTAATACCTTATGCGGAATGCCGCGTCTTGTCAGCATCTTGCTCAGAAGCTCGGAAGTCTCGATCGTAATGGTACCAACCAGAACCGGCTGTCCCTTTTCATGGGCTGCTGCCACTTCCTCGACAACCGCATGGAATTTCTCTTTTTTCGTCTTATAAACCGCATCCTCGTAATCAATACGCTGTACCGGGCGGTTCGTCGGGATGGAGATAACGTCCATCTGGTAAATGTTACGGAACTCCTTCTCCTCGGTCTGTGCCGTACCGGTCATACCAGCCTTCTTGTTGAACTTGTTGAAGAAGTTCTGGAAGGTAATGGTTGCCAGCGTGCGGCTCTCACGGCGCACATGTACGTGCTCCTTCGCCTCAATCGCCTGATGGAGACCATCGGAATAACGGCGTCCCGGCATGATACGTCCGGTAAATTCATCGACGATCAGAACCTCATCATCTTTTACCACGTAGTCCTTATCGCGGAACATCAGGTAGTTGGCACGCAGTGCCAGGATGATGTTGTGCTGGATCTCCAGGTTCTCCGGATCCGCCAGGTTCTCGATGTGGAAGAAATCTTCAACCTTCTTCACACCAGCCTCGGTCAGGTTGACTACTTTATCTTTCTCATTGACTACGAAATCGCCTGTCTCCTCGATCTCCTCGCCCATGATGGCTGCCATCTTGGAAAATTCTGCTGATTCCTCGCCCTTTTCCAACTGACGTGCCAGAATATCGCAGACCTCATAGAGCTTCGTGGACTTGCCGCTCTGTCCGGAAATGATAAGCGGGGTTCTCGCCTCATCGATCAGGACGGAATCGACCTCATCGATGATCGCATAGTCCAGATTCCGCATAACCATCTGCTCTTTGTAGATCGCCATGTTGTCACGCAGATAATCGAAACCAAGCTCATTGTTGGTAACGTAGGTAATATCACAGTTGTAAGCTTCCCGGCGCTCGTCGGAATTCATTGAATTTAAAACCACGCCGACAGTCAGACCGAGGAATCTGTGAACCTCGCCCATCCACTCTGCATCTCGCTTTGCCAGGTAGTCATTGACGGTAACGATAAATACGCCCTTTCCAGCCAGCGCATTTAAGTACGCCGGTGCGGTGGAAACCAAGGTTTTACCTTCACCAGTACGCATCTCTGCGATACGTCCCTGATGCAGGACGATACCACCGATCAGCTGAACCGGGTAATGCTCCATATTTAATACTCGTCTCGCCGCCTCACGCACGGTTGCAAATGCCTCCGGCAGAAGGTCGTCCAGCGTCTCGCCGTTTGCAAGGCGCTCTTTGAACTTGCGCGTATTGTCGCGCAGTTCGTCATCCGATAAGGCAACCATCTGCTCGCGCATACCTAAAATCTTATCCACAATCGGGCGGATCAGCTTCAGCTCGCGTTCGCTGTGGGTACCAAACACTTTCTCTATCAGATTCATGCTTTTCTCTCCTATTTCTTGCTTTCTCATTCTTTTTTCGTTTTTATAGCTCAATGTATGATATGTTTTAGATCGAAAAGATCGTATAGGTATAGTTATACAATCTTATTTATTCTAACACTAACAGGGATTTTATTCAATGATTTCATGATTTTTTTACATTTATTCTGCGCACGCGCCCGGCTAAGATAAGCCGAACCTGCCGTACCCGGAAAATCCCAGCCATAAAACAAGACCCTCCATACACGAACAAAGGAACCTGCTGTAAAACGCCGCCTCCCTGCCTATCCAGGTAAAACGTTTTTTCTTCTGCCAGCCCGCCAACTTTATGGTAAACCAGACAAGTTGCACAAAATATATGTTCGACTTTCTTGTTGTCCACATTATCCACATTTTGTCCCCAGTTTTGTGGATAAGTTTTGCACACCCGTTTTTTCCCTTTTTTAGGGAAAATGGAGTTTTGCACCGACTTATCCACATTATCCACAATTTCCGTCTGTTCACGAAGCCCCCATTGTTCCCGGCGCATTTTGATTTCTTTTTTGTTCAGATCTCATAAACTTGCATATTTCTTCCAAAAATACAAGCAGATCTATTGACAAATGAAGAACCCTTGCATTGCCTCCAAACCCCCGTTTTTTCTAGCTTTTTCGACCTTTTTCTGTTGCAAAAACACACCCATTCTGCCCTATCCTGCAAGACTCTTTTTTCATATTTCATTGTCCGCCGCACAAACCGCGCGCAAATCCCTTATAAAACAACAGCAATTCGTGAAAAATCAAACGACACAGTATTTCGACCTGTTTTTCAATTAATTGTGTTGACAATTTTGTGAAAAAGGTTGAATTTAACATCCAAAAGTGGTATACTATAGCCATCCCAATAAAAAGGAGCGATGATTATGCGTTATAAGATTACTGGAAGAAATATCAATGTTACCCCGGGGTTAAAAGCAGCTGTAGAGGAGAAGATCGGAAAGTTAGAGCGATACTTCAATCAGGACACTGAAGTGAATATCACACTTACGGTTGAGAAAGATCGTCAGAAGATCGAGGTTACCATCCCTGTCAAAGGCACCATCATCCGTGCAGAGCAGGAAAGCAACGATATGTATGTATCGATTGATTTGGTAGAAGAAATCATCGAGCGTCAGCTCAAAAAATATAAGAATAAAATCGTAGACAAGAAACAGGCAGCCGTTGCATTCTCTGACCTCTTCATAAACGAAGAATATGATTCCAACGACGAAGTCGATATCGTCAAAGTAAAGAAATTCGCTATGAAGCCGATGGATCCGGAAGAGGCTTGTGTACAGATGGAACTCTTAGGACATAGCTTCTATGTATTCCTGAATTCCGAGACCGAGCAGGTCAATGTTGTTTACAAACGTAAAGGCAACACCTACGGATTGATCGAACCAGAATTTTAATTCATCGCTTCGTACTATAAGTAGACAAGTTTCCTAGCAAAAAGGGGAGCTGCCATGTGGCAGTTCCCCTTTTTGCGTTGTGTTAAGTTCCATTCATATCCTATTTCTTTTCTTAGAACAGACCCGTGATCCGTCCATTCTCATCGACATCGATCTTCTCTGCCGCCGGCACCTTCGGAAGTCCTGGCATCGTCATGATGTCGCCGGTCAGCGCTACGATGAAGCCTGCGCCCGCGGATACTTTCAGGTTGCGGACAGTTACTGTAAAGTTCTTCGGTGCGCCGAGCAGCTTCGCATTGTCCGAAAAGCTGTACTGCGTCTTCGCCATACAGATCGGATAGTTACCAAATCCAAGCTCAGTCAGGCGTTTTGCCTGCTTCTTTGCTGCATCCGTGAGTACAACGCCGTCGCCGTGGTAGATCTTCTTCACGATCGCATCCAGTTTCTCCTCGATCGTTGTATCGGTCTCGTAGCAGTAGTGGAACTCGCTCTCAGTCTCGCACAGGCGGATGACTTCTTTTGCCAGCTCCTCGCCGCCTTCTCCGCCTTTCGCCCATACCTCGGACAGAGCTACATTAACACCGACCTCATGGCACTTGTCCTCGATCAGCTTTAATTCTGCCTCGGTATCCATTGGGAAGCGGTTGATCGCTACGACACACGGAAGTCCATATACCTTGGTAATATTTTCTACATGCTGCATCAGGTTCGGAAGTCCCTTCTCCAGTGCTTCCAGATTCTCTGCGTTTAAGTCAGCCTTCGCCACGCCGCCGTGATGCTTCAGGGCACGTACCGTCGCTACTACAACGACCGCCGACGGTTTCAGCTCTGCCATCCGGCACTTGATATCCAGGAATTTCTCCGCCCCCAGATCAGCTCCAAAGCCAGCCTCTGTGATCGTGTAATCACCCAGCTTTAATGCCATCTTTGTCGCAATGACGGAGTTACATCCATGCGCGATGTTCGCGAACGGACCGCCGTGGATAAATGCCGGTGTATGCTCTAAGGTCTGTACCAGGTTTGGTTTCAGAGCATCCTTTAAAAGAGCCGTCATCGCGCCCGCTGCTTTCAGATCACCGGCAGTGACCGGTTCCTCGTCATAGGTATAACCTACGATAATCTTGGAAAGGCGTTCTTTCAGATCCGTAATATTGCGTGCCAGGCACAGGACTGCCATGATCTCGCTGGCAACCGTGATGTCATATCCGTCCTCACGGGTCACGCCATCCACGCGGCGTCCCAGACCATCTACGATGTTGCGGAGCTGACGGTCATTCATATCGACAACACGCTTCCAGGTAATGCGCTTCGGATCGATGCGGAGTGCATTGCCCTGATAGATATGATTGTCCAGCATCGCTGCCAGCAGGTTGTTTGCTGCGCCGATCGCGTGGAAATCACCGGTAAAATGGAGGTTGATATCCTCCATTGGAATGACCTGTGCATATCCGCCGCCAGCTGCACCACCTTTGACACCAAAGACCGGTCCCAACGACGGCTCACGAAGCGCTACGGTTACCTTTTTGCCAAGACGTTTCAATCCGTCTGCCAGACCGACCGTGGTCGTGGTCTTTCCTTCTCCGGCTGGAGTCGGGTTGATCGCGGTCACCAGAATCAGTTTTCCATCCTTGCCCTCGGTCTCTTTCAGAAGATTGTAGTCAACCTTTGCCTTATAATTTCCATACTGCTCCAGATACTTCTCGTCTACGCCTGCCGCCTGTGCAATCTCACCGATTTTCAGTGGATTCGCTGCCTGTGCAATCTCAATATCTGTCATCATTACTCCTGTACCTCCCTGTTTTTGCGGTTTTGCCTGTTCCGGAAGTTTTCACACAATGAATGTTATCTGCTTTATCTTCTGTAAAGAAGATCCCCCCCTGTGAATTTCCCGGAAAGGCTGTGAATGTTATCTATTATATACTGTGTCTGACAATTTGGAAAGACACAAAATTGATTTTTCACAAAAAATTGCATCCGATTCCAGTTTTTCTACTCTTTTCTCAAGTTCTGATACATAACTTTCGTCCTTGATCGATGCCAGATTGATCTTCACATTAAAGAGTGCGCCCACAACCGCTGTCCGGGCTAACATCGCCGCAATCAGACCGTCGGAAACGGCACCTTTATTGCCCCTCTTTACGACCGCTTCCGCCATCGGAAAAATCTTTGCCGCTGAATCCGCAATCGCAAGCGGCGCTTCGGTCGCCTCTTTTAACCCCTGCTGCAGGGCGGCAGTGCGGATTTTTTTCTCCTCCTCCGTCTCCTTCGGAAGCTTCAGCGCTCTCATATATCCATTGAACGATTCGCTATCCTTTTTGATCCCTGCCAGCAGCTCCTCATGCAGCGCAGCGCCCTCAGCTGCCAGCGCCTGCATTTCCTCCTGCACCCCGGCATATTTTTCCTTTCCGATCGTCAGATTTGCCACCATTTCCATCAATGCCGCGCCCAGCGCCCCCACCATCGCCGACACACTTCCGCCGCCCGGTACAGACGCCTTCGAAGCAGTTTCTTCTACAAACTGGTTTACGGAAAGTTCTCTTAATTCTGCCATGATTTTTCTCCTTTTTTATGAAAAAGAATGTGCCTTGGCACATTCTCGCGCCGAGCGCGGTCGCTTGCGAC
>ERZ780223.3004-NODE-3004-length-13270-cov-19.899054_pt1 | contig 13270 bp, 7 predicted proteins | sample MGYA00511016_ERZ780223 | MGnify/ENA primary metagenome ERZ780223 (study PRJEB29588, sample SAMEA2159032) | human gut metagenome | biome: human gut; feature: human-associated habitat; material: faeces | place: Denmark | collected 2008/2010 ... | reverse complement strand
TTGGCGGCTGCAAAATATCATATAGTTATTGACATAATAAGCAATATGTGGTTGTAGAGGATTTGAGGTATGGGAAGTTTGAGTATAGTATAATATCGCAGGAGTTACTCATTGTAATTACGATGTCAAACACCAGATTCAAACCTTTTGACACTGTAATCTCATTGTACAAATAAGCTGAAACACCGGCTTTTCTGTGCAAAACAAATAAGAAAGTGTAGAGGAAATTATGCATTACCACAATCCATTTCATCAAAAAAGACATACCACGAAAGCATCTCATGGTATAAAGTTTGTTACTTCAATCACTACGACCATTGCGCTGATCTTGGTCTGTGCGCTGGCAGTTTCGCAGATCATTCCGACAGACCGAACGGATCGATCTGCCAAAGTCGCACAGGGTAAAACAACCAGATCAAAAAAGCCTGTGAAAACGACATTTACCCCGGCTTCCGGTGAATTTCGCGGTGTATGGATCTCTTTTCAGGATATTGGAGAAAAGCGCTACACCAAAAAGCAGTTTGAGAATTTCATCAACAAGACGTTTGATAACTGCAAAAAAAATGGATTTAACGCTGTGATCGTTCATGTTCGTCCATTTGCCGATGCCTTGTATCCGTCCAGCTATTTTCCATGGTCTCGCTATGTATCCGGAAAAGCTGGGAAACATCCGGGATTCGATCCGCTCTCCTATGCGGTCAGCGCGGCACATAAGCGGGGCTTAGCTTTCCATGCATGGATCAACCCTTATCGCATTGCCAGCAATACGACCAACGTATATAAACTCCCGAAAAAATCCATTGCCAGAAAATGGGCTGTTTCCAAAAAAGCTTCCAAACGCCGCAATGTATTAAAATGGGATGGAAAACTGTACTTTAACCCGGCTTCCAAAGATGTTCAAAATCTTGTTTGCAATGGTGTCCGTGAGATCGTGCGCGATTATGCTGTAGACGGCATTCATTTTGACGATTATTTTTATCCGAATCTGGGTGCGAAATACAAAAAGGTATTTGACTACAAGGAATACAAAGCATACGCAAAGCGCTGCAAAAAGAAACACAAGAAAAAAGTTTCGATCGTAACTTGGCGCAGAAACAACGTATCCAACATGTTAAAACGTGTTCGAACCATCGTACATAGATTGGATAATAATTGCGTATTTGGCATCAGCCCGGCAGGCAATATCCGTAATTTATATGCAAAAAATAATTATTACGCAGATGTCAAAAAATGGATGCGTTCTTCCAAATATATTGATTATATCTGCCCACAGATTTACTGGACATTCAGTCAAAAGACTTGTCCTTTCCGCGAAACCACAAACAAATGGCTCGCGATACCACGCACAAAATCCGTAAAAGTATATGTCGGTCTGGGCGGCTACCGCGCCGGCATCTCTAAACGAGAGGCAAAATTAGGAGCGGACGCAGAGTGGGGCACAAGCCGCACTAATCTCAAACGCCAGCTCCTATACTTACGCTCACAAAACAGTTGTGGCGGTTTTATGTTGTTCTCTTATTCCGATTTGATCCGCAAATCGGCACGCTCAGAAATGAAGCGGTTTACAAAATTGCTGAAAACTGTACCTTCAAATGCTGTAGGACCAACTGCGACGCCAACGGCAGCTCCAACCACTGTACCGACAGCAGTACCAACAGAAACTCCAACAGATGCTCCAACGGACAGCTCAATGGCAGCTCCAACAGAAACTCCAGCGGCAGCTCCAACAAACTAACCGACCGTTACTTAACAGCTAACTCTGCAGGCGGCTTTGCCAGTATGTTGTGCACCGGAATAACACTTACAATTGCATTTACCAGCATGATTGCCGCTATCAACGTTATCGCGCCCCACCATGGAAAGCTTAGATTCATTCCAAGGGATGGCACGGATGCGGCGAACTTCATAACACCTGTCGTGACCACAACCCCGGGAAGTGTCGTATAGCAATTGATCAGCAGCATTTCAAGTATAAAAGAACGGATAATACTTGCCTTGGAAATTCCAAGCAGGCGATACACCGTCAACTCCTCCATTCGTGATGATGCATTGGAGCGGATCGTATAATAAATAATCAACACAGACAAGATGACAGCAATCATTGCAAACAATGCCTTGCTTCTCGTCTTGTCTTTCATTTTGTTCCGATAGGCTTTCACTTGTTGCTCTGCCGGAATCGTCACTTTGACCCGAAACATTTTTTGATACGGTTTCAGTTCACTTTGCAATTGCTTTACCAGCTCTTCCCGCTGCTCCAAATCATCAACATAATACTTTATCTTCTGCATTCCCACTGCCAACTGGTCTGCTAACTGCTTACCGGCGGCATCTGTCAAAACATAATCAACATCACAGGAATTGTCAAATCCACCCACTACAATGTAATTTTCTCCTGCATTACTAACCGGTTCCTCTTCGTAAGACACGGAACTGTTACCAAGCTGTTGCACCGGATATTCTTTCTGGTTTCCCTGAAATTCCTGATAACTTTTGATCTGATCATATTTTGACTGCGGAACCAGCATCTGATCATCCTGCAAGGTTACATTATCGTACTTACCCGGATACAGCTTCTGCAGCTCTGATAATGACATGACCGAATAGGAACTCGCAACCATTCCAAGCAGCTTTGATTGACTGCAGTAAATGGACGCCTCGTTGTTGCCACTAATGCCAACTACCGTCAGATCTTTGCTGAATGTGTTAATAGAAAGTGTCTCTCCTAACAACTCCTTTGCGGACGCATATTGACCGGAAATAGCCGTGTCACTTTTCAAGAAACGATCCGCAACCAGCTTATCGATAACAATCTCATCCGATTTCTTTGGAAGCCGTCCATATAACAGATCTTTCTTCGTAACTTTCGATATGTCCACATAGGAAAAGTCGCGGATCACCTGGCTGCTCCCCCGCATCTGATATAACGTATCTGCCTGTATCACCAGGTCACGCGCTGCATCGTAAAACATCATATCCTTACGTTTCCCTTTCGAAAGCACCTTATTATAACACTCCTGCATGGTATCACCAACGGCATATTCTTCTGCCGGAGAAGCCAGTTTCATCTCCACCTGTACATAATGTGAATCATCCTTCACAATCTCTTCCCGATGCACCGTAACTGCTGTGATCAAGTCCGATATCGTCAGCGAAAGCATGATTGCTGTTATTAAAAGGATGACAACGATAAATGCCTGCTTTTTCCCCAACAACTTCAAATTTTCTAGTGTCATTCGCCAGGTTGCTTTCCAGGACAACCCGGATTTTTTACTCATTTCCAATGGAGATAATTCATATGAGAAGTTCTCAACATCTTCCATCTCCAGTTTTGGTCTTGGCTCATCAAAGATTTCACATCCGGCTTCTTCCCCCGCAAAGATCACATCACTTGCCATGTCACTCCGAATATAAAGTTTCCCACTTTTCCATGCCATTTTTAATCGAATAGGTTCCTCTTTGCTGTCCGCATTTTGGTACACTTCAATTTCATTTTCATCGCTTTGCATGGCCTGACATGTGAGCTCCGGCAAATAAATATTACCATCGTCCGATCGTTCATAACTGCTGCCGGAATGATTATCGTAATCTTTTGTAATCTCTCCATCCTTGATCTCTAGAATACGATCCGCAAAAAACTCAGCAATACGGCGCTCGTGCGATACTAAAATAACCAGACATTCCTTGGAAATCGCACGCAATATACTCATTGTACGTATTGTATTTTCCTCGTCCAGATTGCCGGTCGGCTCATCTGCCAATATGATCTGCGGTGATTTCACAAGTGCCCGGGCAATAGATACCCTCTGCTGCTGTCCACCCGACAATTTGGATACCAGCTTCTTTTTGTAACGGCCTATACCAAGCTGCTCCAATACATACGATACTCTCTCATCTTTTTCCTCATCCGTCAGATCATAATGACTAAGTGCAAGCTTTACATTATAAGCAACCGTGTAATCCTGCAGCAAATAATAATTTTGGAAAATATAGCCAAATTTTTCACAACGCAAATGCTCAATTTTCTTTGGCTCGTACTTCTTTAATATCGTTTCGTCTACGGTAAGTGTTCCTCCCTGAAACACATCCAATCCACCAACGGTATTTAATAACGTGGTTTTTCCGGAACCGCTTTCCCCCAAAATACATACCAAACCTGTCTGTGGCAGCTCCAATGTAATATCATTCAATACATGAAGCTCACTTCGTTTACCGCGGTTAAAATATTTCTGTAAATGTTCTATCTTGATCATTCGCTCACCTTCCCTTTTAACAAATGATTAAACGCTGCTACCATCACCATCGCAGCCACATAATTGTACATAAAGTACGCTAGGTACCCGGGCCATTCATAATAGTAGAGCATAGCACGCAGCGCCGGCACAAAGATTCCAACTACATTCATCACTACCGCGACCACGATAATAGCAGTAATACTGTATCGACGCATCTCCATATAATTGATCTTGCCGATCAATTTTGTGGACATACCCATGAATTTTAAGATTTTCTGGTCTTTGATCTGAATCTTAAATATAGAACGTAAGATCAATATCTCAGCAGCCATCATCACTAATAGTATTGCCACTGCAACGCCGATCGTCCTTAAACGTTCCTGTACCAGATCTGAATCGTATTCATCTGCACCAAAACGCAGTGTACTCACAGCCTCATACCCGGCTTTATCCAATGCCTTTAACACATGATCCATTTTGGCGTAACTTGTAATATATACCGACGCCTGCCTGCTGTCGGTGCGATAATACTTCTCATAAATATTCTGAGAAACCTCTGCAAAATTTGCCCCACAGCCATTTATCTTCTCACCGGTTTCTACGTTCTCGATCTGTTTGACATCCTTACTTTTCATATCCTTGTCATACTGATCAATATGCAATAAACCGGACTGATCTAAAAGAGTCAAGTCATTATCTTCTGCCCGATACACCGCTGCTTCATATGCACCTGATACACAAAGTTCGTTATCCTTCTTCACGATATCGCCAACAATCGGCCACAATGTTGCCTGTCCCTGATATTTGCCAAGTTTTTGATTATAGGCATATTCATAGAATACTTTGCCACCGGTTACGGTACTTTGCAGCATTGTACATATCTCCGGCGAAAAGTACACCTGTTTATCCTTATTTTTTAACAGTCCGCTTACTTTCATCTTCCGCTGTATATAATTCTCCGTTGATGACCAAAGCACATCGCTTGTATAGAAAAATGTAATCGTATCACCAACCTTATATTTTCCCCGATCGTACAGTACAACTTCATCGATCTTCTTTGGCAGACTGCCCTTTGCGAGATCCGATTTCTTTAAGCAGGAAGACGATCGCATGTATTGATCTTTCTTGACGTATTCAACGTTCTGCGAGTCATACAGCCCCCCTTCATTGCTCGTACTCATCCTATTATAGCCGTACTCCTGTCTATAATCTTTTCCTTCCTCAAAATAATAATTGACGTCATTCACAATATCGTACTGATCCACCGAAACGACGTGCTTCATTTTGGTGAGTTGGTCAATATCTTTTTTCGTCATAAACTTTTGATCTTTACGTCTAATTGAAATACGCTTATCGTCTTTGCGCGCAAAAGATGTTGCTGAATACTTTTTGGTGTAAATATCATCTGCATTCATTAGCAACTGCCCGATAAATAAAAACGATACGATAGCAGCAGCTAAGAAAAATCCCATAAACAATGCGATTTTTTCCGGCTGTCTCACTGCATTCATTCGCACAAAGATCCGCCCTATGGTACGATCGCGAAGTCGTTCCTCATTGCTTTCAGACTTTTTACCGTCTGACGTTTTCTCGTTGTTGTCCACATTCTCGGACATCTCCGATTTCTGATCTGTGTCCGTATTTTCGGACACTTCTGACTTCTGATCCGTGTCCATATTTTCGGATACTTCTGACTTCTGATCTGTGTCCATATTTTCGGATACTTCTGACTTCTGATTCGTGTCCATATTTTCGGATACGTCCAAGATCAATGATCCATCATGCAATCGCACTTTTCTGGTAACATATTTTTCTACCTGTTCATAATTGTGAGTTACCATTATAACCAAATGGTCTTGCGAAAGATCTCGAAGCAATTTCACGATCTGCGCTCCGGTTTCACTGTCCAAGTTACCGGTTGGCTCATCCGCCACAATAATATCCGTATTCTTTGCCAACGCACGAGCAATCGACAATCTCTGCTTTTGACCACTGGACAACTTAGACGCACGCTGGTCTCTCTGTGCACTCAGGCCTACACGTTCCAAATAATGAATTGCCTTGTCTCCAGCTTCTTTCTCTGGCACTCCCATGATCAAAAGTGCACTGACGATATTTTCTTTGGCGGTATAATGACCGATCAAACTATAATCTTGAAAAACAAAGCCGATCTTAGTACGACGATATTCTTCCCAGTCATCTTCATCATACTGAAATGTCGGCTGTCCATCCACATAAAGCTCCCCATCATCAAACGTATCCATACCGCTAATGATCCTAAGCAATGTTGACTTTCCGCTGCCGCTTTCCCCTGTGATCGCAACAAATTCACCCATGCGAAACTCCAGATTGATACCCTGCAATGCCTGTGTCACTGCTGTTTCGGAATAATAATACTTCGAAATATTTTGCAACTTAATTCTTACTTGCTGCATATTTCCCTCCTTTTTCACGTTGTACATACTTTGACTCCCAACATACTTTGACTCCCAACATACTTTGTACTTTGACTCCCAAAAAAGCATATCATAAAAAAAGAGGCGAATCTTCCTGGAAAATTCTACCTCTACTAATATATTTTTTTCCGATTTCTGGAAATTTTAATGCAACATTCTATAATTATTGCTGTAATTTCACGTCCTGTCTTTGTTAATGAAACGCATCTGTCCTGCCTCTTCTCCATAACGCTTTGCAACAACTTCCAATCCCTGCAAATGACGACATTCGGAACATAAATTCCCGAAATCCAACGGCTTACCGCAGATTTGACAATACACCTGCGACACTGTTTTGCCATCTGTATTTTTGTACTGAATACGACCTTCACGGATCCATGCGCGTACCTTCGCATTGGAAATGCCAAAATGGTCAGCCACCTGAGATTCGTTCACATCATTTTTACGAATATAATCTTTCACTTCATTAAACAGATTCATTTCCATGCATGCCGGACATATATCTTTATTATATTCAGGATGTAATCTGCGTCCACACTGCTTACAGCTCTTTATCTCCGAATCTCCAAAACGATTTCTATCTACGATCATATTTTCCCTCCTCTTCTCATATTACTGCAGCTGCCTTTATTCATAAAGCCGGCTGCCACGAACTTTCTGCTCTTATAAGAATAGCACTCTACGAAAATACCGTCAAGAAAAGATACGATCGAACCAGACTTCGTAAATTTGGAACATTGCTTGTCCAAGACCATCACGGATCTAAATAATCCCCCAAATTGCTATTTATTGTTGGAACAGGCTGTGGCGTTGTTGTGTTCTTACGTTTCGAACTGCTGTCTGTTCCCTTATTTGAGGAAGAAGAATCGCTGTCTGTCCCGGCATTCCCGGTTGACGAATTCTTGGTCTGCGTATCATCATTCGACTGGTTATACTGCAGATTGGAAATCTGTTCACTATCCATATCATAAACATAACTTCCACTCACATCTACGCCATCTTCTGCTTCTGCCGCAAAATCAATCGTTAGCCTGCTCCCATTTTGTTCCGCGAGCTTGTACACCGCAATTGCTCCACTTTTAAACTGAATCTGTGTGTCATTATATTTGGCAAAGATACTGCTGAGAATATCATTGCCGTCTTCCTGCCGGTACAGTTCCGTAGCCTTATCAACATCATACAGCACAAATGTCTGTGCTTTAGTGCCATTATAGATCAATACTGCATATCGTCCGGACGAAGCATCAGATTGCGGCACCCACTTCAACTCGCAAAAATATCCCTTGACCTCGTTCATCTTTTTCTTGTTTTGTGACATCATGATCTGACCGATTTCCGGACTTCCGGTCGTATCAGTGGTCGTCTGCACGCGCATACACTCGTTGCCATCGGCATCTTCCAAAGTCTCTGTCTTGCTGACGCCCGCTTCCTCTGTTCCCTGTGACGCCCTTCTATGCTGATTCAATTCATCAGACGATAATTTCTTTGCCAGGAACTTTGTTGCATCGCTGTCCCAAATATAGTACAGCTTTCCATCGGAGAGCTGCATATAAAACAAGTCCTTCACGTCTGATTCCTGACTCGGCTTCACAGACTGCATCGATGCCGCCTGTTCCCCATATACCGCCTCTGAGACGATCTGCAAACCGGTCTCCTGCATCTGAAACATTACGTACACATACGTCCGCAAGTTCTTAACCTGTTTTGCCGGTGCCGGCGTGACGTTCTCGGCGACCTTGCTTGACGCTGTTGCCTTAGCACTTTCGTCAGTCTTGCCAGCCGGTGTCGGCGTGACGTTCTCGTTGCCCTTGCTTGACGCTGTTTTTGACTTGCTGTCCGTTTTGTTGGACAGCAATCTCCCGATCTGCTTTTGCTCTGTTGCATCCCACGCTCTCTGCTGTCCCAAAAGCAGTTCTTGAATCCCATCATTATTATAGTCACCGGTCTGCAGCTTCAATCCCTCCGGGAAATAAAGCGTATCCTTCGCAATCCCCTGCTCTCGAAACACTTTCTGCAGGTCAACAACTGCCAATTCACTGCCTGCTGCATCCGCAAGCTGCAGCTCATAACTGTTTGCCAGGATCCTGCCGTTGGCTTCATTACGCTTATGCCGCAAGGAAACTGTCTGTTTCAGTCCACTTGGCGACAATACATCTGTCTGCGAAATGATGAGATTCGTTTTCCTCGTGTCCTTATTTGCGGATAGTTTCTCACTCCCGGCATTCCACGTTCCTCCCGCCCATACATTTTGAACCGGACGTAACAAAAAAAGCCAGAAAAACATCAAAAGCAAAAGGATCACACCGATCATTTTATAACACATTCGGTCGGATCCCTGATGCAGCAAACGCTGCGACCGTCTCTCTAAGTCTGTTTCAAAGCTTGCACACGCAGTAAATGGCACACGTTTTTCCTGCGGTACAATGTTCAAAATCCCTTGTATATACGCATTCTTGTCTGCCGCACTGCATCTGTCCACGGCACATTCATCGCACGCCATCTGCTCATCCCGTCTAACCAAAAATACGGCAGCCCATACGCAAGGATCGTACCAATGCAAAAGCAGCGTCGCTACATAAAACGCATTCCAAAGATTGCTTCTGCGAGCACGTCGACACTCCATATGTGCTAGTGTATATTTCGCCTCCTGCACATTCATCGTTTCCGGCAAAAACACGCGATTCACGAACAGACCTGTCATGACCGGCAATTCGACCGCTGACTGGTACAAAGTACCCTCCAGTTGTTTTTCCCGCATACGGATCGCGGAACACACCTTTCCCGCCCGAATCACCAAAAGAACTACCAATAACAGCATTCCTGCAAAGTATCCTATCGCCATGATCCGATAGAGAGACGTTACTTGTATGTTCGCTTGCCATACATCGCGCAGACTGCGAAGCAGTCCGCCATGCTGCGCATCGATATCAAGTCCTACATCTGCTAAAAATCGATGGTAACTACGATTCCACGGCGGAACAATACTAAACGTACTGGAAATCTGGATCGGACACACGATCCGCAAAAAATACAACCGCCACAGCCATACCATATATTTCTTTGGCAGACCACTTATAACCACACGCAAAAACAGCAGCGGCAGGAACAAACTCACAGCCGCCGCTTCCATTGCGATCACAGTATAAAAAAAACGATACAAAAAAGCAAAGTCAGCGCTTTGCTTTGCAAGAATTGCTAAAGCTATTCTTGGCGATGTCGCGCTACACAACAGCAATTTCATATCAATTAAAATATCCAAGTGCATTACTATGCCTCCGCATTCACCTTCATTTTTTGTCCAATTACACATTATAAAGCGGTTTGTCGCAATACGCAAGCAGGAATACATCGGTTTGCCGTAATACGAAAGCAGGAATAAAGCTGTTTACCGTAATACGCAATACGCAAGACTGAACTTTGGTTGCAATTCCCATGCCAACGTGGTACATTTGAACTACCGCTTAAAATGATAACTAGATCATAATAGAAAAATAAGGAGTGCCTATGAACGATTTATTTTTGAAAGTTGCTGCTGCAACGCCGGACATCCGTGTTGCAGATCCCGATTACAATACAGAGCATATCATCGAATGTATGCAGAAAGCAAATACAGAGCATGCGAAGCTGTTGGTTTTGCCGGAACTTTGTCTGACCGGCTATACCTGTGGCGATCTCTTTTTACAAAAGGCGTTATTAGACGGTGCCATCTCCGGTCTGAACCGTATTCGGAAAGTGTCCGCTAATATGGATATGATGACCATTGTTGGTCTGCCTTTTTCTTATATGAACCGGCTATATAACGTAGCCGCTGTCGTATTCCATGGAGAAGTAATATGTCTGATCCCCAAAACTTTTATTCCGAATTATTCCGAATTTTATGAAGCAAGGCATTTTACAGCCGCCCCGAAAGAGGGCATTTTCCTTCATATGCCGGAACTTTGCGATGAGGAGGGATTAGATCTCATCTGGTTTGGCAGCAAGACCTTGTTTCAAGCAGACAATATGCCGGGATTGATCATTGGTGCGGAGATCTGCGAGGACTTATGGACTGCAGCGCCACCTTCTACCGCACACGCTCTGCACGGTGCAACCGTCATTGTTAATCTGTCGGCCAGCGACGAAACAACCGGCAAAGATATCTATCGCCGTGAGTTAGTAACCGGACAGTCTGCCCGCCTTTTGTGTGCATATATTTATGCAGATGCAGGAGAAGGCGAATCCTCTACGGATCTTGTATTCGCCGGGCATAATCTGATCGCCGAAAACGGTACACTGCTCAACGAAAGCAAGCGTTTCCAAAACGGTATGATCCTGTCTGAGATCGATCTGGGACGTTTAACCAGTGAGCGTAGACGCATTTCCACGTTTCCACAAATTGTTCCGGGCACCGATGAGTCAGAGAAAGATGCTTATCAGATTATTCATTTTACATTTCAGCAGGTGGAAGAGACAACGCTCACAAGACATTATGAACGAACACCGTTTGTCCCGAACAGTAAGGCAGACCGCGACCGCCGCTGCGATGAAATTTTACACATTCAGGCGATGGGACTCAAAAAAAGATTGGCGCATACCCATTGCACCAGCGCTGTGATCGGCATATCCGGCGGATTGGACTCAACGCTGGCTCTGTTAGTTACTGCGAAAGCCTTTGATCTGCTTGGACTTGACCGAAGTGGAATCGTTGCCGTCACGATGCCTTGTTTTGGCACGACCGACCGCACTTACCAAAACGCCTGCACACTCACAAAGCAGCTCGGCGCAACACTAAAAGAAGTCCCGATCCACGAAGCAGTTGAACTTCATTTTCGGGACATCGGACACGATCCGAGCAGCCATGATGTTACGTATGAAAACTCACAGGCCAGACAGCGCACACTGATCTTAATGGATCTTGCCAACCAGTCAAATGGTATGGTGATCGGTACCGGTGACATGTCAGAGCTGGCACTCGGCTGGGCAACTTACAACGGCGACCATATGTCCATGTATGGCGTCAACGCGTCCGTTCCAAAGACGTTGGTTCGTTATTTGGTATCCTATTATGCGGAAACAACGGAAGATCCTTCGCTAAAAGCTGTGTTATTAGATGTCTTAGATACCCCGGTAAGTCCGGAACTCCTGCCTCCAAAGGACGGCAAGATTGCTCAGAAAACAGAAAATATTGTAGGTCCTTATGAACTGCATGATTTCTTCTTGTATTATCTAATGCGTTTTGGATATGCACCGACGAAAATCTTTCGTTTGGCAAAATATACATTTGCGGGAGAATACGATGATAAAACCATCTATAAATGGTTGAGAACATTTTATTGGCGTTTCTTCGCCCAGCAATTTAAGCGTTCCTGTCTGCCGGATGGGCCAAAGGTCGGCAGCGTTGCATTGTCACCGCGCGGCGACTGGCGTATGCCTAGTGATGCCTCCGCTGCTCTTTGGATGAAAGAATTGGATACGATCGAACAATCTCTTTGATTTTGTCAAAAACGTTCTAATGCCCGTGTCGGAATTTCATTGCCGGTGCGGGCATCTAATATGCTCTCTGTTTCGCTCAGTGCATTCTGATACCACATTGCTGCTTCCGCCAGATCCCCACACTCTTCAAAATAAGCTCCAAGTTCACAGCATAGCTCAGAAGTAGGTGCCGTCACTGCATCCCGCAATGCATATGCCAAAAAATGCGAAACATCTCCCGCCAAACGATAACCTCGTGTCAGCACACAGATTGCCTCTCGAAGCGCATCCTGTCCACTGTCCGGATCCTCCATTACTCTTTGGAAAAATCCCTTCGCTCTGTTAAAATCGCTGACGTCTCCACAGCGATACAATTCCATTGCGTACATGTGGCGCAATTTGTCGGACAACAGTTTCTCACGATCCGCTGCGGCTGCCAGTGCCTCTAGGTCTCTTTTGGCATGTCCGGGCGATGGTCTGTGCTGAATACGTATCTCACTGTCAAACACAACCGGCTCCAAACGTAACGTCTCATGAATCGGATCGATCCAAGTAAACGAACGTAGTCTCTTATATAATTTAGGGCGGTACTCCTCCGCAAAATTATATACGGTACTAAGTTCCGGCGGTGTGCAATACAGCATTTGCACGATCTCAACCTCAGGCAGCAATACCTTTTTGAGCTGCAATAATTTCTGCAGCTCTTCCGGCTCCAAATATTCATCGGCATCTGCCGTATAAATGTAATCGCCGGTTGCCTTGGAAGCTGCGTAGTTCCTTGCCTCTGCAAAGTTTCCTGTCCACGCAAAATCATAGATCTGATCGGTATACGCTGCGGCGATCTTTTTGGTTGCATCGGTAGGTCCGGTATCCACTATAATGATCTCATCCATCGCTGATGCCATGGACTCCAAGCACCGATTCAAAACTGCCTCTTCATTTTTCACAATCATACAAAGGCTAAATTTCATGCCCTTCTCCTCCTGGCACACACTACTGCAGTGTCTCGCGCTTCATTCTGACATAACTTATTCTGCAGTGTCTCACGCCCTGTTCCAATGCACACACTACCGCAATGTCTCGCGCTTCATTCTGACATAACTTATTCTGCAGTGTCTCACGCCCTGTTCC
>ERZ780223.3000-NODE-3000-length-13286-cov-3.487643_pt1 | contig 13286 bp, 10 predicted proteins | sample MGYA00511016_ERZ780223 | MGnify/ENA primary metagenome ERZ780223 (study PRJEB29588, sample SAMEA2159032) | human gut metagenome | biome: human gut; feature: human-associated habitat; material: faeces | place: Denmark | collected 2008/2010 ... | reverse complement strand
TACAACGTACAAGCCGTAAAAAAGTACCTTTCGGCATCGGACAAATCGGTAAATCATTCAGAAACGAAATCACACCGGGTAACTTCACATTCCGTACAAGAGAATTTGAACAAATGGAACTTGAATTTTTCTGTGCACCGGGTACAGACCTTGAGTGGCACGCATATTGGAAAGAATACTGTATGAATTTCTTACTTAACCTTGGTATAAGAAAAGAAAACTTGCGTTTCAGAGATCACTCACCTGAAGAACTTGCATTCTATTCAAATGCAACTGCCGATATTGAATTTGTATTCCCATTCGGTTGGGGTGAACTTTGGGGTATTGCAGACAGAACCGATTATGACTTAAAGCAACATATGGAACACAGCGGTGAAAGTATGGAATATATGGACCCAATCACAAATGAAAAATACGTTCCGTATTGTATTGAGCCATCACTTGGTGCAGACAGAGTTGCACTTGCATTCCTTGTTGAGGCATATGACGAAGAAGAACTTGAGGGTGGCGACACAAGAGTTGTTATGCACTTGCATCCGGCGCTTGCACCGATAAAGGCTGCCGTTCTTCCGCTTTCAAAGAAACTTGACGAAGGTGCAACAGCTGTATACGAACAGCTTTCAAAGAAGTTCAACTGTGAATATGACAATGCCGGTTCAATCGGTAAGCGTTACAGAAGACAAGACGAAATCGGTACACCGTACTGTATCACATATGACTTCGATTCAGCAGAAGATAACTCGGTTACAGTCCGTGACAGAGATACAATGGAACAGCAGAGAATTAAGATTGACGAACTTGAAAAGTTCTTGGAAGGAAAATTAGAATTTTAATAATGTTGTTGGTGGGGGTAAATTGCTATGAAATTTGTTGATGAATTTAAAGATTTTATATCTCGTGGAAACGTAGTTGATATGGCAGTCGGCGTTGTTGTCGGCGGTGCATTTAAAAGCATTGTCGATTCACTTGTTGCCGACATTATTAATCCGGGTATTGCATACGTTGTATCTCTTATAACAGGTGCACTCAAAACAGCCGCTACAAGTACAGTCGGTGACACAAGTGCCGTTGAATCGGTTATGGATATGTCTAAATGGATAATTCCGGGTACATCAATAAATATCGGTAATTTCCTTTCGGCTATTATTAATTTCCTTATCCTTGCATTTATAATTTTCTGCGTAGTTAAGGGACTTAATAAACTAAATGATAAATTCAAAAAGAAAGTTGAGGAAGAAGTCACTCCTGCAGGTCCTACCCAAGAAGAACTTCTTGCCGAAATACGCGATTTGTTAAAAGACAAAGAATAATACAAAACCCAATCGAACGAAATTCGATTGGGTTTTCTTTTATTTTTCTATTTGCTTTACCTCTGCATACGGCTTCATATTTCCATTCCACACATATACATCTATACTGTCATATTCCGTATCACTCAAATCAACCTCCGCCGTCATATTATATATGTCAGGTGTCACAATCTTTTTAAGTTCATTACCTTTTCTGAACGCAACATACATCAATTCGTCATCTTCTTCAAAATTAAGCGATACGATAAGTTTGTTATCTTTTATTTCACACTCAATTTTATTGTTCGTTAAAACAGTCGGCATTGGTGTGACTGTCGGACCAGCCGTTGGTGTTGCCGTTGGACTTGACGTTACTGTCGGCATCGGTACTGTCGTAGGCATTGCCGTTGGACTTGACATTACTGTCGGTACTATCGTTGGTGTTGCTGTCGGTTTTACCGTTGGTGTTGCCGTTGGACTTGGTGTTACTGTCGGTACTATCGTCGGTGTTGCTGTCGGTTTTACCGTTGGTGTTGCCGTTGGGCTCGGTGTCGCTGTCGGTACTGTCGTAGGCATTGCCATTGATGTCGCTGTCGGCGTCGGTACTGTCGTAGGCGTTGCTGTTGGTGTTGCCGTTGGTGTCGGTACTGTTGTAGGTGTTGCCGTTGGTGTCGCTGTCGGCATAATTGCCTTAACCGCATTATACGCATTCAATCTTCCGCCGCTTATAACTTTACCTGTAAGTGCCGAAAGCTTGTCTGAACTCGAACACAAAGTTTCTTTAATTTCTTTTGCCGAAATATTCGGATTTACTGCACGCATTACCGCAACAGCACTTGCAACCATAGGTGTAGCCATAGAAGTTCCCGACATTGTTCCGTAACTGCTTGTCGGAATTGTACTGTAAATACCTGTACCCGGTGCTGCAATATCAACACTTGTTGCACCGTAATGTGACGTACTGCTGAGTTCATCACTGCTTGTCGTGTTTGCAACAGAAATTACATTGTCAAGGTCTTTGGTAAGTTGTGACGGATATACCGCCGTTTGATCGTTATCAGGTTGCGGTGTACTTGTCGCAATATTTCCCGCCGCAATAACAAAGAATATATCCGGCACCGCCTCAATCGCCGATTTAACAATACTCACCGAAGTACTTCCCCAACCTGCACCGCCAAAACTGCAATTAATAATATTTATATCATTCTTTTTCGCGAAATTAATCCCTTCTATTATATAAGATAAAGTACTTTTACCACTGCTGTTAAAAATCTTTATTGATGCGATTTTGGCATTACGTGCAACAGACGCCACACCCTTGGAATTATTAGTCGCCGCACTTATAATCCCCGCAACGTGAACACCGTGTTCGTCCACATATGACACATCACCGTTACTGTCACCGCAATTCCAACCATATATGTCATCAATATAGCCGTTACCGTCATTGTCAATGCCGTCACCGACAATTTCTCCCGTATTCACCCATATATTATCAATTAAATCCTCGTGATTTGTCTGTATACCCGAATCCATAACTCCAACAGTCACATCAGAGCAATCAATATCAAAATCCCAAAGCTTTTTTGCACCGATTAAATCAAGCACAGCTTGTTTTCCGTTTTGATAGTACGTGTCATTAGGTTCGGAAAACTCATATACATTGTAGTTAGGCTCTGCATATTCAATATTCGGCATAGCCTTTAACTTTTCAATCGTATCTATAACATTTTCACGGCTCGGATTTTCCAAATCAAGTACATATATAATAGGCTCTGTTTTATCAGAAAACAAACTGATACTGCTTGCATCGTCACCGAAAATACATTTTGCATCACTGATATTCAATTCTTCAAACGGGTCTGAACACATTGAAACAGCATCGGTAATCTGCGGTTTTAACTGCACAAGCACACTTCCGTAATCAAAATCCAACCCGTCATATTCATCTGCATAAACATTAATCCCCAGCCACATCATAGCCAATAATACGGCAAAAAATATATATCTGAATTTTTTCATAACCATAGCTCCGTTTTTCAAATTGCTTTAATTTCAGTATATCACTCAATTTTTATAAAGTCAATTTAAACCTCGTTTTTCGCTTGACTTTTTTGTTTTACTATGGTAAAATATTAAGGTACTTTTGGAGAAGTATCGAAGCGGTCATAACGGGGCGCACTCGAAATGCGTTTGCCTTAACAGGCACGTGGGTTCGAATCCCACCTTCTCCGCCAAAGAGAATGCTGATTTTTAATCCGCATTCTTTTTTTACTATGTGAATTTTTATAAAGGAGTAAAACAATGCAGACAGAAGAAAAACAAATGAAGATGAGTTATCTTATAAAGCGCTTTGTACCGTATTTCAAAAAATACAAATGGATACTGATACTCGATCTAATCTGTGCGTCACTGACAACGGTTTGTGAGCTTGTATTCCCAATGCTCGTGCGTTACATAACAAATATGGGTATCAATAACATAGCAGGATTAACCGTCGGAATAATCTTAAAAATAGGACTTTTCTATCTGATTTTAAGAATAATCGACTCTGCGGCAAATTTCTATATGGCTGACACAGGACATATTATGGGAGCAAAAATCGAAACAGATATGCGCCGTGACTTATTCGCACACCTTGAAACGCTTTCACATTCATACTTTGCCGAACACAAAGTCGGACAAATTATGGCACGAATAACAAGTGACTTGTTTGATATAACAGAATTTGCACACCACTGCCCCGAAGAATTTTTCATCGCCGCACTGAAAATAATCGTTTCATTTATAATTCTTTGCGGAGTAAACGTACCGCTTACGGTTATTGTGTTCGCATCACTTCCGCTTATATTCTGTTTTGTAAAATTCTTTAATATGCGTATGCGTAAAGCGTTCAAAAAACAGCGTAACCAAATCGGCGAAATTAATTCACAGGTTGAGGATACATTGCTCGGTATAAGAGTGGTAAAGTCATTTGCGACAGAAGAACTTGAAGCTGAAAAATTTGAGGACGGCAACAAAAAATTCCTTGATACAAAAAAACTCGGATATTTCTATATGGCAGGTTTTCAAACATCAAACAGAGCCTTTGAGGGGGTAATGTATTTGATAGTCGTTGTTGCGGGTGCGTTGTTTATGATTAACGGCAAAATCTCCCCTGCCGACCTTACCGCATATCTTTTGTATGTAAGCACGCTCCTTGCCACTTTGCGTACAATCATTCAATTTACCGAACAATTCCAACGCGGTATGACAGGTATTGAGCGTTTCCTTGAAATTATGGACGCACCTGCCGAAATAACAGAAAAAGAAAATGCCGACGAATTGAAAAATGTTCAAGGAAATATAACGTTTGAAAACGTCGGATTTCATTACAGTGACGATGACACAAACGTGCTGTCAAATATAAATCTTAACATCAAGAAAGGCGACAGCGTTGCACTTGTCGGTCCGTCAGGCGGCGGAAAAACAACGCTTTGTAACCTTATCCCACGTTTTTATGACGTCACAGAAGGACGTATTTTAATTGACGGCAAAGATATAAAGAATGTCACATTAAATTCGCTCCGAAATTCAATCGGTGTCGTTCAACAGGACGTTTACTTGTTCTCGGGAACGGTCTTTGAAAACATCGCTTACGGATTAAGCGGTGCAACACGCGAAGATGTTATAAACGCCGCCAAGCTTGCAGGCGCACATGAATTTATTTCAAACCTCGAAAACGGATATGACACATATGTTGGCGAACGTGGAGTTAAACTTTCGGGCGGTCAAAAGCAAAGAATAAGTATCGCAAGAGTATTCTTAAAAAATCCGCCTATACTTATTCTTGACGAAGCGACCTCCGCACTTGATAATGAAAGTGAAAAAATCGTGCAAGACTCACTCGAAAAACTTGCAAAAGGCAGAACAGTATTCACAATCGCCCATAGACTTACAACAATCCGTAACGCAAATATGATTCTTGTCCTCACCGAAAACGGTATCGAAGAACAAGGCACACACCAAGAATTGATTGATAAAAAAGGATTGTACTACAACCTATACAGTATGTACACCTCACTATAACAAACAAAAATGCGGTCTGTATGACCGCATTTTTTTATAGTAGTGGTGCTACTAACCTTATAATATGTCCTAAAAGCTTTGTGAAAATATTAAAATGTTTAACGTCCTCTAATGTAATCTTCTGCGACAATTCAAGCGTGTCTTTGAAATCACGTTCAATATCCATAACCGCCGGTACATTAAGCATATAAGCCGCACATTCATAGTGAAGATACAAACTTCTGTAATCGTGGTTTACTGTGCCGACAATGGCTTTTTTACCGTCACTTATCGACATTTTCGCGTGAACAAAACCGGGTGTATATTCGTATATTTCTATACCTGCTTTCAAAAGTTCCTTATAATATGTTCTCGCAAGATAGAACGCATATTTCTTGTCAGGAATATGTGGCATTATAATCTTAACGTCAACGCCCCTTTGAGCCGCATACTTCATACACTCATACATCTCGTCATCAATAACAAGATACGGCGTCATTATATAAGCATATTCCGACGCATTGTTCAGATTATTTATATATGCACGCTTTCCGACATAAACTTCATCAAGCGGAGTATCGCCGAACGGTATTACAAATCCGTCCGTACTTACGGAATATTTTTTTGACGCTTGGATATATTCACCGCAATCCTCAATGTGTTCATCATTTACATTCCACATTTCAAGAAACATCGCCGTAAATCCCGCAACAGCCTCGCCTCTGAGCATAAATCCAGTATCTTTCCAATGCCCGAAACGCATCTTTTCATTAATATATTCATCTGAAATATTTATCCCACCGCAAAATGCTGTCGCACCGTCTATAACCATTATTTTTCTGTGGTCACGATTGTTTTGGTGAGTTGACAAAAGCGGTACAATCGGCGAAAATATACGACATTTAATACCCTGTCTTTCAAGATATTCATTGTATTTTCGCGGAAGCGTCACGATACAGCCCATACCGTCATACATAACGCGAACTTCAACGCCCTGTTTAACTTTTTTCTTTAAAATTTCAAGAATTTCATTCCACATACGGCTCGTGTGATTTATAATAAAGAACTCCAAAAATATGAATTTTTCCGCTTTCAAAAGCTCCTTTTTCATATCCTCAAACATTCTCTCGCCTATGCTGTAATACTGTACACCCGTATTTGTGTAAGCAGGAGAACCGCCGTATTTCGATAAATACCTTGCAAAGCCGTCCTGATTTTTGTCGGTCTGATAAATGTTTTTCATAACATCTTCGTCTTGAACAAGATACTTTTTGTTTGCCTCTTGAATATTCTTGTAATCGTCACCTATATTCATTGACACTCCCTGCGCCCTTGTAAACAGATAAAACAACGCACCGAATATAGGTATAATCGCAATAAGCGTTATCCACGTCATTTTAAAAGTAGATTCCTCTGTACGATTAATTTCAAATATTATAAGTACGGCACTCAAAACAGTCGAAAGACCGAACAAAACCTTTGAATAGTCGGAAATCCATATATACATTGCAACAAACGTAATGATTTGCATTAAAAGCATTACCATTGCAACGAATTTGTTTGAATATAAAAGTCTGTAAATCTTTTTCATTCAAAATCCTCCTTTCAAACGGCTATTTTAAATTTTTTATATACGCAAACGTTTTTTCTTCCCCTTCTTGCTGCAACATCATAAGCCACCCTTCAAGCAACTTTGCAGTGTTTGGGTGCATACTTGTCTTAGCATTTCCCTTTAAGAAATATTCTATCGGATTATCGTTTGTATATTTGTCGTCCAAATAAATTTTTCCTGCCGCAACACGGTCGCAAAACATTTCTTTAACATATTTTAACGGCATTTCGACCGCCTCCATACGTCTTGTTTTGGGATTGTAGTCTGTCCAATATTCAAAGTGATGTTTGTTTCTTCCTTTGTGGTGCATCCAAGCCTTTGAATAACCGTATTCACGTCTTTCGCCCTCTGTCGGACTTCTGTCACCGAGATAAAATCTTGCTCCCGGTAAAAATTCAGTCGGTGAATATTTCGACAAATCGTGACGCATACCCTGCCACAAAATTCCGCACCTTAGGCAATGATACATTACCTTGTGACGGTGCCTTGTGATTGTCATAAAATGTTTTATAAAATGCCACATACAGTGATTCTTCCTTTTTCTATAATAGTTTATTATATCACAAATACCGACATTTTACAATACCAAAACGTTGCACCTCTCAAAACAAAAAAATCGGCTGCCAAAATTTCGGCAACCGATTTTCGATTAGTTACTTCTTCTTTCCATTTCCTTATAAATATCTTCCCAAGTCATACCGTTGTCAACCAGCATAACAGTAAGGTGATAAATAAGGTCAGCGGTTTCATAGCTGATTTCGTCCTTATCGCGGTTTTTACCTGCAATAACAACTTCGGCAGCCTCCTCACCGACTTTTTTCAAAATCTTATCTTCGCCCTTATCGAACAAGTAATTTGTATAACTGCCCTCTTCAGGGTGTTCTTTTCTGTCCATAACTACAGCCTGTTCACGCGCAAATACATCTGTCTTAGTCTGTTCCTTTGCGTCCTCAACAAGCTTGCCGTCCTCAATCTTTCTGAAGAAACAACTTCTGTTTCCCGTATGACACGCAGGACCGGCAGGATTAACAAGCACAACAAGACAATCGCAGTCGCAGTCAACGCGAACTTCTTTAACGTACATATAATTACCCGAAGTATCGCCCTTTACCCAAACTTCCTGTCTGCTTCTTGACCAAAAAGTTGCTCTGCCTGTTTCAAGAGTTTGCTTAATCGTGTCCGCATTCATATATGCAACCATAAGCACCTCGTTAGTTTCAATATTCTGCACAACCGCCGGAATAAGTCCGCTTGCATCAAATTTAAGAGTATTTATTAATTCTTCCATTTATGTAATTCCCCTTTCAATTTATATAAAACAAATTTATTTCATTTCCATCAGGTTCCAATTCTTTGCTATATAGTCCACACCCGAAATTATTGTGAATACAACCGAAATCCAAATAAGTATATCTGAAATCAATTTAGGGTGTACACCCAAGAATGTATTTTGAATCGGAAGTAAAAGCATTGCAACGATAATTGCAACCATTTGCGTAACGGTTTTAAGTTTGCCCCACATACTTGCGGCAACAACCTTGCCTTCACCCGCCGCAACAAGTCTTATGCCCGCAACCGCAAATTCTCTTACAAGCACAATCATCAATGCCCCTACGTCCATACGGTCATAGTACATCAATATCAAAAATGCCGCCGTTGTAAGTACCTTGTCCGCAAGCGGATCGACGAATTTGCCGAAAGTCGTGACTTGATTATACTTTCTCGCAACGTGACCGTCTATCGCATCAGTTATCGAAGCAAGCACAAAAACACCGAGTGCTGCATAATGGCACACTGTACTTTCCATCAAAAACAACACCATAAATATCGGTACAAGAAATACTCGAATCATTGTAATTTTATTAGCTGTATTCATCAAATCACCTCCGCTTGACCTGTAAGGTCATATTCATCTGCGTCAAGAATTTTCACTTTTATAATATCGCCCGGAGTAACTTCTTCCTCCGTTGCAAAATATACTTTTCCGTCAACATCAATACTGTCGCCGCGACTTCTGCCGTAGAACAAGAAACTTTCTTCATCGTATCCCTCAACCAAAACTTCAAGTGTTTTGCCAAGCTTAGCCTTGTTAAGTTCAAGCGATATTCCCTGTTGAAGTGTCATAAGTCTGTCAAGACGTTCTTCCTTGATTTCCTCATCAACCTGATTCGGAAAATCAGCCGCAGGAGTATCTTCTTCCTGTGAATATGTGAAAGCACCCATTCTGTCAAAACGCACCTTTTTAACAAATTCATAAAGGTCGTTAAACTGTTCCTCCGTTTCACCCGGAAAACCTACAATTATAGACGTTCTGATTGTGCAGTCAGGCATTTTTTCTCTTATTTTATTGATTCTCTCAACCATTTGTTCTTGAGTTGTACGTCTTGCCATACGTCTTAAAATCTCATTGTTGCCATGCTGTACGGGCATATCGATATAATTGCATATTTTATCATATTTAGCCATTGTATCAATAAGACTGTCCGTAATAGCCTCGGGATAGAAATAATGCACTCTTATCCACTTGATACCGTCAACAGTGACAAGTTTTTCAAGCAACTTATCAAGCGAATATTCGCCGTACAAATCTTTTCCGTAACGTGAAGTATCCTGTGCAATAAGTATAAGTTCCTTAACACCGTTTTTCGCAAGATTTTCAGCTTCTTCAACTATATCTTCAATTTTTCTGCTCCTAAAATGTCCTCTAATCATAGGAATAGCACAATAAGTACAGTTATTGTCACAACCGTCGGCAATTTTCAAATATGCCGTATATGACGGTGTTGACAAAATTCGCGGAAGTCGTTCATCCGGAGTTCTGTCATTATGACCGCATATTACAGGCTTTTCGCCCTTAAACGCCTCGCGGATAACCTCCGCGATTTTATCATAATCACCTGTTCCGACTATTGCGTCAACCTCGGGCAGTTCGATTAAAATATCACCGCTGTATCGTTCTGCCAAGCAACCTGTCGCAATAAGCAATCGACATCTTCCGTTTTTGTATTGAGCCATTTCAAGTATAGCGTCTATTGATTCCTGTTTAGCCGACTCGATAAAACCGCAAGTATTTACGATTATGACATCGGCGTCCGACGGATTATACGTTATATTAAAACCGTCATTTGCCAATATACCGAGCATAATTTCGGCATCTGTCTGATTTTTCGCACAGCCAAGCGAAACAAGACCGATGTTATACATAAGTTTACTCTCCATATTCTTCTTTTATATTATCTATACAATTTTTAATGTCAGAAAAGCCGTAACCTCTGTACATAAAATATCGTATACATTTATCAATGTTTTTCTTTTCAAAGTCACCTTTAAGTCTTTTTTCAACAAGAGGCAAAAGCATATCTTCTTCGTCCTCATCAAGATACGAAACCGCCTCCTCAACGTATTCCGCATCTATACCCTTGCTGTAAAGCTCGGACTTAATACGTCTTTTACCGTATTTTTTCAAATTCTTTAAATCCTTTGCCTTTGCAATCGCATACTTTCTGTCGTCCAAAAAACTGTAATTTCTGCAAAATTCAAGAATTTCATCTATATCTTCTTCCTTTGCACCGGCTCTCTTCAGCTTATCCGAAAGTTCACGCTCACTGTGCGAACGAAATTCAAGCAATCTCAAAGCCTTGTCTTTAGCCTCATCAAAGGTCAGTTCTTTTTTTTCTCTGTTATATCTCATAATACAAAGTAACCAAATAATTCTCCAAAATTAATTCCGCCGATAACCTTATCCTTGTATTTGCCTTTCAAATGGTCATATCCGCTCTGCATTTGCTCTGACTTAATGCCATAGCTAAGCGACATATATGCCTCAATGTATGCGGAAAGGTGGTCACATCCGCGTATAATCTGTCCGTCTATCGGATTGTATTTGTCTTCATTATACTTTTCGTTTATCAAGTCCGACGTAACCATATTGATTTCGCCGTCATCAATAATTTTAGAGTCAAATTCATTCTGCGTGTAATACTCTATCTCCCTGTGCCAAGCTGGCGGTAAAAGCGGATAAATAACTTCACGCATTTGTTCATCTTCTATTTCACTGATTATGCTGTCCAAACCCTTGACGCTGTTCTTTACCGGTGACACAATATCCCTTGTCAAGACCTCGGGTAAATCGTGAAAAAGCCCCGAAAAAAAGTTGTTTTCAAGACGTTTTCTGCAAGGATTGTCAAGTTCAAGCGACATAAAGTACGACAAAATCGCAACGACAAGCATATGCCCCATAACAAAAGTTTCGGGCATTCTTACCGCTTTTGCCCACCTTTGTTGGTATCTCAGCTTTCCTATAAGCGACAAAAACTCTTGAAGATACTTACTTCCGGCAAAATATCTGAAGCCGTGAAAAGTATCGCAAGCCGCCAATCCCTGTGCCATTTCGGTTTTAACCTGTTCTATACCGAAAGTCTGCGGATTCATAGGGTAAATTATTTTAAATTCCCAGTTGCTTGCATGGTAATGTGCGGCTTTTAAAATCTGTTTTTCAAGAGATGCGTAATCTTTGTCAAGATAATACTGTTTCATTCTCTCAAAGAAACAGCCACCGATACCGTCCATATGTTCTTCAAGCTCTGAAAGTACCCAATTATCTATTTGAAAGCCTTTTTCTTTTACAAGTTTATGATAAATAGGCGGTTTAATGTCAGTAAGCACAATTCTGTGAAAAAACTCAAATATTCCGCCCTCAATAAGTTTTATCATATCAACGCTTTCGCCCTCGCACTTTGCAAGCACATAAGCATAAAACATCTTGTGTGCCTGCTTGTCAAGCTCCGTAAAGCCGGTCCAAGGACGGATATGGTCGTTCCAACGCTGAATAGATGCCGCCTCATACATCAGAGAAATAAGAGATTTTTTAATCATTTAATTTTACTCCATCACAATATTATAACCGTTCTTTTCAAGTACCTTAATAACTCTTTCGCCGTGTTCTCTGCCGCCGACTTCACAAGCAATATGAATAATTGCCTCGTTCGGATCAAGTTCTGCACTCAATCTGTCGTGCTGTACCATTACGATATTTGCGTTTGCCTCGGCAAGAATGTGTGAAAGATGTTCCAAACTTCCGGGAATATCAAGAAGTGTAGTCTTGAATTTAAGCTTTCTCTCACGCGTAACAAGACCAAGTTCGATAATTCTGTGAATAAAGCTAACGTCAATGTTACCGCCGGAAAGTACGCAAGCGATTTTCTTACCCTTAACGTCAACCTTGTTGTTAAGAACAGCCGCAAGCGGTGTAGCACCGGCAGGTTCAACAACTTGCTTTGTTCTTTCAAGAAGCAGTAAAATAGCCTCTGAGATTTCCGCATCCGATACCGTTACAACATCATCTGCATACTTGTTGATAAGTTCAACAGTTTTGTCACCCGGTATTTTAACCGCAATACCGTCTGCGATAGTAACGGCTGAATCGGTAGTAACGTGTTTTTTCTCTTTAAATGAATTGTAAATTGCAGGAGCGCCCTCAGCTTGTACACCTACAATTTGTACACGCGGATTGATTTGCTTTATGCAAGCCGCAACACCGGCCAAAAGACCGCCGCCGCCTGCCGGTACAAGTACCATATCAACAGTAGGTAAATCCTCAAGAATTTCTATACCGATTGTACCTTGTCCTGCCATAACTTCAAGATCGTCATATGGGTGAAGGAAAGTTGCACCCTCTTTTTCTTGAATTTCAACCGCTTTTTTGTAAGCGTCGTCATAACAATCTCCGTAAAGCACCACCTTGGCACCGTACCCCTCTGTCGCACTCACCTTAGCGATAGGAGCAGACTTCGGCATAACGATAGTTGCGGGAATGTTGTGAACGTGTGACGCATACGCAACACCTTGTGCATGGTTGCCGGCAGATGAAGCAACGGCTGAAGTAATTTCGCCTCTTTCAACAAGTGCGGCAATCTTATTTGACGCACCTCTTATTTTAAATGAACCTGTTTTCTGTTGGTTCTCAAATTTTAAATATATCTCTCCGCCTGTCATGTCAGAGAAAGTTTTAGATGATTCAATCTTAGTTCTGTGAATAGTCGGCTCAAGACGTTTAGCCGCAAGTTCAATTTCTTTTAATTCCAAATCCATTTTTTTCGCAAGTCCTTTCTTACTTTTCCTTATCTTATAATTATACCGCAATTATATCTATTTTTCAATAGCAGATTTTATTTATATGCAAAATCATTATATTATTCACAAAACAATCCACCATTCCCCACTCCTCACCCTCATTTTTCTTCATATACTTTCCACTCTGGCGGCCAATGACCGCCCCTACACACTTTCCTCTTTCCCCTCTCATTTCGTAGGGGTGACCATTGGTCGCCCGTTATCCC
>ERZ780223.2992-NODE-2992-length-13321-cov-6.801372_pt1 | contig 13321 bp, 9 predicted proteins | sample MGYA00511016_ERZ780223 | MGnify/ENA primary metagenome ERZ780223 (study PRJEB29588, sample SAMEA2159032) | human gut metagenome | biome: human gut; feature: human-associated habitat; material: faeces | place: Denmark | collected 2008/2010 ... | reverse complement strand
TTAACAAATATTTACATTTATGTAAATAATTAGTTGACAATTGTAAATAATAATTATAAAATAAAGTTATGAATAAAAAAGTTAGGAGGAAATATATATGTTAGATACTTTATTATTTTTAGCTAAAACAGCAGCAGGTGATATATGTACTGGTGGTATTTCTGAAGCAGTTGGTCTTGCAAAAATGGTTATAAAAGTACTTCAAATAGCTGTTCCAATTGGTCTAATCGTTATGGGAACAATTGATATGGCAAAAGCTGTAATTGCTGGTGACGAAAAGAAAATGAAAGAAGCACAAAAACCATTTATTAAAAGAATTATTGCTGCAGTAATAGTATTCTTAATACCAATAATTGTAAATATGATTTTAAGTTTTGTAACAACAGGTAATAGTGATTGGATTGATTGTTGGAATCATTCAAAATGGAATGGTGCAGTTAATGTAGATCCAGATCAAATAACAACTAGATAAAAATAAATAGAAATATATTAAAAAGAAATATAAAATATTTCTTTTTTTTTAAATATATGGTATTATTATTATGAGAAAGTAGGTTAATTATATATGAAAAAATCTTTCGTGAAAGTCGTTGCTATTTTTAGTATTATTTTTATGTCGTTTTTTATAAAAAGTATGAGTGTGTCCGCAACAGAATATTATAATTGTGATTATAGTTCACCACTTACATATATGGATGAGAATAATATTCCAACAAATTTACAATTGAGTTTAAAATTTAAGGTTCCTTATCATGCAATCCAAAGTTGGAATCCCGTTGGTTTGTTGCCGGGTACAAGATTTAGTTGGGAAGTTAAATCATCAACAAATTCTGTTAACTCTTTTTGTTTAAATAAGGGTACAACATCAAATTCATATAACTTTGGTTTTAAATTAAATGATCCAATTAATTATGTGCAAAATAATGATGGACCAGCAGTAACTAATATAAATCAGTATGTAATAAATACATTTGTAAGCTTAGATTTAGAAAATAATAATTCACCATATATAATGGTTTATGTAAAGAATGGTTCGTTGAAAACCAAAAGTGTTGGACAATCTGTATATGAGGAATATTTGAAAAATACACAATATAAAGATATGACTTCTTCAAATAGATTATATAATTTAATTACTTTAAATGGTTTAGAGAATGATACACATTATTCAGATGATAATTGTGTTTATTCTTGCCATGTTAATGGCCTTGGAGAATTTGAAGATAAAAATAATACAATATTTAATTATGTTAAAAAAAATGGCGGAATAGTTTTTGTAAATACAAATCAAGCTGAGACGTATCCAACACAGAAATTAACATCAGTTAAACAAATGATATCAATTGCACAAGATGCAAATGGAAATGCTTTATCACAAGAAAGAAAAGATAAAATTTTAAATGGATTGAGTCAAGTTGTTGATACAAACACAAAAGATAGTGTTTCATATACTAAAGCATATTATAGTGCATCTAGAACAAAATGGGCAACATATATGCGTGAAAATTTAGAGAGTAGAGCAGAAGCAACAAGACGAGAGTATTTTGGAAAATGGTTTAATAAATCTGTTGCAAGATATACACTTGAAGAAAGTCCACAACAGTTTTCAACTTATTGGAAATATAAATTTCCAAACGATTGTACAACATCAGCATGTGATTTTGATGGTAATGGTAATAGTGCTTCAGATAGGGAAGTTTATAATGGGGTTATAAATGCAATTAATAATATTATGACATATAATGATGGTTCGGATTGTTTAACACAAATACAAAATGATCCATGTATATCAATTTGTTCGAGTTCATCTTCAACATGTCCAAGTGGAACAGCTTTGAACCAATGTCAAAATAGTGAAACATATAGAACATGTCATTCTTGTGCTACAAGATGTTCAAATATTGGTTCTGCGTCAGCAAAAGAACAATGTTATAATAGTTGTACTCAAAACAATTATAGTTCAATGCGTAATAGCGTACGAAATGCACAACAAGAAGCTGCAAATAGTTTTGCAACGACAATGCTATCTATAAGTGAAATAACATTACCACATTTTGAATCAGATACATTTAAACCATACACTATAAAATGTGATGATGTTAAAGTATTCCATACAATATATGTTATTTTACAAATAGCAGCACCAATAACTGTAATAATATTTGGTAGTTTAGATTATGCTAAAGCTGTAATAGCATCAGATGTAGAAAAAATGGAAAAATCAAAGAAAAAGTTCCCAAAAAGATTATTATTGCTTGTATTATTTGTTGTTATACCAATTGTTATAAATGCAATACTTAGTTTATATTCGATGAGTACAGATAAAGACATGGATACAAGTCTTATGTACTGTATAATAAAAGGTTAATAGGAGGTAAAAATGCTTGAATTTTTAAGAAAACTATGCATATGGATATGTGTTCCAATTTATGGATTAATTCCAAAAATATATTCAATTTTCTATAATTTGGCTAATACTAGATTTCTTCAATCAGATTTGATTGAACAATTTAGTGCAAATATATATGTATTAGTTAGTGTTATAATGTTGTTTGGATTTTCGATAACAATTTTATCAGCTATAGTTAATCCAGATTTGCTTTCAGATAATAAAAAAGGCGTAACTGCAATGTTTAAAAGATCTATCATTGGTCTTGTACTTATGGTTTTAATTCCATTTGCTTTTGATCAAATGTATACAATTCAAGAAAGTGTTATGACTAATAGCCTTATTGAAAAAATAATTGTTGGTGCCGATTTTTCTTGCCCAGAAGATGATTCAGAATGTGAAGTAGGTGGACAAGGTGGACAAGTTATTGCTGGTACATTATTACATTCAGTATTGCATCCAGCAAGTGATCAAGTTCAAGTAAGCGAAGATGTTGGTAATACATACTCTTCCATGATTCAAAGTGATGTAAGCAAAATATTTACGTTTGCTGACAACATAAATATTTTGAGAGAAGATGGCGAAACTACTGAAGAAGATGGTTCGTTTGCATTTCATTTTGATGGTTTAATTGCAATAATTGTTGGTGCAGGTGTTTGTTACATATTGGTTTTATTTGCACTTGACATGGCAGTAAGAATTTTTAAATTAGCTTTTTTCGAACTAACAGCACCTATTTCTATAGTTGGTTATATAGCAGCAGGAGATAAGATAATATCTTCTTGGTTTAAGGAAGTAGGTAAAACTTTCCTTGATGTATTTATTAGAATAGCAGCAATAGCATTCTACTTATTTCTTATAAATAATTTGTCATCATTTATGGTTGACTTTGAAGGTAAAACATGGAGATATGTTTTAATAGCATTCTTAATTATCGGTATGTTAATATTTGCTAAACAAGTTCCAGATATGATAGGTAAAATATTTGGTATAGATGTGAAGTCTCAAGGTGGTATTGCTGGTAGACTTGGTAATATGGCTGTGGTTGGAAAACAAGCACAAAAAGCATGGCAAGGAATAAAAAATGCTGCAGGACTTGCTGCTGGAGTAGGAGTTCTTGGTGCGGCAGGCGCAGCAATGGGACTTCCAGCAGCTCTAGGATTAGCAGGTGGAGCATTTGGCGGAAAGAAGTTATGGGATAAAAAATTAAAAGATACTAAATTTGGCTCAAAAGTACAAAATGTTGGAAATAAGCTTGGTAACTTTGGTAGAGGTGTAGGAGCTGTTGGAAAAACAATGGGTGCTTTTGCAGGAGGGAAAGGAACAATTGATGCTTTAAAATCTGCAAATAAATCTTGGAATGAAACAGGTTTTGGTACAGATATGAAATACAAAAAAACAAAACAAGCTGATGCTAAGTTTAATAAAAAAATTGGATTGGATGAGTATGGAAGAGTTCAAGATGGAGAGTTAGATTCAGCAGTAGAAAATGTTAATAAAAATATCCAAAAAGACGTTGGTAAGACTAATGCTGATGTTATAAATAAATTGCATAAAGATAGTATGGCAAAATCTACAATGGAAGCAATTAGTGGAAAATCAAAAGATATAGTAGATAAGTTAGAAAGTATGAAATTAAGTGCAAGAACTACAGATGGAAAGCAGTTGCTAACAAAATTGCAAGAGGATTTTCAGAGTGGCGATATATCTGTGAGTCAATTAAGAAGTGGACTTAAAGAATTATATAGTAAAGGGGAAGTACAAGGTTCGTCAATCAAAAAAGTATCTTCTGATTTAGATGCAATTGAGGGTATTATTTCTAAATCAGATAATGCTGAAATTAATGGATTGTTGGAATCAGATGGTACGTTAAAGATGAATAGTGTTTCAGGAATGACTAAGAAATTTACTGATAATTATGAAAAATCAAAGAAGAATTATGATGATGCATATAAGGGTCAAAGTGAAAGTGTAAAAGCAGATATGGATAGATACGTTAGTGCATATGCGGCAATAGATAAGGCAACAATAGATGCAGATAAGAAGAGTATAAATAACACTACTGATGGACAAAATTTTATGGGACAATTTACTAATAACCAAACAAATACTCAAAACAGTTCTAGTAGTCAAGGCTCAAATGTTGAACATACTACATTACAAGAAAATATTGATAGAATGGCAAATGTTCATGATGCCCCAACACGTGAGGAACATATAAACAGACAATCTGAGTATAATGATTTATTTAATAGTGATGCAGGTTCAAGATATTTAGATGCAAATGAAGCAGAAGCTGATAGAAGAAGTTCTTCAAGCAGTTCAAAATAATACATCTACAGCTAGTGCTGCAGCGGCAGGAGCAGCGGCTGGTTCTGTTTTAGGATCTTCTACTGTTCAAGTTGATGGACTTGATGATTTATTTAACAATTTAAATAAAACTATTACGAATGCTCAGAACAGTACAAATGATATCTTGAAAAATCAATTAGATGAGCAAAAAAATATGAATTCTGAATTAAAAAATCAAACAAATAGTATTAATAATGTTGGTGTAAAAATTGATAAATTAAAAGATGATATAGGTTATAATTTAAATGACATAAAAAAACATTTAATGATTCTAACAATGATTCTGACAAATAAAAAGGAGTGTGATACATAGTGAATTATTTGATTCCTGCTAATGCTAAAAGGGGTACATTAATATTTGGAATGTTTACTAAATTTGATTTAGGATTATTTGGGATTGGTGCATTGATTACAGTTTTGTTACTTGTAATTGTTGCTCCAGAAACGTTTAAGGTTGCAATAATATGTCTTTTACCATTATTTACGACAGCGTTTTTGGTTGTTCCAATTCCAAATTATCATAATGTATTAACATTAATAAGAGAAATTATAGATTTCTTTTATGGAAGAAGAAATTATAAATGGGAAGGTTGGTGTTATAAAAATGAGTACAAATAGTATTTATACTGAAAATTGGATACCAGTTAAAGGTATTAACAATAATATGATTATTCTTGATAATAAACAAATGGTTACAGGTGTTAAGATTCAACCTAGAAATATATTTATATTAGAAGAAAATTATAGAAATACAATTATTGAATCTTTTAAAACATTTTATAATTTAATAGATTATGAATTTTGGTTAATAATTGCAGATAGACCTGTAGATATAAATTTGTATATTTCACAATTACAATTACAATTAAATAATACACAAAGTCCAGTGTATAGAAAGTTGATAATGGATGATATAGAAAAAGCAGAATTATTTATGAATAATGGTATAGTTGATACTGAATATTACATTTTATTTAAAGAAAAAAGTACAGATGCAATACAGAAAAAAATAAGAAATTTAATTAGCAATTTAGCAAATTGCGGTTTAATAGCATCACAAACATCTAATGAGGATTTAAGAATGATAATTGATAACTTTTTAAATGGTGGTATTAAATATGAGAGTGGGACGGTGATTACAAGTGACAATTAAAAAGGAATTAGCACCTAAAGGAATGACATTTAATACATCTGATTTTATAATAAGTGATAAGTTTGCAACAATACTAACAGTACTTTCTTATCCTAAATATATAACACCAGGTTATTTATCTAGTTTAACATCAGGTATGGCAGGTGTTAAAATTGTCATTAAACACATCCCAGTAGCATTTGAAGTAGTTTCTAAAATGCTTAATAAACAATTAATTGATTTGTACGATAGATATCAAAAAGAATCAGACGCAACATATCAAGAAAGAATCAGACAGGATTATGAATCATTAGAAAGTTTCATTAAAGTTATTACTACTAATCAGTCTAAGGTATTTGATTTTCAAATGCATATATTAATAACTGCTGATACTAAAGAGGAATTAGAAAGAACTAAAGTATCTTTAAAATCAACTTTAGAAGCAATGGAAATGCGTGCAGTTCCACTTAGATTCGAACAAGAAAAAGTACTTAAATCTTGTTTACCAATATTTGATAAACAAGATATTGAAGATAGAATTGGAACACCAATACCTTCACCAACACTAGCAGCTATGTATCCTTTTGTATTTGATAGTATAAAAGATCAAGGTTTATCTTGTTTGCTTGGAGTAGATTTTTCGGGTGGTATAATTTTATTTAATCAATTTTTATATCAAATAAAAAAAGAACATAACAGAAATAATGCTAACATGATTATTCTTGGTACATCTGGATCAGGTAAATCTACAGCAGCTAAATTACTTCTTAGATCTCACGTAAGAAATGGTTATAAGATAATTGCAATAGATCCTGAGGGTGAATTAGAGCCAATGGCTAGACTTTACAATGGTGATTTTATTGATTTGGGTCGTGGTGGCGAATTTGGAATGATTAATCCACTTGAAATAGTACCTGATGCCGATGAAGAAGAATCATCAAGAGGACTTGGTTATGCAGTTCTTGCTAAGGCACTACAAACATTAAAAGCATTTATGAAATATTATGATCCATCTATTGAAGAAGATGTTTTAACATTATTTAATGAAGTTGTAGTTGAAACTTATCAAAGATTTAATATAAATGTAAGAACGGATTTTACTAAGTTAACAAGTGAAGATTTCCCAACATTTAGTGATGTTTATACAACCATAAGAGGAAGAATTTTATCATATGGTGAAGCAACTAGAGAAAGAGATATTATGGAAAAACTTGAAATAAAAGTAAGACCTCTTGTATCTGGTGGACTTGAACATTATTTTGATGGTCATACAACAATAAGTCCTAAATCAAATTTTGTTGTATTTAATATAAGAGAATTAATCAATGCTGAAAAGAATATTAAAAACGCATTATTCTTTAATATATTAAAATATGCTTGGGGATTATGTTTGGATTCAAGTCAAAATACAGTACTTCAAGTTGATGAAGCACATATTTTACTTTCAAATGATAATACATTAGGTGCAGATTTCCTAGCACAAGTTCAAAGAAGAGCTCGTAAATATAATAGTGGTACTATAGTTATTACGCAACAACCAAGTGACTTTGCTGCGCCAGATGTATTGATGCAAGGTAAAGCTATATTTGATAATGCATCATATTATATGGTTATGGGTCTTAAAAAACAAGCAGTTGAAGATTTGTCTAAATTAATAGATTTAAATGATAATGAAAAAGAAAATATTAAACGTTATAATCAAGGTGATGCATTATTCATATGTGGTAGTAAACGTATGCAAATTAGTGTAATAGCGACAGATTCAGAGCTTGATTCATTTGGATCAAGAGGAGGATTATAATAAGCAAATAGTAGTAAAAGGTGGTGATTAGATGGAAGATAATAATGATTTCGAAAAATATGAAGGTTATAAAGATTCTGCAGAAACTTTACTTGGAACGAATGAAAAATCATCTTCCATGTCATCACGTGAAAGAGTAGATGATGCAGTAGAAGAAGCTGGTGCAGAATTTTTATCTAAGTATGGAGTACCTAAAGAATTAGGTAAAAAAGCTGTAAAAAGTAATGGTGGAAAACTATCGCCAACTAATTATGGAGTTAATAAGCTTACTAAAAATTACACAAGAAATAAAGCTGCTAAAGGATTAGAAAAGTTAGATAAAATAAAGAAAAAAAATAATTCTAATAATTCCAATGATCAAACATCTCAAAGAATAAATCAGTCAAAACAAAGGAGAAGTCTTTTTGGAAGAAATAAATCATCATCCAATGATGAAGTTGATTCAGAAGATGCAAATACTACAAATGAAAAATCTAAATTAAACAATGATAAAAAATCGAATGTTAATAAAGATAGTAAAAATGAACCAAGTTTGAAATCTAGATTAAAAGATTTTATATCACGAGATAAGGCAAAAGCGACATCTGAATCAAAATTTCCTATAAAAAAAATTGTGAAGATAAAATTAGCATTAATTTTATCAACAATATTAATATTGATTGTTATTGTTCCCTTATTTTTTATCGAATTTGTTTTAGGACCTATAATGGATGCATGGGGTTATGTAGATGAAGCAATAACAGGTGTTGCGGATTTTAGTGAAAAACTTTCCAACTTTTATTATGGGTTTGGATTTCAAGATTCCAAGGAAGCTTTTTATGATGAATTAGATACGTTATGTGATAGATATACGTGTGCTAATGATGGAACTGGACTTGATGTACCAATGATACTCTCAACACTTTTTTATACTGAGGGAATGGGATATGATACAAAATTCAATAATACTGAGGAAAGTGCTATTATTGATGCTTCAATGAATGGTCTTGGTACAAATTCTGGGCTATTATCTGTAATTCAAAATTATGTAAAAGAAAAGATAGATGAAGCACATCAAACTGTTGATGAAAATGGACTTGTTTATAATGCAGGTAAAATTTATAGATTACGAAAACTTGCAAGAAATCAGTTTAATACAGATTCTTTTGGTAATCCAACTAGGCAAGGAGTAGAAAGAGAAATGAGTTTGTCTGCATTCCTGGATCAATATGGTAGTTATATAGTAGAAGATATAAAAAATTTATTAGATGATTTAAGAACAATAGCTGCAGGAGTAATTCAGGCACCATTCAAAGCATTAGTTCAATTAATTTTGGGTGAAGAATATACAGGTGGTTTTTTTGATGATATGAACAACGTAACTACAGATTTTGTAGATACTTTTAAACAATTACTGGGTGATATATTTTATGGAATACTTGACGTAACAGATATTGATATATCTCTTTCTGGAATTACAATTACTTATAAAACCTGGTCATATGACGAAGATAATTATGAAAAATATTTAAAAGATTATTATTTTGAATATGTTCCAGAATATAAATCATTACTGGGTTCATTATCTGGTGATGCACGAGATAAGAAAAAAGATGAAATATTTAATGCGATTAAAGAAAATAAAAAATTATTTAAAGACATATTTTTACAATATCAAAATTCCAATAGTGAAAATTATGTTAATAATTGTGTTGGTGCTATAGATAGTACACTTGTTTCTGGACTTAGCTTACCAGTTGATATTCCAGAAAATACTCAAATATCATTTGGAGATGAATATGCTTTTGGAGTTGTAAATGGTAGAAATCATAATGGTGTTGATTTAAATAGAACAACAGCAGGTGTTGATTTAGGATCAATTGTATATTCTGTTGCAAATGGGAAAGTAGATAGTATTACTAATTCAAATAGTTGTACAAATAATGATTCTTGTGGAAAAACAGTAAGGATAAGCCATGATATAATCATTGATAATCAAGAATTTAAATTTTATACGGCTTACTCAAATATTGTTTTAAAAAATACAATAAGAGTTGGTACGACTGTTACTAAAGGTGAACAAATTGGAACTATTTATTCTAATATTAGCAATACAGAAGGATTACATTTTGTCTTTATGGATGCAAGTAGTGATTCTTCAGGTGTTGCAATAGATCCAACAAATCTATTTATTCCTTGTACACAGGGTGGAACATTTTCTGGTTCAACCAATGAGGAAGCTGTTTGGAATTATCTATTAGGTCTTGGTTATACTAGAAATGCGACTGCTGGTATAATGGGAAATATGTCAGTAGAATCTGCGAATACATTTGATGGTAGAATTGTTCAAGGTGATTATGATAGTAATTTAACATATAGTATTGAATATACTAATAAAGTTGATACAGGAAGAATCAATAGAACTGATTTTGCGCATAATGGTCCAAATGGTGGTGGATATGGTATTGTTCAATGGACATATTATACATTAAAAGAAGGATTATATGACTATTCAAAAAATGAAAGAAGAGTGTCTGTAGGTGATACAGCTATGCAAATAGATTATTTGAATAAATATTTACAATCTAATAATCAAGATTTATATAATTTACTTAGACAATCAAATATATCTATAGATTCTGCTACAAGAAGTTTTATGTTACAATTTGAAAATCCAGCTGACCAGTCTGAAGAAGCTCAAAGTGGCAGAGTTCAAAGAGCACAGGATATTTATAATAGATATGCAAATAGATAAAAAAGGGTATTTTAAAATACCTTTTTTTTTGTTATAATTAGTTAAAAGGAAGCTGATTATATGAAATTAAAATTTAGGGCAGAAAAAAAAGATATAATTGCATTTGTTGCAGTTTCACTTTTTATTCTATACTTGATATGTGTTTGTGTACTTAATTTTTCATTTTTTATAAATGAAGGTACACCATGGGGTCTAAATCCATTTCCTGCATTTGGTTCAAAGTATATTGGTGTTACATTAATGTTTTGGATAGCATCTATTGGATTTTTACTTGCTAGTACAGGTTCATATTTCTTTACAAGAGAAAAAGGTTTTGGATTAACTACTGAAAAAAAAGAAGATGGATATGCAAGATGGGCTAAAGAGAAAGAAATTAGAACAGCCAAAGGCGTTGTAAGAGTACCCTTTGTTGAAAAGAAGGCAACTGCTGGAGGAACAGCTTTATCTTATGATAAAGAAGCAGCATATGTAGATAATGGTGAAAGTCATACACTTGTTATAGGTGCGACTGGTTCAGGTAAAACACAAGGTATTATTAATCCAACTGTTCAAATGCTTATTAAGGCTAGAGAATCAATGATTATATCCGATCCTAAAGGTGAAATTTATGAATATAACTCTGGAATAATGAGAGAACTTGGTTATCAAATTATAATACTTAATTTCCGTGATCCACAAAAAGGTAATTGTTGGAATCCATATCATTTACCTTATAAGTATCAAAAAGAAGGAAATTTTGATAAAGCAAATGAACTATTAAATGACTTATCACTTAATATAGTTGTAGATGGTCAAGGAAATGACCCATTTTGGCAAAATTCAGCAGCAAGTTATTTAACAGGTTTATCACTCGCTTTATTTGAAGATGCTAAAGAAGAAGAAATAAATATTAATAGTATAAATTTAATGATGACAACTGGTGAAGATAAATATGGTGCATCAAATTATTTAAAAGAATATTTTAATGCTAAAGATCCTGCATCACCAGCTTGTGTTAATGCTTTAGGTACAGTTAATGCACCAAATGAAACAAAAGGTGGTATCGTATCAGTATTAAAAGATAAAGTTAAAACACTAGCTGTTACTAAAAACTTATCTGAAATGCTTTCTAAAAGTGATTTTGAAATGGATAGTATAGGTGAAAAACCAACAGCGGTATTTATGATTATACAAGATGAAAAAACAACATATCATTCACTAGCTACTATATTTGTTAAACAATGTTATGAATCTTTAATAAATGTTGCACAACAACATGGTGGGAAACTTCCAGTTAGAACAAATTTCTTACTTGATGAGTTTGCTAACATGCCTAAGTTTAAAGATATTACAACAATGGTTACTGCAGCTCGTTCAAGACAAATTAGATTTACATTTATCATCCAGAATTTCGCACAGTTAAAACAAAATTATGGTGATCACGATGCAGAAACTATTCGTGGTAACTGTGGTAACTTAATATATTTATTAACAGGAGAATTGTCAGCTCTAGAAGAAATTAGTAAATTATGTGGTGATAAACTTGTTAGAGTTGGTAAAGATAAAAAAGAAGAAACAAGACCTCTTGTTACAGTATCAGAACTTCAAAGAATGAAACCAGATGAATTTATATTAATAAAGCAAAGATGTGCGCCATTTAGAGGAAAATTAAAAATGGACTGGGATACTGATTTCGGTTTTGGTAGAGGTGCGGATCATTATGGAAAAAATGTTGTATATCCACAAAGAACTATGGATGAGATTAAGACATTTGATTTAAAAGAATTTGTTAGAAAACAAAAACAAGAAAAATTAAAAAATGCTGGTATGGATGTCAGTTCTTCACCTATTGGTGGAGGTTCACCATTTGGTATGAATCCATTTGGCGGAGGAATTCCAAGTGGCATGCCGGGTATGGGTTCTGACATGGACATTGATAAAATGATAAAAGAAATAGATGCTAAAATTGCAGAACTTGAAAAAGAAGAGGAAGAAGAAAAGAAAAAACAAGAAGCAGAAAAAAATAAAACTCCAGAAAATAAAGAAAGCATAAATTCAAAAGTAATGGACGAACCTATAAAAGAAGTTGAACAAAAGATAAGTTCTGATGAAGAAAAATTATTTGATACAAGAAAGATTTCTAAAGATCCTAATATTGACGAGGTTATCCACAGCAATATGGTTGACTTTAATAATTTTAAAGTAAAAGAAGAAAAGAAAGAAGATTCAGAAGCAAATATTGTAAATAATAAAAAGGAAACAACAGAAGAAAAAATAACAAATGATAAAGATAAATCTAATTCAGACTATGATGATTTTTTTGATGACTTCTTCTTTGAAGAATAAAAAAATGCACAATCATTGTGCAAAATAGGGTATAAAAAAAGTAAAAATGCACAAAATATAGCGAATATTGTGCATTTTTTGATATAGATATATATATTGATTTTACCAATTTTTATTTAATTCAAAATATTTTGAATAATCAAATTTTATTTTTTGACCTTCTTTTGTATCTAGCCAACCTTTAAATTTATGAGACCAAGTAGTTAGCTTTGATGCTGATTTACCTTTAAGTGTTTTTAGTACTTCGTCCATTATTGCAATTTCATCCTCTTTAAATAGTGAAGTATTACATTCCTGCGCAGGTTTAAATAAAATATTATCTTCTTCATCATTAACCATTTCCAGATAATTTTGTTTTATTAATAAACTTAGATAGGCTTCTTTATTATCAATTATTGGACCATAGGTTCCATGAGCATAATTTAAGGAAGTTATTGGAACTTTTCTTTCTTTATATGATTGAAAGTCGACTGAAAATAAATTTTTCATAATTTGAGTTTTTGTTAAGTAATTGTCTTTTAATATATAAAGAAAAGTATTAATTGTTTTTAAGTCCAACTCTGCATTAATTAGATTATATATTTTAAA
>ERZ780223.2989-NODE-2989-length-13339-cov-6.198434_pt1 | contig 13339 bp, 9 predicted proteins | sample MGYA00511016_ERZ780223 | MGnify/ENA primary metagenome ERZ780223 (study PRJEB29588, sample SAMEA2159032) | human gut metagenome | biome: human gut; feature: human-associated habitat; material: faeces | place: Denmark | collected 2008/2010 ... | reverse complement strand
ACCTATGAGCAAGCTCATGTGGGCTTAGACCTTTTGACCCTGGCATCATAAAATAAAAAACCGTACATTCATTATAGAATGTACGGTCCTTTTTTGTAAAGATGAAATACGCTGTCAGGCAGCGGATAGCATCGAAGATGGTACGTGTGAGCTTATTTGTCGCTTAAAAGCTCCTTCGCACTGGTCAGCAGTCCCGCCATGTTCTGAATTTCGGACGGAATGATGATCTTTGTAGACTTGCCGTCCGCAACCTTTTCCAGAGCCTCCAGACTCTTTAAACGAAGTACAGAATCATCCGCTCCTGCATCCTTGATGAAACGCAGACCGTTTGCAGTCGCCTGCTGGACTTTCAGGATTGCTTCCGCTTCACCTTCTGCCTCACGGATCATCTTTTCTTTCTCTGCTTCTGCGCGCAGGATTGCAGACTGCTTTTCTGCCTCTGCTTCCAGAATTGCGGATTCCTTTTTACCTTCTGCTACCAGGATGGTAGATTTCTTTTCACCTTCGGCACGCAGGATCGCTTCACGGCGTTCACGCTCTGCCTTCATCTGCTTCTCCATCGCATCCTGAATTGCTGCGGGAGGAATGATGTTCTTTAATTCGACACGGTTTACCTTGATGCCCCAGGGATCGGTTGCGATATCCAGGGATGCACGCATCTTGGCATTGATCGTTTCACGGGAGGTCAGGGTCTGATCCAGTTCCAGGTCTCCGATGATGTTACGCAGGGTTGTCGCGGTCAGGTTTTCAATCGCCATGATCGGATTTTCAACTCCGTAGGTAAACAGCTTGGGATCTGTGATCTGGAAAAAGACAACGGTATCGATTCGCATCGTAACGTTATCCTTTGTGATAACGGGCTGAGGCGGGAAATCCGCTACCTGTTCCTTTAACAGTACGCGCTTTGCAACCTTATCGACAATCGGCACTTTAAAGTGAAGGCCAACGCTCCAGGTATCCTGATATGCGCCGAGACGTTCTACGACATAAGCCTGCGCCTGCGGTACGATCTTGATGCAGGACGCTACAATTGCAATTGCAAGAATTAAAATAATGAGTATTACCAATCCACCTATCATAATTACCCTCATTTCCGCGGTCTTACCGCATGTTGTCAGCAGTCTCTCTGCTGTTTGTTACAAGTTCTTCTGTTTCGATCTCGTCCGGAACAACGATCAGCTTCACGCCGTCGATCTTTTTTACAATGACGACGGTACCCTCTTCAATCGTCCCCTCAGTTTCCTGAGATCTTGCTGACCACTCCATGCCTTTGAGCGTAACCTGTCCGCAGCTGTGCAGGTTATCAATCCTGCCGGTCACGATACCGCGTTCCCCAAGCATGCTGTCCACATTGGTCTTCGCCCTTCCAACATTGAAATAGCGCATGGCAACCGGTCTTGTAAAAACAAGCATCAGCACGGACACTACCAAAAACAGGATGACCTGCACCAGAACCGGCGCACCACAGGCAGCTGCAATCGTCGCAACAAGAGCTCCGGCTGCAAACCAGATTGTCGTCAGCCCCATCGTCGCAAGCTCAATCAGCACAAGTAAAATCAACAGAGCCAGCCAGGCAAATACTTCCGTCATGTAACTCCTCCTTTCCTGTGACTTATGACTATCATACTACAAAAATCATGCCCCGTCTACCAAAATACATGATGTCCGATCACAATACCTTCCCTGCTTCCTGCCCGCCTAAAATGCGTCGCCATTCCAACCGGGGTGCTTCCCGCCATCGCTTCCTGCGCCGCCTGCAGGCAGCTTGCCTTGATCTTTCCACTTGCGACAACGCGTCCAACCTGTCCGCTTCCCGCCGGTGTAAACTGTCCCGAAGCATAGATAACTCCCTTGACCGTATTCGGATAAGCGCCGCTTCTGACCCGATTCATCACGACTGCGCCGACAGCTACCTGTCCTTCGTAGGGCTCTTCTCCCGCTTCACACTGAATGAGCGCCGCCAAAAGCACGCTGTCGTCCGCAGCCAGTGCAGCAGCCTTGTTCGCTTCCTTTTCCGCCTGCGCTGCCTTTTCCTTCTTCTGTTTCTGTGCGGCAGCTTCTTTTTCCGCCTGCAGTCTCGCCGTTTCCGCTTCCTCGCGCGCTTTTACCTGCTCAACCGTCTCTCCGTAATCGATTTCAAAATCAACCTGGACATATTCCGAAGACACATATCCGGTCTTTCCGCCGTAATTGACCGCAACCCAGTCCGCCGTGATTTCCTGATCCTCGCTGAAACGGATCTGCTCTTCATCCACGACCTCATACTTTGCACCTTCTTCCAGCAGATCATAAATCGCAGCATCTCCTGAAGGTTCTTTCCGGATTCTCAAAGCGCCTGTTTTGGTCGTTGCCACAATCCGTCCCGCGTCTTTTGCCTCTTTCCGCGCCTCTTCCCCAAACAGCAGATAATCGTTGTTCGCCCAGCCGGTCAGTTCGCCGGACTCAAGCTTTGTCCAGCCGTCCTTTTGTTCCAGCACTGTACCGCCACAGTCTGCATACAAATACCCTGCAAGCTCTGCCTCGCTGTCCGGTTCCGTCCTGACATTCAACACATTCTGGACGCTCGTCATCACGATCGTTCCGGTCAGGTCGTCCATTTTCGTTCCATCGCCGGACGAAGCCTTGGTTTTGCTGTCCGCACTGTCGGACGCTGCATCCGTTTCCTGCTCGCCGACTGCGGCGATTGCTGCATCTGCCGCATCATTTTGGGATGCTGCGTTCGGACTGACCTGTTCCTTATCCGCTCCTGTCAGCCACGCCTCCACGCCAACGCCCTTGTGCCAGTGCGCGCTTTTGCTCGATTCTGCCTCTGCCTGCAGACTGCTTCCGGCCGTCCACAAAAAGACGACTCCCAGCGCTGCAGCCCGCAGCCAGTGCTTCCCCCTTTTCTCACATTTTCTGCTCCAGCCCATAAATCGATGATCCTTTCTATCCCCTCATATCCGCAGACAGTAACGATAGCTGAGCCTCCATTGATTTTCCGCGCCTTTGGCGCTCCCAAAATCGGCTCATCAAATGTTACAATTATATTACATGATTAGCGTCATCATATCAAATCCGTCAATTACTGTCAAGTGTGCGCCCTGCGAGGATTCTATTGTCATGAATACAAAAAAGGCGTGTGAAAAACAATCCTTTTCCACATGCCTTTTTTCGCTCTTTTTCTGTCAGAAACAACAGTTTTTTCCCTATCCTCTTCTGACGATTCATTTATAATGCTATTGGGCCAAATGCCCCGGCTATGATACTGTTTTAGTAAAAAACGTGATGTCCGATTACCTGTCCGGAACGACCGTTATTTCTTCTGAAAAACAGCTTGCCGCCGACCGGCTGTGCACCGGCTAATGCTTCGATTGCTGCCTGATAGCAGGCTGCATCTGCCTTGTCACTGCTCAGTGCCCTCTGCAGCGAACCGTTTCTAACAGGGGAAAACTGTCCTTTTGCGTAAACAACCTCGGTGATCGTATTGGGCTGCGATGCACTCTTGACGCGGTTCATGATGACATTGCCTACCGCAACCTTACCAACGTAGGATTCACTGCCTGCTTCACAGTAAATAATATTTGCAAGCAGTTTTAATTCCTCTGCGGATATCGCTGCGGTCTGCGCCGCCTGGGCTTCGGCTGCGATGCGTGCTGCTTCCTCGGCTGCTGCCTTTGCCTGCGCTTCCGCTTCGAGCCGTGCTGCTTCCTCGGCTGCCTGTACTTCTTCTATCTCATTCTGTGCTGCTTTACTCGCCTCTGCCTGTAAAGCTGCTGTTTCATCCTGCTGTACTTCTTCCTCTGCAAAGAATTCATCTTCGGATGCTGTTGCTCCTGTCCGTTCAGCGATCACCTGCTCATTGGCTGCAACAGCCTCTTCGTTGGAAATCTCTGTCTCAACCAGATTTTCAGCCGGTACCCATCCTGCAATTTCTCCCGCCTGGATCTGCACCCAGTCGTTGTACTTTGCAAGGATCGCCACATGACCGTCATCCATGACCTGACCAACCACCGCAGACGCTCTGTTTGCTTCTGCATGAATGTCCAGCATGTCTTTCGCATCAATGACACCGATACCACTTGCCATAGCGGTTGTCGTATATGCACCCATCATCATAACAGATGTTAAAATGCCGACTGCACTACGAAACAACTTTCTGCCTTTTCCGTTCATTCTTACCTCCATAAATCTTACTCTGCTTCCCCAGCCATTCTGCCGGTGAAATTCAGGAGCTTTTTGTGGGACGCTCCTTGTTACAGAGCTGTTTCAATTGTTACAAACTTATTAACAATTGTTACGCATGATATGATAGCAATATTACAATCAAATGTCAAGTCGTTCGCCCGGAACCACAAATTTCCGTTAGTTCCCCACAAAGGTTTTTCTTCTATTGTGATATTTTTACAACAAACCTCTGAAATCATCGCCTTTTTCTTACTATTTTTCAAAGTTTTCAACAAATGCCGCTTTAACATAGTAAATTCTCTTTTCATAAAAAGGACAGCCATTTTCTGCGGTTTTTTCGATTTTTTATCAAAAAAAGAAGACCTGACAGGATTATTTTTTCCATCAGATCTTCCTTTATTCCTGTTTTTAACATTTTTGTAACAAACTATTTTACAGGCTTCTGGACTTTTCCACCGCAGTGATGACCGCATCGGTCACTGCGCCGCGGAAGCCTTTTTCCTCTAAAACGCGTACCGCCTGAATCGTGGAGCCTGCCGGGGAGCAGACCATATCCTTTAACTCTCCCGGATGCTTTCCGGTCTCAAGCATCAGCTTCGCGCTGCCGAGCACAGCCTGTGCAGCGCATTCATATGCCTGGCTGCGCGGCATGCCTTCCGCAACTGCACCGTCCGCCATCGCCTCGATCAGCATAAAAATCCAGGCAGGCGCACAGCCACTAACGCCGGTCAGCACATCCATCAGACGTTCCGGAAGCTCAACCGTCTTGCCGAAACTGTCCAGGACAGCCGCCGTTTTTTCTTTCATCTCAGGAGTTACCCTGCTGCCATAGCAGACTCCGGTACAGCCTTCCCCGACCAGCGCCGGCGTATTTGGCATCGCACGCACAAACGGAAGCGGCGCACAGAACTGCTCTTCCAGCCACGCAAGGCTTTTGCCTGCCGCAATGCTCAGAATCGTCTTACCGGTCAGGTCAAGGTCGCTGATCTGTCCGATCACTTTCTCCAGAAACTGCGGCTTTACGGCAAGAATCAAAAGCTCTGCCTGCCGCGCGGTTTCCAGGTTATCGCCTGTCACCGTGATGCCAAACATTTCATGCACTTTGCTTTCCGTCTCCGCCGTTTTTGCAGAACCGAAAATTTCCTCCGGCACAGCCAGGTGATTTCTCAAAACTCCTCCAATCATCGCCTGCGCCATATTTCCAAGTCCGATAAAACCGATTTTCATCTGTGCCTCTCATTTCTGCGCACGCTTTTTGCGCATGTCGAGTTTGTGTCAAGTGCGCGCAGACACAAATCTCGAGCTTGAAAAATGTTATTTTTCAAGCTTCGACCTTCTTTCAAATCGCCCTCTGCCGATGCGCTTCATACATCAGAATCGAAGACGCCACCGCTGCATTTAACGACTCCACTTTGCCCTCCATCGGAATCCGGATGTAACAGTCCGCAAGCTCTGCAGTCTCTTCCCGCAGGCCGTTGCCCTCGTTACCGATCAGAAATGCCGTCCCCTTTGTGTAATCCTGACAGGCATAGGAATTTTTCCCGCGCAGATGCGCCGCGTATACGCTGACACCCGCCTGCTGTACCTGATGAACCGCCGCCGCAAAATCGTCCGCATAATAAAACGGAACGCGGTAGATGCTGCCCATCGTTGAACGGATAACCTTCGGGTTGTACAAATCGACTGTATCCCGGCTCATGATAATCCCGGAAACGCCTGCGCCCTCGCCGGTTCGCAGCATCGTGCCGAGGTTGCCGGGGTCCTGTATATTTTCCAGAAGCAGAAACAGCGGTGCTTTGTCCCGCAGCATTTCTTCTATATTATAGTGAAACTGTTTCAGCACGCATAAAACGCCCTGTGGCGTGCAGGTGTCCGATATTTTAGAAAAAACGCTGTCTGAAACGACTTCGTAGCCAACCTCTTCCAGATGCTCCCTGCAGCTGCACTTTTCCAGAAAGGATTCCGAAACATAGACCTCCTGCAGCTGCTCTCTCGGTGCTTCCAGAAACATCTTCACACCCTCTGCCAGAAAAACGTCCTCCGTTCTGCGCAGCTTCGACTTTTGATTCAATTGTACCAGCCTTTTGATCCGGCTGTTGGATGCTGCAGTAATCATGCAGGTTCCTCCGTTGATCTTTATGAAAACGCACAACGGCCACACACGTTTCGTGTGCAGCCGCCCCTTTGCGTCCTGTATCGTCAGGTGGCCAGCGCTTTGCTGACCTGATAATGATATTCGGGAATTTCTTTCTGCATCGCAAGTGCTTCCTCAATATCATAGTCTACAAATTCACCATGTTTGTAAGCCACAACACGGTTCGAGCTGCCTGCGCAGAGGATGTCTGCCGCATAAGCGCCCATGATAGAAGCATAATAACGATCCAGACAGGTCGGGCTGCCGCCTCGCTGCATGTACCCCAGGATGGTTGCTCTGGTTTCCACACCCGTTGCTGCTTCAATTCTCTTCGCCATGGAAGTAGAATGACCGATACCTTCTGCATTGATGATCAGATGGTGGGTTTTGCCCTTTTTCCGGTTGTTGATAATATTGTTAATCAGCTGCTGCTCGTCATAGTCGTACTTTTCAGGAAGAAGGATATCCTCCGCGCCGGTGCCGACGCCGCACCACAGTGCGATATAACCAGCATTTCTACCCATTACTTCGATAATACTGCAGCGTTCATGTGAAGATGAAGTATCCCTTACCTTATCGATTGCCTGCATCGCGGTATTGACTGCCGTGTCGAAACCGATCGTATATTCGGTACATGCAATATCCAGATCGATCGTGCCCGGCAGACCGATCGTATTGATCCCAAGTCTGGACATCGCCTGCGCACCTCTGTAAGAGCCGTCGCCGCCAATAACAACCAGACCGTCGATGCCGTGTCTGCGGCAGATCTCCGCGCCCTTTTTCTGTCCGGCTTCGGTCTTAAATTCCAGACAACGTGCGGTTCCCAGAATCGTACCGCCCTTCTGGATGGTATCCGAAACGCTGCGGGCATCCATATCTATGATTTCTTCATTTAACAGGCCCTGATAGCCTTTTTTAATGCCTTTTACTTTGACGCCGTTGCAAATCGCTTTCCGAACAACCGCACGGATTGCCGCATTCATACCCGGCGCATCTCCGCCGCTTGTAAGAACTCCAATTGTCTTTATCTTAGCTGCCATTGTTCCTCCTGTCTGCCGCTGCGGGCTGGACTTCAATCTTAAGATTTCAAAATCCGTAAAACCATTTTTTATTTTAATCGAAACGGGCTTTCTTTTCAATGGTTTTGTGAAACTTACATCAGCTTTACGTTTTCTTCTCCAAACAACTCTTCCAGCTGCTTTAAAAGCGCCTCGTCCCCATGAACGGTCTGATTCGCCCCAAGCTGCTTCATCGCGCGCGGATTTTCCACATAAATCACCACAGTATCCTTGCCGTCGGAAGCTGCGATTGCCGAAAGCAGCTTTTTTTCCTGCTGCTGATAGGCTTCCATCGTCGGAAACTTAATCCAGAGCTTTTTGGGAATTTCGTCAAACGTCTGCACGGATTCACAGATCAGCTTCGCATCTTTGTCCTCCTCTGCAGAAACACGCCCCCGCAGGAGAACCTTTTCATCCTCCATCAGCTTGCTGCCGTACTGCTCATAGGTTTTCGGGAAAACGATAACTTCAATCGTTCCAACCAGATCCTCCACCTGTAAAAACGCCATCACCTTATCGTTTTTGGTATATTTGATCTTCTTTTCCTCGATAATTCCGCCGATAACCGCCTTTGCTCCGTCCTGAATATGGACGCTGTTTGTCTCCTCATCCAGCATAAAATCTGCCGTCGTATTAGAAATATTCCTGCGCCAGAGCTGCTCGTATTCCTGCAGCGGATGCCCACTGACATACACACCGAGCACTTCTTTTTCAAAGGTCAGAAGAATTTCCTTCGAATATTCCCCGACATCCGGGAAGCGGATTTCATAGTTTTTCTTTTCCGACTCGTCCACCAGATCGAATAAGGAAAGCTGTCCCGCCATATTATTTTTCCGATTCTGCTGATTCTGATCCATCAGCTGCACAAATACGCTCATAAACTGCTTGCGTGTTCCCTCAAGGCTGTCGAATGCACCCGCTTTGATGAAGTTTTCCACGTTGCGCTTATTGACTTCCGTATCGGACATTCTGGAAAGAAAATCCTGCAGGTTTTTGAACACGCCCCGCTGCTTCCGCTCTGCGATCACCGCGTCCGCAACCGGATGTCCTACACCCTTGATCGCAGTCAGTCCGTACCGGATTGATTTTCCCGATACCGAAAATCCCGGCTCTCCCTCGTTGATATCCGGCGGCAGAATCGCGATTCCCATCTGGCGGCAGACCAGAATGTATTCCGCCACTTTTCCGGGGTTATCGATTACAGAAGTCATTAGGGACGCCATAAATTCCACCGGATAATAATATTTCAGGTAAGCCGTCTGGTAAGCGACAACCGCGTAGCATGCAGCGTGGGACTTGTTGAACGCGTATTTTGCAAAATCCATCATTTCCGCGTAAATTTCCAGACCGACCTTTTCCGGAATGCCCCGGGCCACACAGCCGGGCACGCCCTCCTCGGGATTGCCGTAAACGAAATTCGCCCGTTCTTTTTCCATGACAGACTGCTTTTTCTTGCTCATCGCACGGCGAACCAGGTCGCTTCGTCCCATCGTGTAGCCGCCGAGGTCGCGCACAATCTGCATAACCTGCTCCTGATACACGATACAGCCGTAGGTCGGAGACAGGATCGGTTCCAGCTCCGGACAGGAATAGGTGATTTCGTCATGATTGTTTTTTCCTTTAATATATTTTGGAATAAAGTCCATCGGCCCGGGACGGTACAGGGAAATACCCGCGATGATATCCTCCAGGTTCTGGGGCTTTAGCTCCTTCATGAAGCTTTTCATCCCGCCGCTTTCCAGCTGGAACACGCCGTCCGTCCTGCCGGTGCAGAGCGAATCCAGCACTTTTTTATCGTTATAATCCAGATGTTCCATATCGAGCTTCACACCGGTGTCATGCTCAATCATCTTGACCGCGTGGTCGATTACTGTCAGGGTTCGAAGCCCCAAAAAGTCCATTTTTAACAGTCCGAGCTCTTCCAGCGTCGTCATCGTAAACTGCGTTGTGATCGAACCATCCGACCCCCGTGAAAGCGGTACAAAATGATCTGCCGCCTCCGGGCAGATCACAACCCCTGCTGCGTGCATCGAGGTGTGGCGCGGCAATCCCTCCAGCCGTTTACTCATATCAATCAGCACGTGCACCTGTTCATCGCTCTCGTAGAGCTTGCGCAACTCTGCATTCATTGACAGTGCCTTATCAATCGTCATGTTCAGCTCGTTCGGGATCATTTTTGCAATCGAATCCACAAAGGAATACGGCAGATCCATGACACGCCCGACGTCGCGGATGACACCCTTTGCCGCCAGCGTACCGAATGTGACAATCTGCACAACCTTTTCTTTTCCATATTTGCGTCCGACATAATCGATGACCTCCTGTCTGCGTTCATAACAGAAGTCGATATCGATATCCGGCATGGAAACTCGTTCCGGGTTCAGGAAACGCTCAAACAGCAGGCTATAACGGATCGGATCAATATTCGTGATATGCAGGCAGTAGGAAACGATGCTTCCAGCTGCACTTCCACGTCCAGGTCCTACCGGAATACCGTTTTCTCTGGCATAGTTGATAAAATCCCACACGATCAGGAAATAGTCCACATATCCCATGCGCTTGATAATACCCAGCTCGTATTCCAGACGCTTCTGCAGCGTGCCGTCGTCCTCCGGATAGCGCTCTTTCATGCCGTCAGTGCACAGCTTGTTCAAATATCCCCAGGAATCATAGCCCTCCGGCACATCAAAATGCGGCAGCTTCGTCTTACCAAACTCGATTTCCACATGACAGCGGTCTGCAATTCGCTGTGTATTTTCCACTGCCTCCCACGCATAGGGAAACAGTCCCTTCATCTCTTCTTCGCTTTTGACGAAATACTGACCGCCCTCGTAACGCATCCGGTTTTCATCGGAAAGCTTTTTGCCGGTCTGGATACACAGAAGGATATCGTGGGGCTTTGCGTCCTCCGCATAGGTGTAGTGCACGTCGTTCGTGCATACTAACGGAATGTCCAGTTCTCGCGACATTTGTAAAAGCGCCATGTTTACGGTCTGCTGCTTCGGGATCCCATGATCCTGCAGTTCCAGGAAATAATTATCCTTCCCAAAAATCGACTGATACTTTAATGCGCATTTTTTTGCTTCCTCCGGCAGTCCTTTCTGGATATAGCGCGGCACTTCACCTGCCAGACACGCAGACAGCGCAATAATTCCCTCGTGAAATTCCTCCAAAACCTCCATATCGACACGCGGCTTGTAATAGTACCCCTCCGTAAAACCGCGGCTGACGATTTTGCTCAGATTCGCGTAACCAGTATTATTTTCCGCCAGAAGCACCAGATGGTAATACCGGTCATCCCCGCCGGTAATCTCCCGGTCAAAACGGGAATTGGGCGCAACATAGACCTCACAGCCCAAAATCGGATTGATACCCTCTGCCCGCGCCGCACGGTAAAAATCGATCACACCGTACATTGCGCCATGGTCGGTAATCGCCGCAGCCGTCATGCCCAGCTCCTTGACTCGTTTTACATATTCTTTGATTTTATTGGAACCGTCCAGCAGGCTGTACTCTGTATGGACGTGCAAATGTGCAAATGCCATATTTTTGTAATTTCCTATTCTTGTTCTGTCTGAGTTTCCTTTGCTGTCCCATCGGGCGCAGAGAAGTCAAAGGCAGGGCTTTCTGTCCCGTTTTCTGACTTTTGCCCGCTCTTTGTCACAGACTTCGTACCAATGCTGCCTGTCCGGTCGGATGCTGCCGCATTGTTTTCACTGATGCTGTCTGCTTCCCGGTCAGATACAGCGTTGTTTTGACTGACTGCGTTTTGTCCGGACACATCACCGCTTTCATGAACCTCTTTTACACTGCCTTCTCCGCTGTCTGTCAGTACAAGTCTGTCGTTTTCCACTTTCCATGTCTCGTACCAGCTTCCTTCCGCGTCCGAAAAGTTGACATGAATCCTATCGTTTTCCCCGGATAAAATCTGTATTTTCCCGGAATCTGATCCAACCTGCCGCAGGATACTCTTTAACACTGCTTTGCCGTTTTTATACTGTAACAGCTCTTTTTCACGGATTTCTTCTAATCGATACTCTGTCAGTGTGCGCAGGCTGATGTCATAATATCCCGGCGCGGCTTCTGTCCCGGCAGTCCATGCCATCAGATCGCCGTCATCGTCCAGTTCAAAGTGCCCCATCTGTTTTAACAGGCGCACTGCTCCTTGCTCCTGCACGCCAAACAGCATGTCGCTGACGCCGGACACTTCGTAGCCACGATACAGCACAAAGGCGCTTCCCAGCTTTTCCAGCTCCTTAAAGGCAAAATTCTCTTCTTCCAAAACTGCGCCGTCCGCGCCGACAAACCACAGGTCGCATACCGGCGCGCCGAACGCTCCGTCGTACCTGCCGATCGCCGCAAACGTTTCTTTTTTGCCGTTTCCATCGTAATCCGCCGTCTCTGCAAAACACAGCGCATCGTCCGGGTACTCCTGTACCTCCAGAATCTGTGCAACCGCCTGACCGACCGTCGCGCGGGCTGTTTTCTGCACTTTATTCAACCGGTTTTTCGTAAATTCGTTTGGAATATCCTCCAGGCTCTCCAGCGCTTCTTCCTGCTCCAATCTAGACGGGAAGAAAAATCCATCCCCGCTGATCGTCTCCGATGCTTTGGTCAGCTTTCCCTGATCCAGGCTGCTGATACACCAGCTGTACTTCGCAACCGCATGATCGATTCCTTCTTCCTGTCCGACCGACTGCCCGGCTTCTCTGCAGCGATAGGCAATTTTGTCCTCCCCAATTGCATAAAACCAATAGGTATATTCTGTATTTTCATCCGTCTGCGTGTAGAACTGCTCTTCCAGCTTTTCCTTCCATGCCTGTGCCTCTTCATCCGAATCCTCTGCAGACACATACGCCAAATATTCCGACGCTGTCAGCTCCCGATACGAACGCTCTGCAAATCCATCCGCTGTTCTTTCATAATAAACAGGAACCGTTTCTTCTGCACTGTCCCATTCCGAAACAAGCGGATCGTACACAGTCTTCTCCGCAGGATAAAACGTACAAACGCCGTCCTTTGTTGCTTCGATCGTCTCGGCATCCTCCAGAAGCTTTTCGCACTTTTGATCTTTTACCGTCCAGACAGCCGCCTGTTTTTTGCCGGAGACTTCCGTTTCCAGAATAACAAACGGATTCCCAATTCCCGTCACCTGCTGCAGTCCGGTTACGACGATTCCTTTTTCCAGAAGCCTTGCCGACTCGCCGTCATAATACCAGAGATCGCCGGAAATCCGCCCGCGCGCTGTCAACGGCGTGCTCTCAAACATCAGCAGAAAGCTTTCATTTGCGTTGCTGTCATACTTCGCCATGTTCTGCAGGCAAAGCGTCTTATCACCGTACTCCTTCTGTGAAAGAACTGCCGCCAGCGCTGCGTTTTCTGCACGGCTCAGACGGTCGTGTCCCGCCAGCTTACCGGTAAACGCATCCGATTTCTGCGCGTATGCTTCATAAACGGAGTCGGTCACTTCTGTCATCAGAGCCGGAATTTGAGGAGCTGTTGCTGCCGCAGATTCTGTAGCGGTGTCGGTCTGCGTTTCGCCGGTCGCAGGCATCTCGCTGTCTGCTGTTGCCGCGGTATCGCCGTGCTGCGCTTCTCCGCCGGTCGCTGTTGTGCCGCCCTGTATCTCGTCATCGGTCGCAGCGGTGCTATCCTGCACCTCATCATCGTTCGCTGCAGCGGTGCCGGTTCCTGTACTGACATTCTGTGTTTCACCTGCTACAGACGTCTCGCCCTCTGCTGTTGCCGCAGCATCGCTATCCTGCGCCATAGCGTCTGTTGTTTCCCCTTCCCAAAAGCTCTTTCCGGCTTGCTGCGCTCGCGCTGCATATTCACTGATATTCGGCGTGCAGCCTGAAAACAGCATCGTTGCCGCCATCAGGCATGCTGCTGTTACCTGTTTTCTTTTCATTCGTATCGATCCCCTTATTTTATGATGCCAGGGTCAAAAGGTCTAAGCCCACATGAGCTTGCTCATAGG
>ERZ780223.2981-NODE-2981-length-13367-cov-3.527945_pt1 | contig 13367 bp, 10 predicted proteins | sample MGYA00511016_ERZ780223 | MGnify/ENA primary metagenome ERZ780223 (study PRJEB29588, sample SAMEA2159032) | human gut metagenome | biome: human gut; feature: human-associated habitat; material: faeces | place: Denmark | collected 2008/2010 ... | reverse complement strand
AGACCGGTGACACATTCTGTCACCGGTCTGCGGGGCCTTTTATATACATTAAAGTTCCGCTTTCTCTGTCCGCGAAACAAACATGATAGCGACTTATGATGTCCGTGTCGTCCGCCTTCTTGCCTTGACCATATAAAGAAGCTTATCTGCCTCTGTCACCATCTCCTCAAGAGAATTGATCTCACTGGCACGGCGTACATAATATCCACAGCTGCACGCAACCTGATACGGCCACTGATTCCGGCTGTTATACTCATCAAGACAATCCTCCACTCTGCGGATAAATGATCTTGCATCACTTTCCTTTTCGGCAATTCCAAATACCAGAAATTCATCGCCACCGCTTCGTATACAGACCTCTCTGCGCTCTGACGCCTGACGCATCGCATTGGCAATCTGCACAATGGCATTGTCTCCCGCATCATGACCATAGGTATCATTGATCCGCTTCAAACCATCCAGATCCATCTCAATGCACATAATGTGCTTTCCATCGCGTTTTGCCACCTGCAGGATCTTCTCCACATAACGTCTCATGCCAAAACGATTATAAAGCTTGGTCAACTCGTCACGCACATACATACTGTCCAGCTTTTCTACCAGAGAATCCTTCTCCTTCAACAGACACAAATCAATAATCGAGCTGTTCATAACCGTCAACATTGCATATACCATAGGTGTTTCCTGCATACAATAATCCGTCGATATCCACAGATAACCAACTGTACGCTGATTCAGATACAATGGTACAAAAATATCATGTGCCGGTTCTTCCCCCTGCAACGGAATATCCGGAAGTATATCAGGATAAAACACAGGTTCCATCAAAAGCGGTTCTCCCCGTCTGCAGGTTACGAGAGTCATATTCTGTGAATACCCATAGATCCGTTTGCTTCTGCCACCACCCTGATCAATAATATCATCGCAAAGACAGAAACGAAATTCCTTCCATCCAAAGAAATCCAGATAATCACAAATGACCTCAAGCACTTCCTCCACAGACTCCTTCGGTGAAACATCCCGCCAGAATTCGGTCAGATGATGGATAAACATATCCCTGCGCACAATGTCCTTTAATTTCTCCTGATTAATTCTGTTCAGATCCAGCTTCGTGTGTTCTACACAGCCACAACTCTGATTCAGTACCAGATGTGCCGGAACCAGACTTCTCTGTGGAACCTGTTCTCCGCACCAAAGTGCTTCCAGAAGCCTTACCGCCTCCACGCCGGACTTACGCAGGGAACGTTCCACGGAAGAAATGGAAGGCTGATACTCCGAGGCTTCCTTCGTGTGATCAAAGCCTGTGACGATCACATCCTCCGGCACCTGATATTCATTGTCATTGAGATACTTAATGACAAACATCGCCATGGTATCGTTGGCACACACAATCGCATCCGGCATCGGATGCGATTCCAGATACTCCTGTATCACATCCGCCGCCTGCATATAGAACTGTCCATAGCCGACATGATCCCGCTGAAACTCAATTCCTTCCTCCTCCAGAGCACTGCGGTATGCCGCCTCTCTCTCCTCGGATTCTTTGTTGCCCTTAAATCCTGACATAAAATAGATATCGCGGCAGTCATGCTCACGGATCAGATGCAGTACCATTTCCTTCATACCGATCGTATCATTATATCCGATCTGGTAACAGCCATCGTACACATCATTGACATCGATCACCGGCACATCTGCTTCTGCTGCACGGCGAATGATCTCTCTTGTCACATCCGGACGCAATACCTCTCCCAGAATGACCACACCGTCAAAAATATGATAATCCGGAAGCTGATAGATCGCACCCTCGCCCTTGGCGACATCATCCGATACACATCCCTGCTCATACGACGGCTTTTTCATCAGACTGTGATACATCAATATATTGTAGTCCTTCACCTGCGCTTCCCCAATTAAAGCATTGGCGATCAAGCCCTCCTGGAGAACGTCATCTCCCTCCAAAAATATCCCTATTGTTTTACGTTTTTCCATTCATAATCTCCATTTCCCGCTACAGCACCATCACAGTCCCCTCACGATCAAAAATACAATTACTGCAATAATCAATATTATAACGCATATTCCACAGACTGCAAGACGTCTTTGGCGCTGCTTTTTGCGGACATATATCTGCTCCAGCTTCCGGCTCATATTGTCCGGCTGTAAGCTCTCCGGCACATCGATATTTTCACCGGCAGCCAGGATCATTTCCTCGACCTCTTTTAATGACTGCTCCTCAACAAGCGACTCACTTCCCGAGCGGTATTCCATATGATATTTCTTTGGGAGCACGCCCTGAATCCGATGGGATGCCAGTCTTTCCAGTCCGTTTTGCTCTTCCATGATCACGACGCCTCCTTTCACTCATCCAGCTTTTTCTTCATTTTAGCCAATGCCCGCCGGTACTTTGACCGCAGTGTACCGGAGCCTATCCCCAGACTCTGTGCGATCTCATCTCCCCGGTATCCGCCAAAAAGAAATGAATTAACGATATAGCGTTCTTCCTCCGACAACGTCTCAAAGGCCTGCCGGATCCACTCACGGTCCGTCGCCTCCTTCTCTATATCCCGACCGTCACTGACCCCGGAAAACACATCCTTCTGTTCCTCTCCCGGAAAGTCCAGGTTATGACGGCGGTTGCGCTCCGCGTAGGACTTTCTCCGCTTCTTGCATTGGTTGGACAATATCTTAAACAACCATTGGCGAAAGCGATATACATCCCGAAGCTTTCCGATCGATTCGAATGCCGCTACGATCGTGTCGGAAACCACATCCTCCGCATCCTGTGGATGGCGAAGCATATAGGATGCATACGCATATAATTCATGATAAAAGAGCTTATATAATTCCATAAAGGCTTCCCGACTGCCTCTTTTGGCCTGTCGCACCAGATCTGCCAGTTTTTCCTCTGCTGCATCCCCTGCAGGTTTCACGTTACCGCCTCCTCCCCGTATGGTATTTATATCGGACAATGGCAGGACGTTATTTAATAAGTCCTGCCATTTTAATAATGTTCGGTTCCAAAGGTATTCCCCTGCGGCTAAAGCTGTGCGGTGCCGCTGCCCTCTGTATTATTTTAATTTCATTGTTTTTTTCACAAAGCCGGCTTTTGCCGTAAAAAGCTTTTTATAAGCCTTTTTCTTTGCTTTTGGACATGTAATCTGTGCTCCCTTTGCAATTCCTTTGATCGCATTTTTGCCGACCTTCTTTAGCTGTGTTGATTTGATCACGATCTTTTTCAGGTTCTTGCAGCCGGAGAATGCATCGTCTCCGATCGTGGTTACATTCTTTCCGATCATTACCTTTTTCAGCTTGCCAAGTCCCTTAAAAGTTCCCTTTTCTACCGCTGTGATCTTCAGTGTTTTGCCGTTGATCTTCTCGGTATCCTTGATCGTCACAGATGTCTTATTCTTGAGAAAAGCGTTGTTCTTCGCCAGATAACACAGACTGTTATCTTTGCTTAATCGGTAAATACCGGCTTTCGTCTGATACTTTGTCTCTGTCACCTTACCCTTTGCATCCGTAGTCCGGATCACAACCGTGCCATCCTTTAATGTCTCTTTACTCTCACCAGCCTGCGCATTACTACTGATATCGGACGGATTCTGCGTTGATACCGGAGACGCTGTCTGCTGTGCCGGAACCTGGCTTGGTGCTGCCGACGGAGCCGGTGTTGGTACGGTGGACGGGTCATTCGTCGGCTTTGGTGATGTACTGACATCAGCGGGATCTCCGTAATAATTACGGACATATTTTACAATCTTCGGGATCTGATTGCTTCTTCCATTCAAAAACTCACGGATTGCCTGAAGTGATCCGTATGTGTTCCAACTTTCTCCATTGATCGCCTTGTCTGCCGTCATGCCATTAAAGGTATTGAAGCGTTCGAAGAACTGATCCAGAATTGGCTGATACATTCCCTTAAACTGATCGAGCCTTGTTGTCGCACGGTTCTTTTCAAACATGCCATTGGTAAAACTCTCAAGACGTGCGATGAACTTGTCCCGGAAATTCTTATTCGTCATCATCAGTGCAAAGCTTCTGACATGAGGTTTATCATAGTTGACCGATTTCTCGTCTGCCGTTCCTGTTTTTAACAGCTTGGAATTCCTGATCGTGTTTTCCGATGCATCACCGGAACCGCTTATGCCGCCAAACTCAACATCATATACCATAAAACGCCATTTGCCGTCCGCATATGGATTGGTATCATCCTTAGCCGTTGTCTTCCACATCGACCAGTTCTTTCCCGGCCAGTCCCATTTATTATTGATCCATACTTCTGTCGCAAAATAATCAATCATGGAATCCTCATCAACCATCGCCGCAAATTCATCATAATCGGACTGATTCTCCAGACTGGAATGTGTGCTCATAAAACTCTCCAGATCCTTAAAATAATAATCCTCATCCTTCACTCCCTCCGGAAGTTCGCCCTCATCCAGCTTATAGCCAAGTGGCTGGATTGCTTCTGCATCACCTTTATAGATCACAACGTTATCTTTATTGACACCATGCTTGTTTTCCATATAGGCACCACAGAAATCATCCTGTAGTACATAAACACCCCAGTACTCGCCATTCAGATAAACCACACACGGACGGGCACTCTGATTATCACAGTTTAAGTCCTCCAGCAATGACTGCCAGTAAGAATCGGAACATTTTGTCGTAAATGCACAGTTACCGCCGTTACGAAGAACGATCTTTTTGTACTTGTCGATCACATTTCCTTCATCATCCTTCGCATTGTCCCAGAAAGCATACTTGAAGTTCTTTGGACCATAATCCTGTCTTGCATAGAGGCGGAAACTCTTCTGGTAATCAGAACGGGAATAGTTACCCTGAATACGGATACCACAATCCTGCTGAAGCTGGCACTTTGTATCAGTTCCGTTGCTCTCAAAATAATCGATATGGGTGCTGCGCTCCCAGCCCTTACCCTTCTGCTTATAATTAGCATCCAGCTTCCGGCAAAGATCGGATGCGTCCCAGTCAACCTTACCGCCTCCGTCAAGATACTCCTTAAGTGCCTTGTCAAAAGTATCTCCCTTTACATAGATGCCCTTGGCAGAATCAAACAGATCATCTGCGTCCATGCTGATCGACATCACCGCCAGATCCTTGCCGGCTGCCTTGCAGCTCTCACTGATACCATCAATATGCTCTGCCATATCACCCACAAAATAGGTGTTGGTCACAACATCAGAATAGGTACCATCCTCATGCTGTGCTGCCGCCTTGATCACAGTACATTTGTCAACCTTGGACTTGTCCGGTGCAGATATTGTGCTGACAAAGCTCTTCTGATCAGAGCTTCCCTTTACATTCACTGCATCAAACAAAATCGGATCGATCGCTGACAGTACATTCTCATCGTTCTTGCGGTCAGTGATCGAAATACCGCTGTCTGTATAAGCGATACGCGCCTTATTGTCCGGATCGGACGGATCGCTTCCATCGGTTGTGTAATAGATCGCCGTGTCCGTATCTGCCCCCTGAAGCGTGAGCGAAAATGCATCCTTATAGGTTCCACTCTCTTCCGAAAATGTCACCGGAGCCTTTGATGCCTTCTTAAGACTTCCCGTTACGCTCCCATCTGCTTTGCCTGTCTGTGCATTCTGTACTGCGCCGTTCTGCACCGTTGATGCCGTCTGTGCATCCTGCACGTTTCCTGTCTGCGCCGCCGTCACTGCATTGGCAGGAAGCAGGCTTACTGTCATGCTGACTGCCGCAAGCACTGCAAGCAGCCGATTTCCTGTTTTTCTCATAGTTACCCTCCAATCTTTTCCAGATTTCTCATTTTCCTTGAGAAACATTACGTTGTCCGCTCCCACATTTATAGATTTATATTAACACCGGAGGCTTCCGGATGGATACCTGCATTTTCCCACCGATTTACTTTATTTATTGGATGATATCAAAAAAAGGATGCCATCCGCGGATGACATCCCTTCTATCTAAAATAGATTTATTCAATTATTACAGTCTCTTCATCAACTGTTCCCGCTGCTCTTCAAAGCCAGGCTTTCCAAGAAGTGCAAACATGTTCTTCTTGTAGCTTTCCACACCAGGCTGGTTGAATGGATTAACACCAAGGATATAACCACTCAGACCACAAGCGAACTCATAGAAGTAGAACAGCTGTCCGAGATAGAACTCGTTCTGCTCCGGTACCTTTACAACAAGGTTTGGCACATTGCCATCGGTATGTGCAAGCTGTGTACCCTTCATTGCACTCTTATTGATGAAATCAAGTGTCTTCCCTGCCAGATAGTTCAGACCATCCAGATCAACATCTTCCTTCTGGATCGTCAGATCAAATGCAGGCTTCTCTAACTCCATAACAGTCTCGAACATCAGACGGCTTCCGTCCTGAATGAACTGACCCATGGAATGAAGATCTGTTGTAAGATCAACAGATGCCGGGAACAGACCCTTCTGATCCTTTCCTTCACTCTCACCGAAGAGCTGTTTCCACCACTCAGCGACATAGTGGAAGATCGGCTCATAGTTACAAAGGATCTCAACAGACTTACCCTTACGTAGAAGAATGTTTCGAACTGCAGCATACTTCATGGAATCATTCTCTGCGAAGTCCTTATTCAGACATACCTCACGCATGGAAGCAGCACCTGCCATAAGCTTTGTGATATCAGCACCGCTGACAGCGATTGGAAGAAGACCTACTGCTGTCAGTACAGAGAAACGCCCTCCTACATCATCCGGAACAACGAAGGTCTCATAGCCTTCCTCTGTTGCAAGACTCTTAAGTGCTCCCTTTGCTTTATCGGTTGTTGCATAAATTCTCTTGGCAGCCTCTTCCTTGCCATACTTCTTCTCAAGCATCTCCTTAAAGATACGGAATGCTACAGCCGGCTCTGTTGTTGTACCGGACTTACTGATAATATTTACAGAGAAATCGCGGTCACCAATGACATCGATCAACTGAGACAGGTATGTACCGCTCAGGTTGTTACCACAGTAATAGATCTCCGGGGTCTTGCGGATCTCTTTGGATACGTTATTGTAAAAGCTATGGCGTAAGAACTCGATCGCAGCTCTTGCTCCAAGATAAGAACCACCGATACCGATCACAAGAAGTACCTCGGAATCAGACTGGATCTTTTCTGCTGCCTTCTGGATTCTCGCAAACTCTTCCTTGTCATAATCAACCGGAAGGTCGATCCATCCAAGGAAATCATTACCTGCGCCACTCTTCCCTACTAATACATCTTTTGCGTCTTTCGTGATCTTCTCCATTGCCTTCATCTCATCCTCTGAGATTACACCGGCAGTCAGAGAATAATCAAACTTTACCTGTTCAGCCATTTCTCTCTTTCCTCCATTCGTTACTAAGGTTTACACCGTGTTTCATTCTACTCGTTTCGCTTCCGCAAATCAAGTCTCTTTGGCAAATTTAGAGTTTTTTAATAGCTTAAATCCTAGGAATTGCCGGATTCTCTCTCCAAATTGCCAAACTTTGTATATTGAGCAAGCCATGCCAGCTCTACTGTGCCGGTAGGACCACTTCTCTGTTTTGCAATAATAAGCTCCGCCTGCCCCTTTTTCTCGGAATCAGGTTTGTAATATTCCTCGCGGTACAAGAACATAACCATATCCGCATCCTGCTCGATCGCTCCGGACTCACGCAGGTCGGAAAGCATCGGCTTCTTATCCGGACGCTGTTCTACCGCACGGGAAAGCTGTGACAATGCGATCACCGGCACATTCAAGTCTCTCGCCATGACCTTTAGGGCACGGGAAATGTCTGATATCTCCTGCTGTCGGCTGTCACCGCGGCGCTTTCCACCACCACTCATCAGCTGTAAGTAATCGATAATGACAAGATCCAGTCCCTTCTCCATCTTGAGACGACGGCATTTGGAGTGGATCTCTGATGCCGTAATACCGGAACTGTCGTCAATGACCAGATTGGAATTACCGAGCCGGCGTACACTGTCGACCAGTTTACCCCAGTCCTCATCCTCCAGATTACCGGTTCGGATCCTCTGGGAATCTACCTTGGAGTTCATGGAAAGCATACGCTTGACCAGCTGCTCCTTACTCATCTCGAGACTGAACATTGCGATCGTGCTCTGACTATGAAGTGCGATATACTCCGCCAGATTCAGCACAAACGCCGTCTTACCCATGGCAGGTCTTGCCGCGATCAGGATCAGATCCGACGGCTGCAGACCTGCAGTCTTATAATCAAGATCCCGAAATCCTGTCTGAAGACCTGTAATATGTCCCTGCTGCTTTGCCGCAGTCTCAATGCTGTCAAGTGTCCGCAATACTACATCGCGGATATTTTCAAATTCACCGGAATTACGTCTCTGCACAACGTCATAGACCTTCTTCTCGGCATCCTCAAGGATATCCTCCAGCGGATTCTTGTCCAAATAACAGTTACCGGTGATCGACTCCGTCACCTTGATCAGACTCCGCAGCACAGACTTCTCCTGCACGATCTTCACATAATAACGGATATTCGCCGATGTCGGCACGCTGTTGATCAGATCTCCAATATATTCTACACTTGTAAGCTCCGGTGGAATCTCCATTTCACGCAGCTTATTCTGTATGGTGACAAGATCGGTTCCAACTCCCTGCTGATGCATTTCCACCAGTGCCGAAAAGATCACGCCATACTGTCCATTATAAAAGTCTTCCCCCTGTAACTGCTCTGAGGCAATCTGCACTGCATCCTGATCCATCATCATGGAGCCGATAACCGCACGCTCTGCCTCATCGTTGTGGGGCGGAATCCTTTTGAATACCGCTTCATCCATTGTCTGTCCCCCGTTCACTTACAGCCGCAGACTTACCGTCCGCCGCTACTTCGTCTCCTGTACGATCACCTTCAGACTTCCCATAACCTTTGGATGAAGCTTGATCGGGAGATCAAAGATCCCCGGACTTTTGATCGGCTCCGGAAGAACCATTTTCTTTTTATCCAGTTCATATCCAAGCTGTTCTTTGGCAGCCGCAGCAAGCTCCTTGGTAGATACCGAACCAAAGCTTCGTCCACCGCTTCCCGTCTTAATGGAAACGGTGATGGATTTCTCTTTGAGTTCCTCCGCAAATGCCTTTGCGTCATTTAACTTCTCCTGTGCCACCTTTTCCTCATGCTTCTTCTGAAGCTTAAGATCATTTTTATTCTGTGCGGTAGCTTCGATTCCAAGCTTTTTCTTGAAGAGGAAATTCTTGGCATAGCCATCGCTGACATTGACAAGCTCTCCCTTCTTTCCTAATGTCTTTACATCTGCTAATAAGATTACTTCCATCGCTGTTACCTCCTATTGTGTAATATCTCCATCCTCGATCATCTTGTCGATCATAGTGCGAAGCTTCTCCTCTGCCTCGGAAACCGTACAGTCCTTAAGCTGCGCTCCTGCCATATTGATGTGACCACCGCCACCAAGCTTTTCCATCATGACCTGTACATTTACCTCATCGATCGATCTGGCACTGATATATATCTTATCATTATAATTTGTTAATACAAACGATGCCTTTACACCGCTGATATCCAGAAGCTCATTGGCAATCTTGGCAGCAAGCACGGTCGGACTGTCCGTCCCCTCGGCTTTGCTCTCTGTGATCGCATAACTGTCCAGATAAAGATTGGTTGCCTCGATCGCAGCCGCCTTGATCCGGTACTCATCCATATTCTCGCGGAATGCCTTACGAAGTCTGATCACATCCACACCGTTGCGGCGCAGATATGCCATTGCCTCAAAGGTACGCACACCTGTCTTATCCGTGAAATTGTTCGTATCGATCATAATACCGGCATACAGTGCCTCTGCCTCCGCCGGCTTCAGCTTCAATCCATTGCCGATATACTGTGAAATCTCCGATACCATCTCACTCGCAGAGGATGCATACGGTTCAATATAGAATAACACAGCCTGCGAAATCGCATCGCCCGCCTGACGGTGATGATCGATGACCACAACCGACTGTGCCTGTTCTACAAGCTCCGGACACTCTGTGTAATCTGCCTTATTGACATCCACAATGACGAGAAGCGCATTCTCATCCACAAGCTTCCCGGCTTCCTCCCGGTTGACGATCATTCCATCCTCATAGTCACCGCTGTAGAAACGGTCACAAAGCGGACGTACCGACGGACTACACTGGTCTAACACTACATAAGCCTTGCGCTCCAGCGTCTTGGCAATCCGGTAAACTCCTACGGACGCACCAAACGAATCGGCATCGCCGATGGAATGTCCCATCACGACAACACGTTCCTTGCTCTCGATAAGCTCCTTTAATGCATGTGCCTTCACACGCGCCTTTACACGCGTATTACGCTCTGCGGAAACCCTCTTGCCTCCGTAGAACTCCTCGCTCTCACTTCCCTTGATGACCGCCTGGTCACCGCCGCGTCCCAATGCAAGATCGATTGCTGCCCGGGCGTTGTTATAAAGCTCTGTATATGTCTCTGACTCTGCGCCGATACCAATACTGATCGTACAGGTCTGATCATTGCCAATGTTGATTGCACGAACCTCTTCGAGAATGGAGAATCTCGTCTCCTTCAGATCCTTCAGATGCTCCTGTTTAAAGACAAACAGAAACTTATCCTTCTCTAACTTCTTGGAGATTGCATCAATCCCCTGCATATACTTGTTGATCTTACGATCGATCAACGCCATCAGAAGTGACTGGCGCACCTCATCAATGCTTGCCACGGTCTCCTCATAGTTATCAATATACAAAAGACCTACCGTCAGCTTCTCTGCTGCGATCGTCTCCTCTAACTGCACCATCTCTGTCTCATCGTATAAAAACATCACAATGATACTCTGATCATCAATAAACTGATCTAACTCCAGACCATCCGATAAGTCATCTACCAGCGCAGCATCAATCTGACGCAGCACGGTACGGAACGTCTTATCCTCTCTGGTCACCCGCAGGACCACATCGCCCTGTGCCGCCTCCGGCAGCCGGTCCAGTGTGATCTCCGGGAAGATATTGGCAATATTACGTCTGGCTGCCTTCTTATTAACAGCAACGTCCAAAAACTCGTCATTACCCCACAGAAGGTGTCCCTCTACATTCAGAACAGCAAAAGGAACCGCCATTTCCTTCATCATCTTCATCTGAAGCCGTCCATAACTCTGTGCAAACCGGATCAGATCCTGCTTAAGCTTCTTTCTTCCGGACAGACGCAGCATCATGGCAACGACAAAATAAGCCAGCGTGTAGCCTGCCACACAATATCCGGCTTTTCGATCAACCACATATATATGAATGGTTGCCACCGCCCATAGCAGTGACAGCATCACCGGCCATCTCAGATATGTCTTCAGATTGCCGGTCAGTTTGATTTGATGGTTCATGCTTTAAGACCTCTTCTTCACAATTCCATTAACCGTATAATTATAGCATTTTCCTTATATGCAGTCAATCTCCGGTCATACTCCGATACGCCCATGACCTGCGCTTCTGCCCGTCATAGTCTGCAAGCTCAGAAGCATTATTTACATCGTCCAGCGTCCGGATGCCCCACAAGGAAGAATAAGACCATTGGAGCTTACCGGCAATCCAATCTCCTGTGCCTCAACATGACCGCCAAGCTTTGATACCAAAGCAGTCTCCAGCATATAAGTCAATACCGCCGGCTGAAGTCCGGTAGTATAGGAATTCACCAGGAAGAACAATGGCTCATCGGAAAGAATCTGTGTACACAGTTCAATGAACGGAAAAATCTTCTCCTCGATCTTCCAGATTTCACCCTTTGGTCCTCTTCCGTAAGATGGCGGATCCATGATAATGCCATCGTAATGATTGCCTCTGCGGATCTCTCTCTCAACAAACTTCACGCAGTCATCCACCAGCCAGCGGATCGGTCTGTCCGATAATCCGGACACCTGTGCGTTCTCCTTCGCCCATGTAACCATGCCCTTGGACGCATCCACATGTGTCACACCGGCACCTGCATCGGCTGCTGCCAGTGTCGCTCCACCCGTATATGCAAACAGATTCAGCACCTTAACCGGGCGGTTTGCCTGACGGATCTTGTCCCCGAACCAGTCCCAGTTGACTGCCTGCTCCGGGAAAAGTCCCGTATGCTTGAATTGGAATGGTTGCAGTCGGAACGTCAGATTCTTATAAGAAATCTGCCATGTCTTTGGCAAGTCAAAAAATTCCCACTCACCGCCGCCACGGCTGCTTCTATGATAATGTGCATTCAGCTTATGCCATTTCTTATCTCTGCGCGGGGTATCCCATATCACCTGCGGATCCGGGCGCAGCAAAATATAATCGCCCCAGCGTTCCAGCTTCTCGCCCGCTGAAGTATCGATCACTTCATAATCCTTCCAACCATCTGCTATCCACATATTTATTGTCTCCTTATTTGTATATTTTCCGAATGTTGCATTTTAAATTTCAATGATTAATTCTCTGTATTATGCGAAATCATAATGCGAAGCTGCAGTATTGCATATCCGCATCATTGTACTGATTTATACGCTCTTTCCGCACTGTGCGGCAGACGGACATGCCCCGCAGCCGCCGCTGCAGCCTGCCGGTGCCTGTGGAATCTCCTGTGCCGTTCCATCAATGGAGGATACCAGCCCCGCATTATCATAAATCGGCTCCAGACAACATACAGTCTGTGAAGAAATACCGGCTCCCTCTCCGGTAAATCCAAGACCTTCTTCTGTCGTTGCTTTGACATTGACCTGATTTATCTCAAGTCCGAGCGTCTTTGCAATATTCTCCCGCATCGTATCGATATAATCTCTCATTTTCGGGCGCTGTGCAATGATCGTCGCATCAATATTGCTGATCAGATAACCCTCCTCCTCGATCAGTCCGCCTACATGCTCAAGCAGCTTCACGCTGGAAGCTCCCTCATATGTCGGATCCGTATCTGGAAAATGCTTTCCGATGTCCCCCAGTGCTGCTGCCCCGAGAAGCGCATCCATGATCGCATGCAAAAGCACATCCGCATCCGAATGACCATCCAGTCCTTTTTCATATGGTATCTTTACACCGCCCATGATCAGGTCACGTCCCTCCACAAGACGATGAACATCATAACCCATTCCTACTCTCATATAAATATTCCTTTCCCGGCTGCCAGCCCACAAGCTCCAGGCTGCCGACCAAGCATTCCTCATTTCTCTGCTCTGCCACTTTCGAATACGTCACAATCATACCATTCCCACCGGATAAATTCAACAAGGCAACTAAGACGATGTCCATATTTGTCTTAATTATTTTCGCAAAAAAAAATGACACCTGTCAAATGACAGATGCCTTTCGGGCAAAAAAATAATAGCGAGAGGGAGATTCGAACTCCCGACACCACGGGTATGAACCGTGTGCTCTAGCCAACT
>ERZ780223.2975-NODE-2975-length-13385-cov-7.724681_pt1 | contig 13385 bp, 19 predicted proteins | sample MGYA00511016_ERZ780223 | MGnify/ENA primary metagenome ERZ780223 (study PRJEB29588, sample SAMEA2159032) | human gut metagenome | biome: human gut; feature: human-associated habitat; material: faeces | place: Denmark | collected 2008/2010 ... | reverse complement strand
CATATTATACTTATTATATTATAATATGTGTATTTAGTGCAATAAAAAAAATCATACATATCTAGTATTTTTCACATAGTAATTGAAAATAAGCTCTAGGATGTTCACAACAAGGACATACATGAGGTGCTTCATCTGAAATATATATATAACCGCATTTTCGGCATATCCATTCTTCTTTTCTATCTTTTTTGAATATAGAATCATCTTTCAAGTTTTCGTATAATTCTTTATATCTTCTTGCATGATGTTGTTCTGAAACTCTTACATGCCGGAAAGTATCGGATATTTCATCAAAACCCTCTTCTTTAGCAATCAATTCACCATTATAGTAAAGCACGCTAAACTCTTCTTCTTCACCATCAATGGCAGATTTTAAATTTTGTTCCGTTGTTCCTAAAAAGAAGGGATAAAATCCGTCAACATGAGCATTTGAATGATTCCCAACATGTTTGTAAAACAATTTCGCATGCTCTAACTCATTTTCAGCAGTTTCCAAAAAGATAGCAGAGATTTGTTCATATCCCTCTTTTTTAGCAATCTTGGAAAAATATGTATATCTGTTTCTTGCCTGAGCTTCGCCTGCAAATGAATTTATTAATATTTGTTCTGTCTTTGAGCCTTTAATACTTTTATTCATTTATAACACTCCTTTATTACCCCGTACATCATAATTTTTTATCAAAAAAATAACAAGACTAAACCAGAGTAATCCTTTTAGGGAATAATAAACATACCCGTTTGATACTTTTCGGGGATTATTTTAAGACTCCAATAATACAAAATATAATTGTTATGATAGTTAGGAAATTTATGACAGATTTACTTGAATATACAAAAAAAATTGCGAAAAAGATTTCATATTATGATGCAATAATAGATTTTACAGACGACAGCCACTGGTTTAACCCATTTTACAGACAGCCGGATGTAACAGTTATATGGGTAGAAAACCCTGAAGATAAACACTGGCGTTACTAAAAAATCAACTACATATTATTTATAATTTTTTCGAGAGTGTTGAACCTTGAATGTAAATCTTTTATTTTGTTATACAGAACAGACTGGAGACATTCACAATCATATGGCTCCAAATATGAAGGTTCCCGCATACAAGTAGTTAATATTCGAGCAAGACTCTCTACTACTATAAATTTATATGCAATAAAATTTAGTTTTGATTTTAAAAATTTTGTATCTGTTTGCTTATTCATATTCAATCTATTATCCTTAATCTTTATTAAAATTAATCTCATCTATGCATAATAATTCTCATATATGAGAATTATTATACATAGATATGAATATATAGTCAATTATGTTATAATATTGCTATGAATAATAAGAACTACATAAGATCTCTTTTAACATTAAATAATATGAGTATTGCAAAACTTGCTGAAAAAATGTCCGAACTTTCCAATGAAAAATACACACAGGGAAGTTTATACGGAAAACTTTCACGCGACACTCTAACATTAAAAGAATGCCAATTAATCGCTAAAATAATTGGTTATCGAATCGAATTTATAAAAGAAAATTAATAAATCCTGACACCGGTTGCTGAATCAAATTTATACAAATCAGAACTTCTAAAAGATAACTCAATCGTTTTACCTATTGTGTAATCAGCATCTAATTTTGCTGAACATTTTTTATCACCTATATTAAAATATGCAATCTTTTCACTGCCAAGCATTTCAGAAATTTCGACTTCAACTGTCAATTTTATATCTCCATCGGCTCTTATCATTTTTTCAGGACGAATGCCATATAGAATATTTTCATCCAGACCAATATCTTTGCCGTTTATAAAATTCATCTGTGGGGAGCCAACAAACCCTGCTACAAAAGTATTTTTTGGATTGTTATAAATTTCATCAGAGCTATCAACCTGCTGGATATCCCCATTATTAAGCACAACAATTCTATCCCCCATTGTCAACGCTTCTGTCTGATCATGAGTCACATAGATAAATGTAGTTTGCAATTTTTCGTGCAATTTTTTTATTTCTGAACGCATTTGAACACGCAGCTTAGCATCAAGATTAGACAAAGGCTCATCCATGAGAAAAACTTTAGGATTTCTTACAATAGCACGTCCAAGAGCTACACGCTGTCTCTGTCCTCCTGATAACTGCTTAGGTTTTCTATCAAGATACTCGCCTAAATTCAAAATTTCAGCAGCCTCCAAAACTTTTTTCTCAATTGTTGCTCTGTCAACTTTGCGCATTTTTAACCCGAATGCAATATTTTCTCTGACTGTCATATGTGGATATAATGCATAACTTTGAAAAACAAAGGCTATATCCCTATCTTTTGGAGCTACATTATTTACTTTTTTATCTCCTATATATATTTCTCCATCAGAAATATCTTCCAATCCGGCAATCATTCTTAAAAGTGTAGATTTTCCACAACCTGAAGCTCCTACAAGAACAACAAACTCTTTATCCTTTATCTCAAGATTAACATTATTGATAACAGTTTTATTGTTATCATATGTTTTTCGTACATTTTTAAGAATTACACTACTCATGATTTCCCTTTTCAACAGGTATAATTATATCGTATCTTGAGCCTTTCATAACTTCCGAACGAACATAAATATAACCACCGGCTCTCTTTATTAATATACTAGCTGCTCCCATTTGGAATGCTCTTAATAAATATTTTTTTCCTTTTTCCAATTGAGCATATGGATCACATAAATACTTCATATCTTCATCAGAAATACCTATACCTGTGTCCCTAATCGAAATTTGCAAATACCCTTTACTATAATCAATAGCAGTAAGCCCGAATCTACTTGCAGCTTTTTCATCCGGTTGCTTTAATTTTATAGTCAAATATCCGGCATCTGTCATTGCCAGAGCTACTTCCAAAATATTTCTTAACGCTTTTTGAACAGCTTTCAAATCAGTATAAACAGTCCGTTTGTCAATTGACTCATAATCAAAGTCAAAAGCCAGCTTTTTTTCCTGCAAAACAGATTCAAAATCTTTTATTACAGTCTTGAACGCTTCAACTATATCAAAGTTTTGATACACAGGTTCGTATAACGAAGACTCAGCTTCTGTAAACTCTAAAAACTTATCCATAAAATGATAAAGTTCCTGGGAGTTTGAGTTTATAATTTTAATATATTTTGCCTGCTTATCTGACAATTCCCCTCCAAGTCCGTCAAGAAGCCCTTGAGAAAATCCGGATATTGAATTAATTGGAGATTTAATATCATTTTCCAACTTAACTAGCATTGCATTTTTTTCACCATTAAACCTGGCAATTTTTTCTTCTGTTACAATTTCATCTGTTAACTTTGTCAAATCTCTGATTGCAACACAATAGCCATTGCCTTTTTTATATGCATTCAGTTCAACATAAAAATCCCTGCCTGGAATTGAAGCGGTTGCAACAACCGGTTTTTGAGCATTAATAGAAGAATAAACAGCATCCATACCATCTTTTATAAAATCTTTAAGCATTATTGGACTTGTTTCTTCAATCGTTAATCCAAAACATTCAAAAGCTTTTTTATTTGCTCTTTTTACAAAACCTTTAGAATCTACAAAAATAATTGAATCCGGCAAATCATTAATAGTATTAGCCGCAGTAACCATCCACCATAAATCTTTCAAGAATTTTTCTAAATTCATAATTGCATTACTTCCTTTTATAGTATATAATACATAATAACATGAAAAATTATTGAAAAATTACATGTAAATTTTTGTAATTTTTTTTGATTAAAAGTAGCAAAAAATATTATTTAGATGTTTTCTAACTAAAAACCAAACATGATGATATAAAATGAAGTAATCTTCTGAAAGTAAGGTGATACTATGAGAGAAATAGACAACAACAACATCAACAATTTGAACTTCAAAAGCATACAGCAAAAACCTGCTGTTGAAGATATCACCCTTGATGAAACAACTGTTAACTCTGCAGAATCTAAAGAAATAAAAGATTTGTCAAGCATGCCGGCAGCGTCTCTTGGAAAATCACAAATTTCAACAGATTCAGTGGAAAGTGATATGAAATTTTTGGAAAAAAATCCTAAATTAGCACAAGAGTTAAACAAAGCAATTGATAAATATGCTGAAACTCACAGCGAAGAAGATACTCTTAAAATGATTGAAAAAATGCATCAAGAATTTGTTGCAAAAAAATAAAAAATTACAAGAGTCAGCAACAACTCTAAAACTAGTAATCTATATTATTAATTACGTTATACATACAACCAATTCCTTGAATTGGTCCAAGATTCTTTAAAGATTTTTTTCTATCACATGAAATTTTTACAGGCCATCTGGACTCTGACACCCCCATAGGATAAAGATTTCCGTCTCGATTCACCCAAAAGGTAAAAACATCTCTTCCCCAAACATTGGGCATTGACTTATACCCATTAACATCTACTGTTATAAGTAACAAATCTGAAAAGTCAGAATTTTGAATCATCCAAAATTGCCCGTCTAAAGTAGAAAATTGACCCTCATCCATCAGTGAAGCATCCGCATTTTCACCGTTTAAGGTTCTATAAACATTAGAATTATATGAAAAAGGAACGCAATTTCTTAAGCCACAATCCTGTGCAACTTTAAAATATGCCATAAAATCATTTTTAAAAGTTTGAGGATTTAAATAATATTCCTCCAAAACTTTACCATCATCCTGCATAGACCTAAAAGCTTGCTGAGCAACACTATAAGCTTTTTTAGCAGCTGTTTTATATTGCATATCCTGAATTTTTGTAATTAAGCTAGGAATTGTTATTGCTGCAACAATCCCAATGAGGCCAACAGTTATTAATGATTCTGCTAAAGTAAAGCCTTTATTATATCTACAATAAATATTGGTTTGATAAACTTTATTAAACTAGCAGAAGTATTTGATATCAGCCTTGATGAATTAGCTGATTTTAAAACAAAATCTAAATAAAATACAAAAAAAATATTTAATCGTTTGCACTGGTTAGGAAATTAACCAAACCTTGAAGTCCCAATTTATAACTGTCTATCTTAAAACCGGTAATCTGCCCCACACAAACATCAGCAAACATTGAGTTATGACGAAATTCTTCACGTCTATATATATTTGAAATATGGACTTCAACAGTAGGAATTTTAACTGAAGTCAAGGCATCACGAATCGCCACACTGGTATGAGTATAAGCTCCGGCATTTAAAATAATTCCATCAAAATTTCCCAGAGCATATTGAATCTTTTCAACAATCTCGCCTTCAAAATTACTTTGAAATATTTCAAGATTAACCCCGAGCTCAAAGGAATATTCATGCAATTCCATTTCTAAATCTTTATAAGACTTAGAACCATATTGTTCAGGCTCTCTGACACCTAACATATTAATATTTGGACCATTAATAACGAGTATATTTAAATCTTTTTCCATATTTATATTATAACACAAAACCTCAAACTTACATATAAAATAGCATCAAAATATTTCAAAACATAGTCAAAATATCATCCCAAACTATTTTCAGGAATTCCAAACTTAGTGCGGAATCTGTTCTTATTGTCATGCTGATTTATTTCAGCATCTATTTTACCAAATTAACCCTTGAAACAAGTTCAGGGGGACAATTTATTAGTTCTACAAAACGAATTTATACGTCTTCAATCAAAACTGATATAAAAATCCCAAAACTTTATATTTGTAAATTTTTGTTAAAATTTCCAATATACAAGTAACCAAAATTACATGCTTGCATTATCATGCATGTACAAACTATCCCAAAATCTCCTCCCAAGATTATTGTTCAAGTCGCAAAAGTTGTGACTTTTTTTTTGCTCAAAAATAAAAATTTCATTATTAATTTTCATTCATGCTAATCTTAGACGAAACTTCTGCAACAATTCTTGCAATATCAGCTCCACCAACAGAAACTTCTAATATCAAAGGGGCATAGATTAATAAAGTTTCACGATATTCCATATTATCAACATCCAGAATATTAAATTCTATAAAGTCTTCGCCTACGCACATAAGCTTTCCATATTCACCACCTGTCGCCCAGCGGATAAATAAATACTGACCCTCAAATTCTTTAAGTTTCTCTACTAATCTCATATCCTAACCTATTACCTTTAATAACATATTAATAATATTTTACCATAAGTCAATTAGAAAATTAAACAATAAATGTTTTAACAGAACCGTCCTGATGGTACAATCCACCGCCACATACAGTTTCAACCACCTTTAATACAACCTCTCTTGGAGCATCTATCTGATTAAGAGCAAATTCCTGCCCTGTATGTTTTATTTTAAAAATACACTTTTGATTTTGGTCTGCAGGAACGTATAAAGATGCAATCTCATTTTCCAAGAGTTTAACCATTTCCTCTTCTCTGTCCTTAGCATCTTTTATAATATCATTATAATTTCCTCTAATAGCCATAATTCTATTTGAAAATACATGCCTGCCGTCATCTCTAAACAAGGCTTGAGGCTGAAAATTACAACGTGTAGTAAAACTCATTTTGTGCCATAAAATATTGATAACGGCAACAGATTTTAATGAATCCGCATCAATATAAATATTTTGAGTAGTTACCCCACGAGACGAAAAAGATTGTTTCAAATTATTCGATACCAGCTCTAAACAATCAATCATCCTTGTAAAAATATCATTCATATTAACAGTAGAATGCTGGTAATCTAAAAATTGTTTATACATATGAGAAGAAACCAGTTCAACTCTCTCCTGTATCACTATGTCTTTTTTAGTTGCAGTTTCTGAATTGTCAAAACTTTCAAAATTATTTAGCAATTTCGTATCCTTTTTTATACCATATTTTTAAAATAAACATGTGTTGTTGTAAAGATTATACATTTTTTCGTTACAAAACTGAATACATATACGAGCTTATTTACAAATATTATTATTTGAAGACCAAGTCAAATACAGCTCTACTGAAAATTATTTGTAAACGTGTGAATATATTCAAGAATCATCGCAAAGTATTTCAAATCAGAATTACCATTTAATACTAAATCAGCTTCCTTACGGAACGGTTTCACGTATTTTTCACCGGCTTCAGCTATATAATGCCAATGCTTTTCAGCATTTTCTTCACTCTGATTGCGTTCTTCGATTGCTCTGCTCATAAAGCGGCTTTTTCTTAGTTCATTTTCAGTTTCAACATAAATTTTAATATCAAAAACATCTTTAACAGTTTCATACATCGTTGCAATGCCTTCAACAACAATAATCTTTTGAGAATGAACATCAAACGCTTTGGGAACTGAAACCCCGGTACCATTAGGGAGATACATTGGAGCTTTTATATCTAAACCGTCAGATAAATCTTCCAAATCCGATCTTAAAATATCCAATTGAAAACTTGATGGAGCATCAACATCATACCCGTTATCTCTAAGATTATCAAACGAACCATACTTATTAATAAGCAGAGATATATCATTAAAATAGTTATCTGTACTCAATACAGCCACAGGCATAGATAATTGTTCAATCACATTTTTAATTTCATGACAAATTGTAGATTTACCAGAGGCAGACTCACCGGTAACACCTATTAACAAACGTTTTGTAGGATTATTTATTATTCTGCGGCAGAACCGGTTAACAAAATCAGGATTAACCGAATTAATAATAGGGACTTCCTGTTTTTTATCATACAAATATATTTGTCTAAATTTTGTCTGCAGGTAAAACGCTAATAATTCTCGTCCGGATTTTGAATTAAAGTCGGGCTTGAATATTTTGTCTGTAGAATTTAGTTCTTTATCTATCAACAATTGCATATTCTTTCCATGTTTTTGGGATATGCATATCATAATACATGAGAAAAAACTTTTTTGCTAGTGTTTTTGTAAAAATTAAGAAACATTTTTCAATAAATCATTAATATCAATATCTAAAACTTTTGAAATATCATAAACAAGGAAAATTGACGGAGTCTGCAACCCTCTTTCTAAAAGGCTTATAGTACTCTCGCTAACATCGACTTTTTCAGCCAGTTCAGACTGAGTTATTCCACACCGATACCTTTCTGCTTTTAAATTTCTAGCAAAGATTTTATTGCGATGGTCTTTCATAAACAAATTATAACGGCTTGACAATTTTTTATTAAGAGGATAAACTACCACTAACTAGTAGTTAACTACTAGTTAGTGGTAGTTTTAAACGTGGAGATATACATGAAAAATTCTAAACAAAAAGCATTTACACTCGCCGAGGTGCTTATTACACTAGGGATAATAGGTGTAGTTGCAGCAATGACAATCCCTAACTTAATTACAAACTACAAAGCACACCAGCTCCGTTCACAGTTTTTGAAAGCCTATTCACTAACGCAACAAGCTTTTAAACTTATGGAAGAAGATGATGTATCACTTGATCCTACATCGTATCCGGGTGTAACATTCTACAAAACATTTCAAAAGTATTTTACAGGCAGTATAGACTGCCAAGCCCCAAGCGCACGTCAGAAAAAGCCATGCTACCATCTTAACAGCTCCGCACCTGATGCCTATAAAACATACCACGGCTCATCTTTTCATGGATTTAAATTAGATGACGGACAGTTTGCACTGCAAGACGGAACACTATTTCTGTTTGAAAATCCGAATGCCAGGGATACACCTATACTTATAAGTGTTGATATAAACGGATTTGGCAATAAACCAAACAAAGCCGGTTATGATTTGTTCACATTCCAATTTTTTGACGGTGAATTAAAAACAATGGGAGCCATTGGCACGCAATACGATGTAGAAAAATATTGTAACAAAAATACCAATAATGCTTTTAATGGTATTGCCTGTGCTCAAAAAGCTAAAGAAGATCCGGATTATTTTAAAAATTTATTAAAAGAATAAAATAAACTTCCCTTTATTTATCCAAAATATTTCCAAAGGTATTATTTAAAAAATTTTTCTTGATGTATAATACAACTATAAGAAAATAAAGGAGAGATATTTATGGAAACACTAAACGCAACAGAAGGTTTAATTACCAAAATTATCGGACCTGTTGTCGATGTAGAATTCCCATCAGGTGATTTACCAAATATTTATACAGCACTAAATATGTACCAAGAAGACGGCACAAAAATCGTTGCAGAAGTTCAACAAATGCTTGGTTCAAACAAAGTCAGAACCGTTGCAATGTCCTCAACCGACGGACTAAGACGCGGAATGAAAGTTATAAATACAAATGAACCTATTAAAATTCCTGTAGGCAATGCAATTTTAGGAAGAATCCTGAATGTTGTGGGTGACGCAGTAGATAATATGGGAGCAATTCAAACTGACACATATCTTCCAATCCATAGAGAATCTCCAAAATTAGTTGACCAGAATACAGATATTGAAATTCTCGAAACCGGCATTAAAGCTATTGACTTATTGCAGCCGTACCAAAAAGGAGGGAAAATCGGACTTTTCGGTGGTGCAGGCGTTGGTAAAACAGTATTAATTCAAGAACTAATCCATAATATTGCAATGGCGCACAACGGTGTTTCTGTATTTGGCGGAGTTGGAGAAAGAACACGTGAAGGTAATGACCTTTGGAACGAATTTAAAGAAAGCGGAGTTCTGGATAAAGTTGGTTTAATTTACGGTCAGATGAACGAACCGCCAGGAGCAAGAATGAGAGTGGGACTTTCAGCGTTAACTGCAGCCGAATACTTTAGAGACTACTCAAAACAAGATGTACTTTTATTTATTGATAATATATTCAGATTTACCCAGGCAGGTTCTGAAGTATCAGCACTGTTAGGACGTATGCCGTCAGCCGTAGGTTACCAACCTACACTGGCAACAGAAATGGGTGAATTACAAGAAAGAATTACCTCAACGAAAGATGGTTCAATTACATCTGTTCAGGCTATTTATGTTCCTGCAGACGACCTTACAGATCCGGCTCCTGCAACGACATTCTCACACCTTGATGCATCAACTGTTCTATCAAGAAACATTGCATCACTGGGTATTTATCCAGCAGTTGACCCGCTGGAATCAAATTCTAGAGCATTAGATCCTCATATCGTCGGAGAAGAACACTATGACGTAACAAGAAAAGTTCTTGAAATTCTCCAAAAATATAAAGAATTGCAAGATATTATTGCAATTTTGGGTATGGATGAATTATCTGAAGAAGATAAAGAAACTGTAAATAGAGCAAGAAAGATTCAAAAATTCTTATCACAGCCATTCTTTGTTGCAGAACAATTCTCAGGTATTCCTGGTAAATATGTTAAAATCTCAGATACAATCAGAGGTTTCAAGGAAATCATTGAAGGGAAACACGACAATTTACCAGAACAAGCTTTCTATATGGTTGGTACAATTGACGAAGCTGTTGAAAAAGCAAAAACCATTGAGGAATAATTATGAAATTAAAAATTATTACGCAGGAAAGAGTTGTTTTTGACGAAGAAGTAGATGAAATCTATTCAAAGGGAGTAGATGGCGAATTCGGAATACTAAAAGGACATATCCCAATGATGACAGCTCTAGATATAGGTGTCACACGCGTTAATCAAGGAAGTGAAGTAAAAATGTTCACCACAATGGGAGGCATATTACAATTCAAAGATGAAGAATGTTTGATACTGACAACCTTAGCTGAACCCGGCGAAGAAATCGACGAAGCGCGAGCAAGAGAAGCACTTGAAAAAGCGAGAAGAAAACTAAGAGAAGCTAACGCAAGAATGGATGCAAAACGAGCCGAAGCTGCAATTGCTAGAGCTGAAGCTCGATTGAAAGCTAAACTTTCAAAATAAATATGAAAAACTGTTGAGTTCAGGAAACGTAATTTTCTGTTCCTACTCAGAGTTTCGGAATCTTACCAGCACTCAGACCCTGAAACAAGTTCAGGGAGGTCATTAGTGGAATGTCGCGTCGGCAGAAGCCTCCTCGCAATGACGGCTAATTCGTCATTCTGAATCTGCACGAGCAGAGGGCGAGAACTTAGTGGAGTCCCGTTTAATGCGAGTGCAGAGATGTAGTCATTCTGAGGGAACAGTCGACCGAAGAATCTATTATTACTGTTCTGTTTATTAGATACTTCGGCTAAAGCCTCAGTATGACAGTCGGGTTGATTTTGAGGACAAACATGTGTTCTACTGTATCCGTCATTCTGAGCGTATGCGAAGAATCTTTTTACACTTTTCACCCTAACCTTGCGGAGCTGAATTTGCTGGTGTTATGAGCAAATAATTGGTAGCATACCTACGTGCGTAGCACCCTTGCGGAGGTGAATTTGCTGGTGTTATGAGCAAATAATTGGTAGCAAAATGCCCCGTGCAACGGGCGCAGTCATTCCGAATTTATTTCGGAATCTCTTGGTTGGACACTTACTATGTCATCCTGAACCAAGTTCAGGATGACATAGTAAGTTCTGGGTAACATTCTATCAGTTCAGCATGACAATTATACGTTAAGTTCTTTTAATTATCCAAACAAACTAAAACCTACTCTTGAACAGTGTTTGAACTATTTGTCATATTTTTCGCTAAAAGCAAACTATCTGCAGCTTTCGCTCTTTGATTATTAATAAAACTATCTGTCAACAATCCGATACCATAACCGGCAAGAGCAAGCATTGGACAAGCTACAGCCAATTGTTTAATCTTAAACAACTCTGCAAACTTTTCACCTTTAGAAAGTTGAACACACTTTCCCGCAATTGGAGCAGTGAATCCTAAAAGAGCAAGCGTTTTCTTTGACACATCAGTTTCTTTATAAGGATTCCCAAATTCTGTCAATGCCATATCTTTATTATTGAAATCTAAAGAATAATTTTTTAATTCCTGATTGACATCATCGGCATTATAAGGTAGCTTTTGAGATTCCTGTTCAACAGTTTTAGCAGACAAGTTTTGAGCAACTGCGTTATCCGCAAACAATACTTCCGGAGCAGCATTATTTCCAGTATTTACTTTTAAAAACTCGGGCATCATAAAATCATCTTCATAATTATTATTCATGCTCTGCAAAGAATTCAATGGAGCTGTATTAAAAATTGACGAATTATCAGACAAACCATTCACCGGTTGTTGCAACTGTCCGATATTCAAATTATTCCCAAACGGTTGAGCAAATCCGACATTAAAAGTTTTATCCAATCCTACTGACATAATATAACCTTTCTATACACATAACTTTCCACTTATATAAAGTATTTTTAAATACAAAAATTGCAAAATATGTAATATTTTTAAAACTTTGTAACATAATATTTTTATTTACTGAAACCTGCTTTTATGGTATATCCAGAATATGAATAAATCTTTTTACAGCATTTTCAAGACTTTTTTTAAAGTTGGAACATTATTGCTAGGCGGCGGATATGTGATTTTACCCCTACTAACAAGTGAACTTGTTGACAAAAAGAAATGGATAACCAATGATGAATTATGTGAATATTATGCACTAGGCGCGAGTCTCCCAGGTATTATTGCTGCAAACACAGCAATATTCACTGGACGAAAGCTATTAGGCACTCGAGGCGCAATTGCTGCAACATTAGGTATCGTTACACCGGCATTTCTTGCAATTGTACTGTTAGCATCTATTTTAAGTGAAATAGTCACAAAGCCTTCAGTACAACATATTTTCTGGGGTGTAGGCATTGGAGTTATAACACTTTTATACCTTGCAGTAAAAGAAATGTGGACAAAATGCATAACTGACAAATTTACACTTATTGTATATTTTGCATGCCTGCTACTCGCTCTAACAGGAAAGATTCCTCTATCTTTGATTATAATCGGGGCAATAATAACAGGTATAATATACCAGAAATTCCAGTCTAAAAATTCTATAAATAAGGAGAGTAAATGAAGCTATTTTTACAGTTATTTTTACAATTCTTTCATATTGGAGTTTTTTCATTTGGCGGGGGATATGCAACATTACCTTTTTTATATGATATTGCAGAAAAATATCACTGGTACACAACAAAACAACTGACTGATATGCTGGCAATTTCGTCAATTACCCCGGGACCTGTGGGAGTTAATGTTGCCACATTTGCAGGATTTGCGACCTCCGGAATTTTAGGAGCAATAATTGCTACAACAGCAATTATTCTTCCATCATTCATTATTGTAACTATTGTATCTAAAGTTTTGGATAAATTTAAAACAAATACATATATTAAAGGCGCAATTAAAGCGTTAAAACCTGCAGGCTGCGCCCTACTTTCTGCTGTTGGATTAAAATTAATCCTCACATCTAATCTCCACTTACTTGGGACAATCGTGCTAATAACATTTATTTCTACAAGTTTCTGGAAAAAACAAGATCCCCTATTTTATCTTGGGGTCTCCGCAGTAATTGGGCTTATTCTTGGACACTACAACTGGATTGGTGTATAAAATAT
>ERZ780223.2962-NODE-2962-length-13414-cov-3.974624_pt1 | contig 13414 bp, 19 predicted proteins | sample MGYA00511016_ERZ780223 | MGnify/ENA primary metagenome ERZ780223 (study PRJEB29588, sample SAMEA2159032) | human gut metagenome | biome: human gut; feature: human-associated habitat; material: faeces | place: Denmark | collected 2008/2010 ... | reverse complement strand
GTGACTTCTATGCCATCTGGCTGGAAGACCGAGGTTTATGGTCTACGGACGAGCAAGATGCGCTCCAGCTTATCGACCGGGAACTCGACCGATACGCAGAAGAAAATCGCACGCATTTTGACGCGAACATCAAGGTCCTGCATATGTGGGACTCCGAATCTGGAATGATTGATTCGTGGCATAAATACTGTCAGAAGCAAATGAGAGACTCGTTCCATATGTTGGACGAGAAGTTGATATTCTCGAATACACCTACCAATAAAAAGGATTATGCAAGCAAACGACTGAAGTACCCCCTTGAACAAGGGACTACAGACGCATGGGATAAACTCATGTCTACGCTCTACACCGAAGAGGAAAGAGCGAAGATCGAATGGGCTATTGGTTCTATTGTCTGTGGTGAGTCGAAGAAGTTGCAGAAATTCATGGTTCTTTATGGTGCAGCAGGTACGGGTAAGTCAACTGTTCTGAACATCATCCAGCAGCTCTTCGAGGGCTATTACTCTGTGTTTGACGCAAAGGCTCTCGGTTCTTCGAGCAACTCGTTTGCATTGGAGGCATTCAAGACCAATCCTCTTGTTGCCATCCAGCACGATGGCGATTTGTCACGAATTGAGGATAATACCAGACTGAATAGCCTTGTCTCTCACGAGCTGATGACGGTAAATGAAAAGTTCAAGTCGACCTATGCTAACCGCTTCAAGTGTTTCCTGTTCATGGGCACTAACAAGCCGGTAAAGATTACGGACGCTAAATCGGGTCTTATCAGACGACTGATTGATGTGTCCCCTTCCGGCAATAAGTTGGCTCCCAAGGAATACAAAGCGGTCACAAAGCAGATTGAATTTGAACTTGGAGCGATTGCTTACCATTGTCAGGAGATTTACCTGGCAAATCCGGGTATGTACGATGATTATATTCCCGTGACTATGCTTGGTGCATCTAATGATTTCTACAACTTCATCATTGATTCCTACCATGTCTTCAAGAGAGAGGACGGGACAACTCTCAAAGCCTCGTGGGAGATGTATAAAACCTATTGCGATGAGGCTAAAGTAACCTTCCCGTTTTCACAGAGAATCTTTAAGGAAGAACTTAAAAACTACTTCCGGGATTACAAAGAGCGTTTCAACCTCGAAGATGGAACTCGTGTTCGTAGCTATTATATAGGATTTAGAACTGAGAAGTTTGAAGAGCCGGCAGATGTTGAAAAAAACGAACCGGAGCATAGACAAATCGAGTTCTTGAAACAAACTTCGGTCTTTGACCGTGAGTGCGCTGACTGTCCTGCACAGTATGCTACTGCTAAGGAGACACCCACATCCAAATGGGATGAGGTAACTTCGAAGCTGAGCGAACTGAACACTTCAAGAATCCATTATGTAAAAGTCCCGGAAAACCATATTGTAATTGACTTTGATATTCAGGATAGAGAGGGTAACAAATCTTTTGAACTGAATCTCAAAGAGGCAAGCAAATGGCCGCCTACATACGCTGAACTCAGTAAAAGTGGGCAGGGCATCCACCTTCATTATATTTACTCCGGAGACCCGACGAAGTTGAGTCGAGTCTATGATGACCATATTGAGGTTAAGGTCTTCACCGGTAAAAGCTCGCTTAGACGAAAGCTTACTAAATGTAATGATTTGCCAATCGCTACTATCAACTCTGGTTTGCCACTGAAAGGAGAAAAGCAAGTGATAAATTTTGAAGGAGTGAAGAGCGAGAAAGGTCTTAGAACCCAAATCAAACGAAACTTGAATAAGGAGTACCATCCGGCTACTAAACCGAGTATCGACTTCATTTACAAAATTCTTGAGGAAGCTTATGCAAGCGACCTTAAGTATGATGTAACCGATATGCGTAATGCTGTGTTGGCTTTCGCTGCAAGCAGCACGCATCAGGCAGATTACTGTATCAAGCTCGTTAATAAGATGCAGTTCAAGTCTGCTGAACAATCTGCCGGGATAAAAAACGACGACGCTAAACTCGTATTCTACGATGTTGAGGTATTCCCGAACCTCTTCCTTGTCAACTGGAAGATCGAAGGCGAGGGTAAGCCCGTTGTTCGTATGATTAACCCCACTCCCTCTGAGATTGAGGAACTGATGAGATTCCGTCTGGTTGGCTTTAACTGCCGCAGATACGATAATCATATTCTGTATGCTCGACTCATGGGGTACACAAATGAACAGCTCTTTAACCTGTCCAACAAGATCATCAACGGCAATTCAAACTGCTTCTTTGGTGAAGCCTATAATGTCTCTTATACAGATGTTTATGACTTCTCCAGTAAAAAGCAGTCTCTGAAGAAGTTCGAGATTGAGTTGGGCTTGCACCATCAGGAGCTTGGTCTTCCTTGGGATCAACCCGTTCCTGAAGAGCTTTGGACTAAGGTTGCTGAATATTGTGATAACGATGTTATTGCTACCGAAGCAACTTTCAATGCTCGTAAGGCTGACTTCACGGCTCGACAGATTCTGGCTGATGTTGCCGGAATGACTGTCAATGATACGACCAACTCTCTTACAACCAAGATCATTTTCGGTAATAACAGAAAGCCTCAGGATCAGTTCAATTATCGCTTTATGGGCGATGAAAGCACCATCTTCGACCCGAATGCAGACCTGCCGTTCAGAGTAGATGACTACGATGAATACACGGCGTTTGATAAAAACAAGCGTCCTGTATTTCCCGGTTATACCTACGATGCAGGTAAGTCTATCTATCGAGGAGAAGAAGTCGGTGAGGGCGGTTATGTTTATGCCGAGCCGGGTATGTACAGTAATATCGCACTACTTGACATTGCTTCAATGCATCCGAGCAGTATTGTTGCCGAAGACCTGTTTGGCCCTGAGTACACCAAGCGATTCAATGATATTCTTCAGGCTCGTATCGCTATCAAGCACAAAGAGTTCGATAAAGCGAAAAAGATGCTGAATGGAGCATTGGCTAAGTATCTGACGGACGAATCCGCTGCGGCTGATTTGGCACAGGCACTGAAAATTGCTATTAACTCGGTGTACGGTCTGACTTCGGCGAGCTTTGAACATCCCTTCAGAGATCCTCGAAACAAAGATAATATTGTAGCTAAGCGCGGAGCCTTGTTTATGGTCAACCTCAAACATGAGGTCCAGAAGCGAGGCTTTACTGTTGCCCATATTAAGACAGACTCGATTAAGATTCCCGATGCTACTCCGGCAATCATCGACTTTGTTATGGAGTACGGTAAGCTCTATGGCTACAACTTCGAACATGAGGCTACATACGACCGTATGTGTCTGGTGAACGATGCTGTGTATATTGCCAAGTACAAGGATGGTAAGCACGCTGGAGAATGGACTGCGACTGGCACTCAGTTCCAGGTTCCTTATGTGTTCAAGAAACTCTTCTCCAGAGAAAGCATCGAGTTCGAGGATATGTGCGAAACCAAGTCGGTTACTTCGGCTCTCTATCTTGATATGAACGAGGATTTGCCGGATGTATCGAAATTGGAAGCTGAAAAAGAGAAGCTCTGGAAACAGATCACTGACCCGAATCGAATGGGAGAACCTATGGAATCAGAGTGTGCTCGCATTGAAGAGCTTACTTCTGAAATCGCTAAGGGGCATTGTTATCATTTCGTTGGAAAGGTCGGTCAGTTCTGTCCTATCAAACCTGGCTGTGGTGGTGGTCTCTTGCTTCGTGAAACCGAAAACAAGAAAACCAAAGAAAAAGGCTATGCCGCAGCTACTGGTTCTAAGGGATATCGCTGGCTCGAATCCGAAATGGTCAGAGAACTTGGTAAGCAGGACGATATTGACCGCAGTTATTATAACGGTTTGGTCGATGAGGCTGTAAAGTCTTTGTCTTCTTATGGCGACTTCGAACGCTTTGTTGCTGACGAACCGTTTATTTCTGACCATACTCCGCCCTGGTTCGGGGCTGGAGAACCCCATGAGGAGGATGACAGTACGCCTTTTGATGTGAGGTGAGAACCTTGATACCTTTAATCATTGGAATCGTGTTGCTCATTTATATTTTGTGCAATGCCCATTTCCTTGTGATAAACGCAAAAAATGAAAGGAGATTCACTAATCATGAGAACCAATAATCTGTTTGTAGAAAACACCCGTTTTATCTTCAGCACCAACTTTTCCGGTGATCCCAACCGTGACAAGTATGGTAGCGCTGAAAGAAAGGCAAATCTTGTGATTCCGGATATTGCTATGGCTCGTCAGCTTATTGACGAAGGTTTCAATGTCAAGATGACTAAGCCGAGGGAGGGCAACGAAGAGGAATTCGTTCCTACCTACTATGTAGTCATCAAGCTGGCTTATCGTAATCGTAACGGTGAGCCCAAGCAGTGGCCGCCTAAGGTTCTGCTCGTGGTTGAGGACAGCGTTACCGAGCTGGACGAGGAGTCTGTTGACTGCATCGACTACGCATGGATTGACCGTGTCAATGTTGTGCTGAATAAGTACGAGAGCGAACGCGGTAAGTCCCTGTATATCAAGACTCTGGAGGTATTCCAGCGTATCGAAGATGATCCCATTCTGGCTCGTCATGCTCGCAGAGGTCAGATTATGCATGATCCCGACGATGATGTAAACTTCAATCCCGAAAACGATGAGGATATGAACTAAGATGATATGGAGAGTGTCTGCTATTGCCAGCAGTTAATGTCCTAAGGCTATAGGAAACAGCTCTCCGTTTCATCATTCACCGAAAGGAGAAAAGAAACAAGGAGGTTGATGTTTAGTGTTCTGGCAAAAGAAAAAGCCTAAACGAAAAACTCAAAAAGTTGCTCCACCAAAACCCATAGAAACATTGCCTAAACCACCGAAGCAGGAGGTGCAAGAACCAAAAAAAGTTGAGAAAAAACAGAAAATCGATTCCAAAAAAGAGTTTCTTCGGGTATTCAATCAACTGACCAATCGGCATCGCTCTTGGGATGTGTGGAGAGACTTTATCGTGATGTACGCCTGCGCCTTATCTAATCCGATGGACAAACAACACTATGATGATAGAGAGGCGTTATATTTACGAACCATCAAAAAATACAACAAACAGGAACAGCCCCTGTTTTCGGAACTCGCTGCCCATACGGTCATGGCTTTGGAGGACAATCCTGAGCAAGACTTCTTGGGCAGTATTTATATGTCCCTTAATCTTGGTAATCAACACAATGGTCAGTTCTTTACACCATATCATATATGCGAATTGATGGCGGAAGTAACTATGCAAGATTCTGTTTTGAAAATCGAGAAAGAGGGTTACATCACCATCAACGACCCGTGTTGCGGAGCTGGAGCAACTTTAATTGCCGGTGTTCACGCTGCTAAAAAACGACTCGAAAAAGCTGGTTACAACTACCAGAACCATATTCTTGTCGTGGCTCAGGACATCGACATGACTGTTGCTTTGATGTGTTATATTCAGCTATCTCTTCTTGGAGTAGCTGGGTGCGTCAAAGTCGGCAATTCACTTACAGACCCGATAACCGTTAACGACTCTAAAGAGAATTACTGGTATACACCGATGTACTTCTTTCCAACATGGTCAATGAGGCGATTATTCGGAGGGATGTAAATGGCTGGCATATCTCTTCGAGACTACCAACTTGACGCTGTCAACAGAATGAAAAATGGCTGTATTCTCTGCGGAGGCGTTGGTAGCGGCAAATCTCGAACGGCACTATCTTATTACTACAAGCAAAATGGTGGTGAGTTGGGTACGGAGAATTATGTTCGAATGCCAGGTACCCCAAAAGATCTTTATATCATCACCACTGCGAGAAAAAGAGATACTTTGGAATGGGAGGGTGAGCTTTCACCCTTCCTTCTTTCTACTCATCCGGAAGTCAGCGCATATTCCAATAAGATTGTTGTGGACTCATGGAACAACATTGGTAAGTACGCAACGGTTACGGACGCTTTCTTTATATTTGATGAACAGCGAGTAGTTGGTTCTGGAGCATGGGTAAAAGCGTTTCTGAAAATCGCTAAGTTCAACGAGTGGATTCTACTGTCAGCTACTCCTGGTGATACCTGGGAGGACTATATTCCGGTCTTTGTGGCTAACGGTTTCTATAAGAACCGAACAGCTTTCAAAGATCAGCACATGGTCATGACTTGGGTAAATGGCAAGTACCCCAAGGTAGACAGATATTTGAATGTTGGACGACTCATCCGACTTCGCAACTCTATTCTGGTGGAGATGGATTTCCAGAGAGAAACCTGTTCGCACCATGAAGATGTATATGTACAGTACGACATTTCCAAATACAAAGACGTTGGTCGAAAGCGATGGAATCCGTATAAGAACGAGCCTATCGCTACTGCCAGTGAGCTTTGTTATATTTGGCGCCGCATTGTCAATGAGGATGATTCAAGACTGATTGCTCTTCTGGAGCTGTTCGAAAAACATCAAAAGATGATCGTATTCTACAACTTCGACTATGAGCTTGATATTCTGAAAAACGCTTACTATGGCGAGAATGTCGAGATCGCGGAGTGGAACGGTCATAAACACCAGCCTATTCCTACTTGTGATAGCTGGGTCTATCTGGTTCAGTACAATGCTGGAGCTGAGGGTTGGAACTGCATAAGTACGGACACTATTGTCTTCTACTCACAGAACTACTCTTACAAAATCATGAAGCAGTCAGCAGGTCGAACGGACAGGCTTAATACGCCTTTCAAAGATCTGTACTACTATCATCTGAAATCTCGTTCTGCTATCGATTTGGCTATCAGTCGAGCTTTGAATGAGAAGCGCAACTTCAATGAAACCAAGTATGTCAGCAGCTACTCGAAGAGCACGCTTAAGTACGAGCCTCAAAGAATAGCGGCCAAGGCTGCTTAACCGAAAGGAGAAAAAATGATTAGACTGGAGATTCAGGAATACTGTCATGCTTGTTCAGATTTTGAGCCTGATGTTGAAAAGCCCGAAAAGTATTACTTGGGTTCTGAGGAAGTCATTATGACTGATACTGTAGTCCGATGCAGATATCGAAAAAGATGTGAGAATCTCAAACGATATTTGACTCGGATAGAAAAGGAGGCAAATCATGAACAATCTGAAAGTAAATGAATGTCTGCTTGTGAGTGTTGATTTCACGCAAGGCGAAGATACTGGCATTCTCATCGTCGGCAGACAGAAAAACGGCAAAGTCGATATTGTCAATGCGTTCCAGGGTCAAGAAGCCATTGATATTTACAAGAAACTTATAACTATGAATAAAAAGGAGGTTCACCAATGAAAGCACAAGAAATCATGAATATATCCGAACAGGCACCTAAGCGGTTGGACGGACGCAAGCCTGTAAGAAATCTCTCCTACGTTATTGGAGAAGCACTTGGTCTTATCGCTTGTATGTGTGTGGCTGCAATCGTTATTGCCCTCACCGTCAAGTTTATTATGTGGATTCTGTAAAGGAGAATAAAAAATGAAAGCTAAAGACTACTTTACTAAGTACGAACAGGCTCTTGTGTCTTCTGATGCCGAAGAGTGCTCTGCTGCTATCGCTGATATGCTTAAGGAAATGAACCAGAAGTGGAATGCCATTGTACGACTTCTCGAAAAGAAGTACGGTGCTACACCTATCGTCAAGGATGGTTTCCAGCTTTATTGGGTTCGCAGAATGCCCCAGTTGATGGGTAAAATTTGAAAGGAGAAGAAAAATGATTACTGCTGGTACTAAAGTGGCTATTATGCCCGGCGCTGATTATGCTAATCGCTTTATTGGTCAGATTGGCATCGTGCGCAAAAACTATAAAGATAAAATTGGCGTTCAGATTGAGGGCTACACCAATCCCGACAGCGAATACGGTGTGTTCTGGTTCAAGGAGAAGTTCCTTGCTGTGATTCCTGATGCTGGCGTCATTGTAGATGATGCTATCAAACAGGTTATTTTCAGCGGTCCCAAGACTATCATTCTGTGGAAAGATGGCACTAAAACTATTGCTACTTGCGGAGAGAGCGACCACTACGACAAGTATGTAGGTTTCTGTGCTGCCGTTACTAAGAAGATGTTCGGTTCCACTTCCAAGGTTAAGAAGATCCTTGATAAGTATGTCAAGGAGGATAAGTGATGGCTGATATTCTCGTAGTAAAAGTCAATATGTTCTTACGCCCCAAAGAGATGGACAACATCTCTAATTATATTCGAGAGTCTGCCAAAACAGGAGTCATTATCCTGCCGCCTTATTGCGATGCTCAGGTTGTGCCCGATAATTTGGAGATTCGAGTTGAAAATGCCTGTGAAATGAAAGGAGAAAATCATGAATAACGAAATTGCTACTATCACCCTGAAGAAAATTGTCGACTGCGAAGGCGATAATGGAAGATACTATCCGGAGCTTCCCGATGGTTACCGTCTCATCTATGACAATGATGGCTATGTCGGTCGTTATGATCCTAATCTGAACGAGGTGATCTAATATGTTGAAACTGGAAAATACCGAGATTGTCGGTTGGGAGCACGCTATTCGAGGTATGCGCAATCCTAAGAATAGCTGGGCCAAGAGCGACAGTGTGTTCACCCCACACGAGCTTGAAGACTGGCCTCACGATACTGTTAAGACATTTGATGATCTCGGTCCTAATGACTATACTCTGATGTCTCAGCTTGCTGAAGGTGGTCCGGTTCATGCTAAGTATCGCCGTATGATCGCTGTGTATGTTGATATTACGGCTCCTCTCTATTGGTGGAAGGAGTTTGATACATACAAGGTAGGCACTGTCGCTAATAGCTGTTCTACCATGCACAAGATTGCAGCTAAGGAGTTTACTCTGGATGACTTTAGTTGCGAGCATTTGATGACCACCATGACACATGTAGCGGCAATCGATGTAGATGGAAATACCTGCTACTATTCTCCTATGGGGCAACTTAACCAGACTATTCAAATGTTGAATTATTTTCGTCTATGTTATCTGGATATGGTTAGCCAAAAGGTTCCAAATGCTGCTGAAAAAGCAAAAGAATACTGGTGGCAGATGATCCAGCTCCTGCCTTCTTCCTACAATCAGAAGCGCACTATTATGCTGAACTATGAGGTTCTGGTCGGCATTTATAAGTGGCGTCGTAACCATAAGCTCGATGAGTGGCATACTTTCTGCGACTGGATTGAAGAACTGCCTTACAGCGAACTCATCACTGGCCGAAAGGATGAGGACTAAGTGTCTTACCGTAAAGTCAGTGCATTAGAGCAATGTTGGTACATCATCAAATGGAAGATTAAAGAGATCTTCCGGAGAAAGGAGAAAAAACATGAGTGATGGTGTAAGAGAAACACCTTGCACGCATTGTGTTCATCGAACTGTCTGCAAGCATAAAGACAATTTTCTCAAAGCAATTCAGGCAGTCAATGAGGCAACTGTGCACGAACGCGAGGATGACAGAATGAAAATGACTAAAGTCGTAAACATCGATTGTGTCAGTGATATTTCTGTTACCTGCCGTTATCATCAACCTGAAGTAGCTACTCCGAGAGAAGGCATCTTCTAACTGCACGAAAATTACATCCCCTATTATGAAAGGAGGTAACGCTTATGAATTATTTTCTGGCAGTGAACGACAGACAACTCGGCACTTGTTTGAGAATGCTGTTTGCTGAAGGAATTCAAGGAATAGTTCAAGTCGTGTTGAACGACAAGAACAAAATTGAGTTCCACATCAGTATTGCAGCAAACGATGACTTGCTTGAGAGTCTGAAAGAACGCTACACGATTCTGATTTCTTAAGTCATCTCACTTCAAAGGTAAAGGGGCCGTAACAAGCCCTTTTACTTTTGTTGTATTTTGTGGTATAATATACTCGGGTAAGGAGGCGATGCCTGTGAAAGTCAAATCCAAGATGGTGTGTCCTGTTCGTCAGAAAGATGGAACTTGGACAACAGTCATCAAAGAATTTGAAGAAGACATACCGGACCTCGGACGAGAAGAACTCATCTGCAATAAGTGCGGACGACCTGATTATCCGAAGTGTAAGGAAACGGTTTGCAAAGCTTGGGTCTATCACGAGTCCAAGAAAAAATAATACTTAAATAGGAGCTAAGGATTAAACCTTGGCTCTTATTTTTTACCCTAAAGTAAGGAGAATTGATGTATGACAATCAACGAATACCAGAAAAATGCTCTTCGCACAGCTAACAAGTCTCTGACCCCTTTCCAACAGCTTCAAAACGGCATTATGGGGCTGAATGGTGAGGCTGGCGAGTGTATTGATATTCTGAAAAAACACCTGTTTCAGGGGCATGAGCTTGACCGGGAGCATATTGCTAAGGAACTTGGTGATATTGCGTGGTACTTGGCGCTGAGTGCTGACGCTATCGGTTATGATCTTGAAACCATCATGCAGATGAATGTGGACAAGCTTCGTGCTCGTTACCCTGATGGCTTCGATACAGAGCATAGCCTCCATCGCGCAAAAAATGATATCTGAAGGAGGACCTCACTATGCAAAATTCATTTGGAGAAAAAGTAAAATCTATCTTTGATAGTATTACGATTCTTCAGGCTAAAGACAGTGATCTAAAGAGAGATAACGCCAACATCAACGGCGACTCACCAATGGGCGCAATGCTTCAATACGGCGCCAATAGTGCCAAGGAATACAATCTTGAATACTTGGTACGACCCGAAATTGCGGAGCTTCATCGTTCTGGTTGGCTTCATATACACGACCTCGATTTCTATGCCTGGACAACTACCTGCACACAGATTGAGCTTCGTAAACTGTTTAAGGACGGTTTTAACACCGGCCACGGACATTTAAGAGCTCCTAAGAGTATTGGTTCGTACGCTGCTCTTGCCGCTATTGCAATTCAGTCCAATCAAAATGACCAACACGGAGGTCAGTCTGTAGTTGATTTTGATTACGCTATGGCTGAGGGTGTCAAGTACACTTACCTGAAGTACCTCAAGGAAGCTCGTAAGATTGCTGATGATCTCTGCGGACAGGATGCTCAGTGGAATGAACGATGGATTCTCGATTATGCTATGGAGAAGACCACTCGTGATACTTACCAGGCAATGGAAGGCTTTGTTCACAACCTCAACACCATGCATTCCAGAGCAGGTGCACAGGTTCCATTCAGCTCAATTAACTACGGCACTGATACTTCTTGGGAAGGTCGTCTGGCTATTGAACAGCTTCTGCTTGCTACTGAAGCAGGTCTGGGTCATGGTGAAACACCTATCTTCCCGATTCAGATTTTCAGAGTTAAGGAAGGTGTAAACTATAATCCTGAAGACCCGAACTACGATCTATTCAAACTGGCTATGAAAGTAAGTGCTAAACGACTCTTCCCGAACTTCGCTTTCATTGACGCACCTTTTAACCTCCAATATTACAAGCCTGGACACCCCGAAACGGAGGTGGCATATATGGGCTGCCGTACGAGAGTTATGGGTAATATTTATGACCCAACTCGTGAGGTTGCTCCTGGTAGAGGTAATCTGAGTTTCACTTCGATCAATCTTCCTCGTCTGGCTATTGAGTCCAAGGGTGAGATGTTAATATTCTTTGATCTTCTTCGTAAGATGTTGAACAAAGCTATGGAGCAGCTTCTGGACCGTTATGAAATTCAGGCTTCCAGAGTAGCCCGTAACTTCCCATTCCTCATGGGAGAAGGCGTCTGGATGGATTCTGACAAGCTAGGTGCGGACGACGAAGTTAGAGCTGTATTGAAGCACGGAACGCTCTCTATCGGCTTCTGTGGGCTTGCAGAGTGTCTAGTAGCCCTTACAGGAAAACATCATGGTGAAAGTAAAGAATCTCAGAAACTTGGCCTGCAAATTGTAAGCTATATTCGAGATTACTGTGATAAGAAGTCTAAAAAATTTCACATGAATGTGACTTGTCTGGCTACTCCTGCTGAAAGTCTGTCTGGACGACTGCTTAGAGCAGATAAAGCTAAGTACGGTGTGATTAAAGGTGTAACTGACCGTGAATATTACACCAACAGCTTCCATGTTCCCGTCTATTATCAGCTTCCTGCTATGCAGAAAATTGACATTGAGGCACCTTACCATGCTCTTACGAATGCTGGTCATATTTCCTATGTAGAATTGGATGGCGATCCCACTAAGAACCTCGTTGCTTTTGAACGCATTGTACGCCATATGAAAGAAGCAGGTATTGGCTACGGTTCTATTAACCACCCTGTCGATCGTGACCCTCTGTGCGGTTACAACGGTATTATCAATGATGTTTGTCCTTGTTGCGGACGAACTGAACACGTCGAAATAAAAGAAAAAATTAGGAGGATCAAGTAATGAATGTACGAGTTGAAAATGGTATTCTCGAACAGAAAGAAATCGACGCCTATGTCAAAATGGCACAAGACAAGTACGGTGAAAAACTCATCGGTCTGAAGATCGAAGTTGAGAATGACGATGAAGTTACTCTCACTTATATTCTGAAGAATGATGTTCCTTTTGAGCGCATCCGTCGTATTACCGGTTATCTCGTAGGCACGCTGGACAAGTGGAATGATGCAAAGAGAGCGGAGGAACGAGATCGTGTCAAGCACACAGTCAATCAGGATTTCGGGGATAACGCCTGAGTCCATTGTTGATGGTGAAGGCATTCGCTATGTGATATTCACACAAGGCTGCCCCCATCATTGTGTTGGTTGTCACAATCCTTCGACACACTCATTTGATGGCGGTAAGGTCGTAGCTATCCATGATATTCTTACTGACATTGAAAAAAAACAAAAATACATTGACGGAATTACTCTCTCTGGTGGGGAGCCATTCTGTCAGATCGACCAGTGTAGCATCATTGCTAAGAAAGCTCAGGACTTGGGCTTGACAGTTTGGTGTTACACTGGTTTTTCTTTTGAAGAATTGTACGGACGAGGTGATGCACTTGAGTTGCTACAAAATCTTGATGTACTGGTGGACGGTCCATTCATATTTGAAGAGCGTTCTCTTGATTTGGATTTTAGAGGTAGCCGAAATCAAAGGATTATCGACGTCCGTACGAGTCTTAAAGAAGGAGTGACGATCATGAAAAAGATTTAAGAAAAGGAGCGAATACATTATGGCACCCAACAACAATCCGAGAAAGAACTCGGAAGGATATTCCGACCCTACTGCTTTTGAGGCACTTCGGAACATTGATAAAGAAGATGAAAGATTTCATAAGCTGCTACATACGATATTCTATCTGTGCGAATTGGCAGGTTTTGAGATTGAGGGTCGGGTAGTATTGATTGATAAGAAGACCGGTCGTGTGTGGCGTTAGGATATTTTTCACGCCCGCTTTTGAGTTTTTGAAAGTGGGCTTTGCCCGGTTTTATGTGGGCTTTGAAGAATTGTACGGACGATTTTTCAGAAAAATGGCCAAAAAAAGTGGGCTTTTGCCCGTTTTTGCAAACCAAAAGTGGGCAGAAAATTTTGGAGGCATTTTCTGAAAACG
>ERZ780223.2956-NODE-2956-length-13445-cov-3.621733_pt1 | contig 13445 bp, 14 predicted proteins | sample MGYA00511016_ERZ780223 | MGnify/ENA primary metagenome ERZ780223 (study PRJEB29588, sample SAMEA2159032) | human gut metagenome | biome: human gut; feature: human-associated habitat; material: faeces | place: Denmark | collected 2008/2010 ... | reverse complement strand
TTTGCCGCGCAGCTTGTACCATATCAGATATATCGCGCCTACTCCAGCCGCCAGCAGACAGATATGCACGAAATTAAACGGCTTTATCAGCAGCAGATTCATTCCCTTTACAGGCATTTATTCTATTCCTCTCATCTTTCTATTTTTTAAATACACGACGGCAGCGTACACAAGCCCCGCCAGCAGACATCCGGATACCAGATCGAGCACCGAATGCTGCTTCACAAACAGGGTAGACAGGCAGATAAGCACCGCAATGACCGCGGACGCCGCCCTCAGTCCCTTGTATCTGCGCCCCGCCGCGCCGCCAAAGCTTGCAAGATGTATCGCCGTCGCCTCATAGCAGTGCAGGCTCGGCAGGACGTTATACGGCTGGTCGTTTGCATAGATCAGCCTGCACAGAGCGAGCAGCAGCCCGTCCCCCGACGCGTCAGGCCGGAAGTCGATCCTCGTCGGGTACAGTGCGAAAACCGCGATGCATATGAACGCTCCTGTAAACAGCGTCGCCACCTGACGCATGAACACTTCCCTGTCCTTGAAGCACATGAACAGCATCATGCCGGGAACGTAAAAGTACCACAGGACGTACGGAATAATAAACGCCGGTACGAACGGAATAACATCGTCAACCGGCGTATGAATAAGGTGATGCCGCAGTCCCAGAAATTGCAGCGAAAAATATGCGGCGCTCACAACGGCAAACAGTCCAAACCAGAGCAGCTCTTTGTGTCGTTTTAAAAATCGCAACGGCCTTGCCTCCCTCGGTGCTAAGAGTATAACATATTCTCTACTACCCAGTCAACAAACGACAGGCTCCGCAACCTGAAGATACGCCTTAATTATCATTAAGATTTGATAAACATAGCATGTCAGGTCAATTGACAATACTTCAGAATGATGTTACACTTTTGCATGATGAATTCTCATGCAGCAAGGCGGGTCTGAATGAACAACAAGCTGATAAATACCAAATGGTTTCTGTATCTGACGGAGTTTTTCGCCGGTATGTCCGTGATGGCGGTCGAGCTTGGAGCCAGCAGGCTTATGGCTCCCTATTTCAGCTCGTCCCAGATCGTGTGGACGGTCATAATCGGCGTTATAATGATCGCCATGGCCGTCGGCAACGTGTGGGGCGGCAGCATGGCGGACAAGAGCAAATCGCCTGACCGGCTGTATCGCCGCGTCATCATCGCCGCGATATGGATAGCTCTCATCCCATTTGTCGGGCGCTGGATGATAGCCGGTATATCGTTCCTGCTTGCGACGTTCATCACGAAGAATTTCCTCGTCTGGGCGGCGTTCGCGGCATGCCTGCTCATATTCGCCTTCCCCTGCGTCCTGCTCGGCACCGTTACCCCGTCGCTGACGAAGTTCACGGTAGATAATCTGGACGATACCGGCAAGACCGTCGGGCGGCTCAACGCGCTCAACACCATCGGCAGCATCATCGGAACCTTTGTCCCGACCTTTGTCACCATTCCCGCCGTCGGCACTGCGGCCACGTTCCTGATCTTCTCCGGCGTGCTGGCCGCCATCGGCATTGCGTACTTCATATTCGAGCGCAAAAAGACCGTCGCCGGCTGCATCGCCGTCATATTGATCTGCGCGCTCGGCTTCGGCGTTCCGTCTTACAGCTTCGCGTTCTGGGAGAATGATCTGGCGCTCGAGGACGAGTCGATATACAACTACCTTCAGGTCAAGGACGACGCGCACCAGACCGTTCTAGCAACGAACGTCCTGTTCGGCGTGCAGTCTGTGCAGCCCAAGGACGCTGAGCTTACCGGCATGTACTACGACTATGCGCTCGCCGCTCCGTGCATGGCGGGGCTTGACGGCTCCGACAGCAGCGGCCGCAGCGTGATGATCCTCGGTATGGGTTCGGGCACCTTCGCCAGCTACTGCACGCGGTATTTCCCTGGCATCTCGGTCAAGGGCGCGGAGATAGACGGCAAGATTGCCGACATCGCGCATGAATATTTCTCCCTGCCGGACAGCGTCGAAGTCGCCGTTGCGGACGGGCGGGCTTTCCTCAGCGCGTCGGACGAGCTGTTCGACGTGATAATGGTCGACGCATATCAGGATATCACCATTCCCTTTCAGCTCTCCAGCGTTGAATTCTTCTCCGAGGTATCGCGGCATCTCAAGCCCGAGGGCGTCATGGTCGTGAACCTGAACATGACCTCTCGCGAAAACGGCTCTCTCAACGAGTATCTGTGCGACACGATGGCGAGCGTCTTCAAGCGCACGTATATCGCCGACGTCGCGGGCAACACTAACACTGAGGTTTTCTGCACCAATGCCGACACGCTGGAGCAGACCTTTGACGAGAGCCGCGCGAAGCTCACGAATGCGCGCTATGCCGAGATGATGGCCACCGTGGCGCAGCGCCTCACCGAGTACACCGGCGGCAGCAATATCCTCACCGACGACAAGGCGCCCGTCGAGCTGCTTGGAATGCGCGTCCTCGACGAACTCATCGCGGGCGAGCTTTCGTATTACAAGTCGAACTTCTCGATGGACGATATCATGGGGATGCTCGGCGCATAAGATCATAAAAGTCCTGCGTGCTATAAACGCAGGACTCAAGGCGTCGACAAAGTTCGACGCCTTGAAAACTTATTCAGGAGTATTCAAAAACACTCCTGGATAAGGATGTATTGAACACAGAAAGGGGACTCCCGTCCCCTCTCTGCACTCTCCCCATGCAATTCTATACATTGCCGACAGCTTTGTCTACAGGCTGAGTCCTGCGTGCTATACACGCAGGACTTTTTTCATGAAACCAGCCTGAAGCCCGCGCCGCGGACCGTCTCTATGAAGTCCCGGCCGCCTACGCGGCGGAGTGCTGGCAAAATATACAGCTTGAAACGCGCGCCCGCATCGCGTAAGATTGCCTTGAGGTGCTGCATATGAAAAAAATAATCAGCAGGATGCTCCGGATGCACCCTGCCGCGTGGTTCATATTTATAAATTCCCTGCGCATAAGCTGCGCGCTGCTCGCCGTTTCGATAATTCTCTTTGTTATCTGCGGCGGCGACTACGTGCTCCACTATGATACATATTACGCCGCCCTGACGCTCAGCGAAACGCCCCCCGCGCTCCTCCTGCTGTCCACCATCGCCTCCGTCAGCGTTGAGGAGTATTATATGAAATAGCCCAAGCCCATCGGCTTGAGCGCATTAAATATACAAAGCTTGGTTAACGCGCTGTTCTCATGCCCAAAATTTGTGCCGCCTGCACCCGCACTGGAACACCGTCATAGTAAATCCTTGACTATTTACAGATATGGTGGTAAATTATATAAAAATGTTCAATGCGCCGGTGTGGTGGAATGGTAGACACAAGGGACTTAAAATCCCTCGTTGGCAACAACGTACCGGTTCGAGTCCGGTCACCGGCACCAAACCAATATAATCCGAACCCGTTTCCGGTTGGAGATGGATTCGGATTTATTGTTTTCTTTGAGCGTTTTGAGGATACGCATTTCCGTAATGGCGTCATTAAACGTCCCGAATCAAAGCCGCGAGGCCCGCGTAAACCGAAACGGGGGGTGTTCGTGATGGTATAGTTGGAAACATCCGCCTCTGTTTATGTACGTTATAATTGCCGTAAATCAATGATTTTTGAAAGGAGCCGACCATGAAAAAGCTGCTATCCTGTAAGTTCAATATAGACACCGCCTGTGTGGAATTGAAGTATGACGACGGTTCGATGATTTCAATAAACTGCACCGCTGTCGAGAATGAGCTGGACGCCTCTATGCTCCAGCGCGGAGAATTGGACTGGCTTGTTTACAACAAGCCGCTGGAATATGCAGAGCTTGTCCTAAACGGCGGCATCGAAGAATATATCAAGGGCACGCCTGAACATAGATTGATAGACTGAGCGAATATGCGAACAGGGAGCAACCTTAACGGGCTGCTCCCTGCTTTGTTTTCCATTATCGGTAGCGGCTACCGAAATTGTATTGTAGTTTTAAGTCTGTGCAGGCAAGTTGAATTTTACATGCACAGCCTGTATATATCAGGCGATTTTATCACCGCTTACGTCTTTGTTATCTTCCTGCTGCTTCCACTCCGCAAACTCCCGCTGACCTTCCTTACTTTCATAGTAAGCGATTATATCCGGCAAGAGACAGCGGGCGACAGTTTCAATGGCATACTGTGGAATATTTGAGTTGTTAATGAGCTTTTTCTTTCTGCCCATGAGCTTGCCTCCTGTAAAGATACTGTATGCTGTACCTATCCTTTACAGCTAAGATCAGGTGTCATGGGTGTCTTAGGTGTTTGTTCTTCGCATCACTTCCTTTCGCTTCAAATGAAAACAGACATCGGTCAAGCAAAGCTTGTCGGTGTCTGCATGGTGTCTGATGTCTTGAATTGTGTTCGTATTATATCAGCAACCGGGGCGAATGTCAATGCAAACGGAAAGAGTGTTGTTTATACGATAGAGATCGACTCTGCTCCATATTTTCGGTAGCGGCTACCGAAATTCATTTCATGCTGATCAAATCGTTAATCGCCATGGTGATCTGGTATCGCTCATAGCTGTTTTCCGGTGTCCCATCGGCCTTCTTGATTGCCATCCGTATGGCGCGTAATGCCTTTTCAACTTCTCTGGAGGTATAACCAGATTTTAAGGCATCTATGGCTTTATTTGCAAAGAATACACAGTCATCCGTGTGTAGATGATCCTGCTCTACCATTCTGCCGAGTTGTTCAAGAATCCCGTTTTTGCTCGTTGCACTGGAAGTAGCAGCGTCTTCTTTCCAGAGCATATCTGGTTCGGTGATTTCCGGGCTGTTCTTGACGAGAACCATTCCATCGAACATATACTTGGCGTTAAGCTGGGCGCGACGGCTGGTGACGAGTTGTTCGGTAAAGTCAGCGTCGATTTTCGGTCTGCCGCGTTTGCGCTTTTCTTTTTCGTCCATAGGTGCGCCTCCTCTCTTTATGGTTATTATACCACACATTAAGTATTTTCGGTAGCCGCTACCGAAATTGTATTACTGGGTTTATTCTATCTTATCGCGTGTTCATCCGCTCGTGACTACTTTTGCCTCCCAAACAACCGCCCTAAACGAAATGACCTCCTTGCTCTCCATCGGAGAATGGGCGGTTGTTTGCGTTTAGAAATTATTCCTCATGGGCAGAACTCACTTCTCCCTCAAGCTGGAGGAATCTGTCAAAATCGCTTTCAAACAGCCTGTCCTGCACGATGCGGTATTTCTCATATTCGCTCTCGGCGTGGAGTTTTGCCGCCTCGGCGCTGATTTTGCCCGGTCCGGTGAGAAGCTCATTCCCGTTGAATTCCAAAAATCCGTCCAGCCGCCGCGCCCAATCCTCCATGCTCATGGGGATCTTTCGCTCCGCCTGAAGCTCCGCATAGTCCAGATAGAGGGAAACGATCCGCTCCAGATAGGTCATCTCGGTTTCGGAGAGATAGTTTTTGGCGATGCTCACGTCCGCCTTGACGATCTTGCCCTCCGGCGCCGCCTCCCAGGTAGTCAGCCCCATGTGCTCCTTGTCTGCGTCGGCGCGCTCCATGATCAGCTCCGCGGCGGTATGGCGGTGGACGGCGTAGTGCAGCTTGTTCTGCACCGTCTGGAAGAAAAGCTGCGTCGTTCTGGAATTTTTGTCGTAATCAAATGCCGTGGCGTAGAGGTCGGTCACCTTCTGATAGAACTTCCGCTCGGACAGCCTAATCTCGCGGATATTCTGAAGCTGGCGCTCAAAGTATTCGTCAGTGAACATGTGCCCCTTGATGAGGCGCTCCTTGTCCATGACCCAGCCCTGAATGGTGTAGTCCTTGACGATCTGCCCCGCCCACTTGCGGAACTGCACGGCGCGGTCGTTGCCCACCTTGAAGCCGACGGCGATGATTGCTTGCAGATTGTAGTGGATGACCTCACGGGAGACCTGCCGACTGCCCTCCATTTGAACTATCCGGAATTTTCGGATAGTTGCTTCCTCCGGCAGCTCTCCATCGCCGTATACCTTTTTCAGATGGTCGTTTACCGTCCGAACATCCACGCCGTACAGCTCCGCCATCATTCGCTGGGTGAGCCAGATGTTTTCCTTTTCATACCGCATCTCGAAACTCTCCGGTGCGTCGCCGGTAGCAGCCACATAGGTGAGATACTCTGCAGCGGCGGAACGAATGGTTATTTCTGTGTTTTTCTTTTTGGGCATTGTGGGTCACCTTCTGTATGTTTTCCGCTCTTTGCGTTCGGTCCAGTTATCGTCGTAGTATGCAGCGTTGGACTTTTTGTTTTTGACGAACGCTGATATTGCAGATTGGAGTTTTGAGTTGTTCATTTTTCTTTCGCCTCCGACTTCGTGGTTCATTAGACTTATTTAGCAATGACCTCTTTTGTCCCTGCAATCTTCCTATCTGTAAAGGAAACAACATCTTTGATAACCAGCTTATGAATAGCAGAAATGATTATCGCCATTTTACCATAATCAGGGTTGCCCGCTTCATTCACCGGCAGAGATATGTAAAGTGCATCGGCATCTTTGGCATAGAAATTATGGCCATAATCGAATTTTCCGGTATGAGCGGCCTTATGGCAAGCGGAGGTGACAAAAATCGCCGCTTTCATTGGAACGGCTTCAGTATGTACAACTGCCACATGATCGTCTGCTCCGTACTTGTAATTACGATACTTAGCAGAACCGAACATATCAATCGTTGTAGTGTTCTTCTCGAACACCTCGACCTCGTTGCTGATATATGCGGAAATGCCTTCTGATGCTTCGCCGGCAGTGACAAACGGAAGCGTACCTGCAATGCGGTCATCGCCTTTCAAACGCTTTCCCCGTGTCGATTTGCCAAAGAGCTTTTCAAGATTATAGGTATCCCATTTAAGCGATTGGTAGTTTTTGAGTGCGTTTTCTTCATCACTGGATAATTCGTAATTATCCAGTCCGCTTACTGTTAAGTAAGCGGACAGCTCCGCTACACGCTCCGTTTCCAGCTCCGCTATAAAGGACTCCATAAAATCAAAGTCAATTGCGCCATCATCTGTCACTGGAAGGTGCATTGTAAAGTCCTCGCTTTGAGAACTTCTAAGCTTTTTCCCATAAGAAAATCTTCCCATCATCGACTTTTGCATAGCGACCGCAAAAAAGAGCATTGCATTTGATGAATAGGCGGTTGCATCATTCCAGTAAACCCCAGTATCATCCCCTGCGCCAAAAGCATAATTACGATAAAATGTATTTCCAAAAATATCAATCGTGATTGCATTTTTAGGGAATGAAGCTACTGGATTTGATATGTAGTTAACGACACCTGCATTAGTCGTTCCAGACATAACAAACGGTATAGTTCCATCTATCTGATCATCTTTTTTCAGACGCCTGCCTTGTTCTATTCTATTGAAGACTTCTTTGTATTTAAATTCGCCCCACTTAACAGCCCTCAACTTCTCGTTAAGTGAGGCATTCATTTTCCCAGGCGGTCATCCTCCGTGGATTGATTTTTCAGCAAATTTGATACTTCCCACGCCAGATAATCGCTGACGGTTTTCTTGAAATCTTCCAGTGTCGGCTTTGTGTCGATTGGAGCCGTCTGATTCCAGTCTGCGCCGTTGTTGGGATCAATTCTGCCTTCATAGTATTCCTTTTCGGTAAAGATATTCAGCTTTGATTTACCGAAACGCACCAAATCCACCAGTTCCTGATAACGCTCTTTTGCGTGGTCGGTATCCCGCAGATTACAGCTTGCCTTTTTGCGATTTGTTCGCGTATATCCGTAAACGGAAAAGTCGATGAACTTTACGGTGTCGTCTTTCTGGTGTGCTTCACCAACACGGAAAACATAAACATTCGTCTGGACACTTGACTTTCCAATGAAAAGGTCTATTGGCATTTTGACGCTTGCAAGCAGAGTGCTGTGTTTCAAAATTCTCTTGTTATATTCCGTTGATTTGCCGCTGCCTGCGGAATTTTGGATGATGATTGCGGCGTAGCCTTTGCTCATCATCGAGAGGGCTTTTTCAACGAAAACCATTCCATTGCCAGGGGCTGAATAAGGCGGGTTCAGAATAAAGGCATCAGCAGGGAAATCGATAGTTTTCTCCACTTCATGCCCCTCTTCATCCACTCTCTTGATTTTATAAGTGCCGTCATACTCTTTTAAAGAGTCTTTATTCAAAATATGTGAGCTGCCGTCACCCATCAGAATCATATTGAGAATGGCCAGCATATAAACTTCCGAAAGGATTTCCAAACCGAGCAACTGTGTCGCCTTGATCTGTGCAGACTTTCGTGCCAACTCGTCAGGAGATTTGATTTTCTCCTTTGCGTCAATCAGCATCTCATTCATCGAGGCAACAAGAAGTCCTGCGGAACCCGTTGCGAAATCCCACACATAAGAATCCTTGTTCACTCTTGCCAATCGTGCTAAAAGTGTTGCTACATAAGAAGGCGTTAGAACAACGTCGTTGAGCTTGTCCTGCGAAAAACCAAGCCAGCTATACATTTCATTGAACAGCTTGCCGGTGAAATCGGTGCTGAGACCGATTTTGTAGTATATTCCGAGGTCGTCAATGATTTTCGTAAATACACGCTTGAGTTGGCTTTCGCCGTTTTCGACTTTGTTGATATTGTCGGTTGTCAGCGTGTTTTGAAGAGTCCTGACAATCAGATCTCTCTTTTCACTAGGTAAGTTTTTCTCGTTCAAAAATGCCTTTATCTTGCGAAGAATGATGTCTCCGTCACGATTTCCGTCTTCAGTGGAAGATTTCAATTCCGCTTTCTCAAGCGCAGCTACTTTCCCGGGGACGCCGAGTGTTGCAATAATAGAAGCAGCCACAAGATAAACACGATCACGCTCACTAAGGCCCTTTTCGTTCTGGTATATGTCGTTATTGAGCTTGACGAGGCTGGCGTTAATCTCCTGCTCACGACGTTCTCGGAGTTTTTCGATTTCCTCGGGCGTCAAATGCAACTGTTTGACCGTTTCAATGAATTGGTCAAAGTTTTCCTTCTTGAGGAACGAAAAATCCGTGTAGTCGTCTACCTTCTGCCCAACGCCGAAATTGCTTTTCGAAACATAATAGACACCGATTTCATATTGGAGTTTGCCAGCGTCATCCTTATATCCGGTCATACCGATTGCGATAATTTCGGTGTAGCTCGTATAGTGCAGGAGCGCATTGGCATAGTGGACTGCGCCATTTACGGCATAAGAGTTGATCGTTTTGAAATCCGGCTGATTCTTAGCCGTCTTGTTAGCAACCCTGCCGTCGGCGTCAAGCAAGACAAGCTTATCCTTATATCCCTTATACTCAATAAGAATCGGATAATTGACCAGATTCTTATCTTGCAGAAACAGTTTAGCGTCCGGTCGGTTTCCACCTGCACCGCCGCTTTTAGAGGCATAGTCATTCAGAGCCTGATCTATTTCGGTGTTTAAGGACTCCTGCTCCAGCTTATATGGGAGCTTATAGGATCGCAGCCATCCATTCGCCAAATCAGCAATGTTGGGTTCGACAGATTGTATCTTTGCCATTGTATGTTCCTCCGTTTACAGACGGAAGCAACAATTTCCTCCTAAGGAAATGTTGTCCGTTCGATTTTGCTTTAATTCTTAGTTTTGTTCGGCATCGCAAACCTGCTCGATGTTTTCGTAATCAATATCTCCAACCACAAAACGGGCTTTGATAAGAATCTTTTCAATAGATGCACAAAGCCTTTCTGTGAAATTGACATAGGTAGTTAAGTCTTCATTCGCAAACCTTACGGCCTGATTCATAGAACGTTCAATGCCGACAATGCCTTGCATCGTAGTTCGAAGCCCGCTAATAGATTCTGCGCTTCCAGCGGCAGCAGTTTTCATGTCATACAGCGACTTAAGATATTTAATGAGTCCATCTCGGTTCTCGGTTCTATTCGAGAACGGGTTTTCGAGCAAACCTATTGAATTCTTCTCGATTTCGTCCCATAACTCTGACATGTTTTTGTTATGCCCCCTGAGTTTTGAACTAAATGTCTCGATGTGTTTTGCTGCCTTTTTAGTTTCTTTTCTGACAAACGCAGCAGTACTATTACCACCGTTTTTATTGACACGATCAATTTCGGAAGAGCTTCTTGATACGCCATCATTCATTTCCTGCATCTCACAGGTCATTTCATTGATAGTTGATGTCAACTTTTCCGCGTTTGCTTCAATGTCTGCCAAAAAGTCAATAAACCCCTTGTCAGACTCATCGCATAACTCAACAGCTTCCTTTTCAGCAAACCACGAAACCCCTCTAATCCCTGCTGACTCGAGAAAATCTTTTACGGGATTCCCATAGATAACAGAATTATCAACCGCTCCGTTTAGGTTGATTTTCAAATAATCAAGCAACTCAGCGAACTTTTTAAAGTGAGTGCTATAGTCTTTAGCTCTATACTGCTTTAAGTCAAACGGAAGCGTAGATAATTCGTCCTGTGTTATCGTAATGGTTTTTTTATTGAATGAGTGTGCCAATCCTAATTCATACATCACATTAGGATTAAGCCCCGTTAAGTCCGCAATAACGACATCTGCTTCATAAATAGGTTGAACAATATCTTTAAGAATGTTCTGCTGATTTCCTTCATCCGCTGCGTTGGTGAATTCAAAAGAGTCAGCAAACTGCATTTTTAGCATTTCGTAGACCTCAAAAAACTGATCCTGAAATGGCATAATTACAAACACTTTTTTCTTTTCCATGTTATTCCTCCGGTACGAATTCCATAATATCCTCAATTGTGCAATCCAGCGCCGCGCAGATTTTGCCCAGAACTTCGGTGGAGACGTCCTTGCTCTGGGTGAGTTTGCTCAGTGCATAGTGCGTGATCCCGGCTTTGCGCTCCAGATCGACTTTCTTCATATCCTTATCGATGAGCAGTTTCCAAAGTCTTTTATAACTAACGGCCATTTTGCACCCTCCTTGGTCAAACGCTTATAAAGATACAAAATAATTATAACACAACTGATCTGGAAATTCTACTATTTTTGACGATTTTCGTGATGAAATCTTTTCATTTTCGCTGGGTTCTTATGGCCAGACAACCGTCTTGATTCTTCATCCATACGCCATTTGGAATGTTTACAGCATTCGTGGCAAGCAAGGTGGCTTGGAGCCACTTTTCGCTTGTTGGGGAAAGCTCCCCAACCCCCTCTGAACGATTTTTGCAAAATCGGCTGCGCACCGTTCCGGCGCTTTTCTGAAAATGACACCATTCGTAACACACCCGCAACCACCGGTCAAGGCATCGGCTTCGCCTCGCATTCTGCGGACTTGACAGATGTTCGCGGGCGTGTTTTTGAGCAGTCAAGAGGAGCAAAGCCCCTCTATTTCTATCGAGCATAGAATGTATATATTATGTTAATTCGTGATTGACATGATGGTGGTTTCCAGGTATAATATCCTCACAAGGATTGGAGGGGACATGATGAAAATCATCGGAGACAGACTGAAAGCATTGAGAGCAAGCGTGCAGTTCTCTCAAACGAAAATCGCAAAAATGTTCGGCACGGCACAGTCCAGCATTTTCAAATATGAGTCCGGCGTCTCTACCGTTCCCGCCGAGATCATGCTGAAATACGCGGATTACTTCGATGTATCCATGGATTTTCTGTATGGAAGAACAGACGATCCCCACGGAATGTACTATGCCTGTAAGACGCCGGAGGTCTAAAAGTCTTATCCGGAAATGGACAGGTTTATCGAGATGTGCTTCGACCCCGGTTCTGCCATGAACGAGCGATTGAAGGAGACGCTTAAAAAAATGATGCTGGAGGAGAAAGAATGAAAGCCGTGATCTATGCCCGCTATTCCTCCGACAGTCAGAGAGAGGAAAGCATTGAAGGTCAGCTTCGAGAGTGTACTGCCTTTGCGGAAAAGAACGGCATTACGATTCTGCGGCACTACATAGACCGTGCCTTCTCCGCCAAAACAGATAACCGCCCGGAGTTTCAGGCAATGATTAAAGACAGCAGTAAAAAGCTGTTTGACATGATTATCGTTTGGAAGCTTGACCGCTTTGCAAGAAATCGCTATGACAGCGCACGATATAAGGCACAGCTCAAGAAAAACGGAGTAAAAGTTGTTTCCGCAACCGAAACGATCTCCGATGGAGCCGAGGGTATTTTGTTGGAATCCATGCTTGAGGGAATGGCTGAATATTATTCTGCTGACCTTGCAGAAAAAGTTGTACGGGGCATGACAGAAAACGCGCTGAAATGCAAATACAACGGCGGCACCCCTCCCCTCGGATATGTCATTGACAGCGAGCAGTATTTCCAGATCGATCCGTTGACCGCGCCTTTTGTCCTTGAAGCGTTCAAGAGATATGATGAAGGTGCGACTATGACGCAGATTCGTGATTGGCTCAATGAGAAAGGAATCAAGAATACCCGCAGACAGGAAATGACCTACAACAGTATCCAGCACATGCTGAACAATCGAAGATACATTGGTGAGTACAGTTACAGAGAAGTCATTATCCCGGATGGCATTCCTGCCATTGTTCCCAAAGATTTGTTTGATCGTGTGCAGGAAAAGATGGCAAAGAACAAAAAGGCTCCTGCCCGTCATAAAGCAGAGGACGATTATTTACTGACGACCAAGCTGTTCTGCGGTTATTGCGGAGCCTATCTCTGCGGAGAGAGCGGAACGAGCAGAACGGGGCTTGTTCATCACTACTACAAGTGCGTATCTGTAAAGAAGAAACGTGCAGAGTGCCACAAGAAACCAGTCAAAAAGCAATGGATCGAGGATTTGGTAGTAGATGAAACCATGAAGATGGTCATGGACGACAAGGCGATAGAAGCCATTGTTTCTATGCTGATGGAATTACAGAATCGGGAAAGCTCCAGCCTGCCGCTCTACGAAAAAGAGCTGAAAGATACCGAGGCCGCCATTGATAATATGCTCAATGCCATCCAGCAAGGTATCTTCAACAAATCCACAAAAGCCCGATTGGATGAACTTGAAGCAGCAAAGGACGAACTGGAAAATATGATTGCTTGCGAGAAGCTGGCAAAACCCAAGATCACAGAAGAGCAGATGATGTTTTGGCTCCATCGTTTCCGCAAGCTGGATGTATCCAAAAAGGAGCATCGGCAAATGCTGATCGACACCTTTGTCAACGCGATCTATCTGTATGACGATAAAATGCTGATTACTTTCAACTACAAGGACGGTACGAAAACCATCACTTTTGATGAAGCAACCACCGCCCTTGCAAATAAGGATACGGGTTCGAATTTGGATTGCCTCGGTGCACCACGTCAGAAGGAGCAAACACCGTTCCGTTTCCGCCTTGCGGCGAAAACTGCACTATGTTAGCTCCTTCTTCCTTTCCAAATCGTACCCGCTCCGCTGTGCTTCGATTTGGTTTTATTCGAGCGGAGATGCTATGCTTTTTTTTGATTATTCCACCATTCTTCAAAAAATGGAGGTG
>ERZ780223.2950-NODE-2950-length-13481-cov-6.877998_pt1 | contig 13481 bp, 13 predicted proteins | sample MGYA00511016_ERZ780223 | MGnify/ENA primary metagenome ERZ780223 (study PRJEB29588, sample SAMEA2159032) | human gut metagenome | biome: human gut; feature: human-associated habitat; material: faeces | place: Denmark | collected 2008/2010 ... | reverse complement strand
AGTGCTGAAAGCATATAAGTACGAAGCCCACCGTAAGATGAGATCTCTCATAGCACAAGCTAGTAAGTCCCGTGGCAGATTACCACGTTGATAGGATGCAGATGTAAGAGTGGCAACATTTTCAGTCGAGCATTACTAATAGGACGAGGGCTTTTCCTAACAAGTTTAGGATGATTACAAAACCTTATAATCATTATGCAATCTTCAGCGTACGAACCTGTCTGAATTGAGGACTAAGTTCCAAGTCAGTTCAAACAGAGCAAAGTTCGTCGGTGACCAAGCGTGAGGAAAACTCCCGTTCCCATCCCGAACACGGTCGAAAAGACTCATTGCGGTGAAAATACTTGGGGGGCCACCCCCTGGGAAGATAACTAGTTGCCGACACCTAATTTAAAAAAGAGAATCAAGATGAATGTCTTGGTTCTCTTTTTTGTAAGATGGTTCAACAAGTTAGAGAGTTTTATCTATAATATGTATCAGAGTGTTCCGTCCGATAAGCACCCGTAATTGTTTCATTCGATAATAAAATTATTCAAGTTTTTTATATTTACTCGAATGTAACGAAATATAAACTTCAATTTAAATTGGCTGAAATTTAGATATAATGCCCGATATGATATGATGTGGTGGGTAATTAGCAATCTGTTTTTTCTAAATTTTTTTATCTAAATGTAGAGATACAAAAGGTAAAAGTAAAGGAGAAATTTATGACATCAGTAAATTGTTTAACTTGTCAAAAGCCAAGAATTGAAAATGGTAATACAGGTTTGGCTCATGTAGGGAATGCTGCAATTACATCTGCCGGGTTAATTGGAACAGGTGTTTTGTTAAATAAAGGAGTTAATTTAGCATAAAATGTTTGTGGTGATTCTATAGCTTTGACTAATGGTTATAAAACAATGAGAAGAGAAACAGGTAAACTGTTTAACTTTTTTGAAAAAATGGGGCAAAAGATATTTAAAGATGGTTTAAAATTAGGTAACATCGTAGAGCGTTATGTAACAGGAAAATTTCAAACCGGCGGTGTTATGTCTCATCCAGAGCAAATAAAAGCTGTATTGAAAAAATCTAAAACAGTTGGAGCAATGGCTATTACAGCAGGAGTTGCTGCTTTAGGTTTACTTTTTAACGGAATATATAATGCTGGAAAAATAAATGGAGCTAGCAAGTAGTATAGTTTCTTCTTATTTGGATAAAAAATAATCTCCAACAAACTTGTCGGAGATTATTTTTTTGTACTGTTTAGCTCCTGAATCAGTTCAGGATGACATGCCGGTAGAAAATTATGTGCCAAAATAATTAATCAGTCCGTCATGTAATTTTTCATTTTTGCATAATTTTTTCAATTTTGAAATTGCTCGGGTTTCAATTTGGCGAATTCTTTCTCTGGATACCCCATATTGTGAGCCTATTTCGTCCAAGGTTTTTTTGATGCCATTGTTGTCCAGTCCATAACGTAGGATTAATACATCTCTTTCTTTTTGGCTTAACTGATTTAATATTTTTCTGATGTCTTCAAGTAAATTATCCTGTGAGACTTTACCATCTGGAGTAATTGTTGAGTTATCAACAATAAAATCTGAAATTTTAGATGAATCATCATCAGAAGTTGCCGGCGTATCCATGCTTACTGTAGATTGTGCAGATTTTATAATTGAAGTAAGTTTTTGAACAGGTAATCCCAAACGATATGCTATTTCTTGTTTTGTTGGAGTTCTGCCCAGTTCTGTTGTCAAATCAAGAGTTGCTCTACGGATTTTTCCAATTGAATCAATCATGTGTATTGGAAGTCTTATGATTCTAGCTTTATCTGCAATCGCTCTTGTTATAGATTGTTGTATCCACCAGGTTGCGTAAGTTGAAAATTTGTAACCTTTTTTGTAATCAAATCTCCCTGCGGCTTTTATTAAACCAACGTTGCCTTCTTGTATTAAATCAAGAAATGATAGTCCTCTGCCAATATATTTTTTTGCGATACTAACAACGAGTCTCAGATTCGCATTGACCAAAACATCTTTTGCAAAATGGTCATCTTTTTCTTGAATTCTCTTGGCTAATTCAAGTTCTTCTTCTGTCGATAATAGAGGAATTTTACCTATTTGTCTTAAATAAATTTTAACACTGTCATCAGAATTAACGGATAACAAGCTTTCTTGAACTTTAGGGTCTTCAACAGATTTTAAGACATCTTCTCCATCTTCAGCCTCATTATTTGATTCCAGTTCTTGCAGTTTTTTAAAATCGACGTTCTCATCTGAAATCTCTTCTACCATTATGCCAAAATGTTCAAATTCTTTTGTCACGATAATACTCCAATCTTATAAAAAGATGATATTACTAATTTATTAATTTTGGGTCATCCAGTTATATTAGATTCATTTTCGACTAAGTTTTTGTCTGAGCGTTTCAAATATAATTGCACTTAGAGCATTTGATACATTTAGTGAGTTAAAGCTGTTCTGCATAGGGATTTTTACAATAAAATCAGATGCTTTTAATAAAGATTTTGAAACTCCTGCGTGCTCAGCCCCCATTATTATTGCAAAGTTCATATCATCGTATCTAACATCATAGTAATTATCTTTTGCTGATGCATCGGTTGCAATTATCCACCAGTTGTTATCCTTTAGTTTTTGAACTGCGTTAACAAGACTATTTACTTTTATAATAGGAATGTGATTGATTGCTCCTGCACTGGTTTTTTCAACTATCGAGTTAACTTGAACATTCCTCCTTGATGGGATAATTATTCCGTCAACTCCAGCGCAAACGCAGGTTCTTATTATTGCTCCTAAGTTATGTGAATCTTCAACCCCATCAAGTATGACCAGCGAGGCCAATTGATTTTTCCCGTGTGTTTGTATAAATTCGTCCAAGTCCTGGTATTCAATAGGTGAAATTTGAGCGATAATTCCTTGATGATTAAATTCAGCATATGGCTGGAATTTTTCTTTTGCAACAAATTGAAATACTACTCCATTTTTTTGTGCGAGTTCTTTTATCTTATTAATTTTTACATCAGAGTGAATATTTTTAGATATAAGAATTTTATTTATTTCACGGTTGCCGGCAATTAAAGCTTCTAGTACAGAGTTTTTACCATATATTATTTCAGAATTATCCATATTTATTTTGAAACCTCTAACATTTTGTCAATACATGTTATTGCTTTTTGTGCAATTTCTTTATCTACTTCTATAGAAGGTGTTTCATTTTTTAGTGCAAGATATATGTCTTCTAAAGAATTTAATTTCATACTTTGACAAATTGAAGGTTTGTCATTGATGCTATAAAATTCTTTATTTGGATAATCTCTTTTTAATCTATCAATTACACCTTTTTCGGTTGCAATAATGAATTGTTTATCAGAACTATTTTTTACGTAATTAAGAATTCCGGTTGTGCTTCCTACATAATCTGCTAAGTTAAGAAATTCTTCCCTACATTCTGGGTGAGCCAAAATAATGGCATTTTTGTGTTTAGCTTTTGTTTCTTTTATTCCTAGAGGTTCAAACTCATTATGAATTGGGCAATATCCTTTATATGTTATTACTTCAATTGTTTTTAATTGTTTTTCAACCCATCTGCCTAAATTTTTGTCAGGAACAAATAAAACTTTTTTTGCATTTAGGCTTGCAACTATATTTACTGCATTTGAACTTGTACAACAAATGTCGCATTCTGATTTAACTTCTGCTGTTGAATTTATATAGCAAACTACTGGAATATCCGGGTGTTTTTCTTTGAATGTTCTAAGCTGTTGTAAGTTTATCATGTCAGCCATTTCGCATCCTGCGTTTATATTTGGTAATATAACTTTTTTATTTGGATTTAAAATTTTTGCTGTTTGTGCCATAAAATATACACCTGCAAAGATTATAATATCCGCGTCAGTTTTTGAGGCAACCTGACTTAAATATAGAGAATCTCCGACATAATCGGCTACCAAATCAATTTCTACCGGCTGATAACAATGAGCCAAAATTACTGCATTTTTTTCTTTTTTTAAAGCTTTAATTTTCTCTACGATATTTTCCATTTGAAATTATTCATCCTCCGTTTGGTGTAAATTTATGTTAAGATTTTTCTATTTATAAAATATATTGTATAATAAAAATAAGATTATAGTAAGAAGAGTAAAAAGGTAGATATGGTAAGTAATATATTAGACAGCTTGGGAATGGGTGGAGGAATTGATGTTCATATTTCGGTATCTCCTGCATGCGGTTTAGAAATGACAATGGTTGATAACCGTGGAAATGTTAAATCGTACGCTCAAGTCGCATTAGACTATAATGAAGCTCAGAGAGAAATTGCAAATTATGATGAGTTTAAAAGCGGTTTGGAAACATTATTTCAAATGCGTAATATCAACCCAAAAAAGGCTAATGTTCATTTGAGCCTCCCAACTGTATGGTTTGGTTTAAAAGAAGGCTTACCATTACTATTAGACGATAATGCAATTACCAATATTGTTATTGGGGAATTAGAGCAAACTTATGTATTTAAGCGTAAAGAACCTGTTCCATATTGGTTTGATGCGCTAGCTTCTACAAATTCTGATTCAAGAAGTGTGTTTTATACCGCAGTGCAGGCAGAAGTGCTTGATACTATTAAAAGTATTTTAGCAGGTATGGGTGCAACTCTTGTAAGTCTTGAATGTTCTTTATTTGCGGATTTGAAGGCTTTATATTTAACAGGCATTGCATCAGAACAAATGGATAATGATGGCAATTCCTGGAGTTTAATGATTGTTAATAACAGTGGATTTCAAATGCTTGGTATGCAAGGGAAAAGAATCCTTGAGTTTTATGAAGAACCGCTTCCGATGAAATCTTGTGAAGGCGAAGAGATTTATGCTGCAATTGAGAATGCTGCTCAGATTGCATTAATGAGTTCTCCATCAAATTCTCTTGTTGTTATATCTGAAACTGATCTTGTTTCTGCTGAAATATTAGGGAAAAGATTACAGTTTGGAGGAGCAATAATCCCTGTTGAGGATAACCAGTTTAGGAAAGAACCTTTGATGGAAATGAGTTTAAATATCATTCCGGAAGATCAGATTAAGGTTTCTTTGCATTCTATAGGTGTAACAGCTCCAGATGGAATTTATCCTGTATCTGTTGACTTTTTGGCTGCCGGCGGGCAAAAAGCATCTAAAAATGATGTAGTTGATATTCCTATTGGAAATGGTAAGGTTATTAAGATTACACCAGTAAAGGCGACTATTGTTGCAGGGATATTGCTAGCAGCTCTTGTTGGCCCTGTTTTTGTAGGTAAGACAGTATCGGCTCAAATGTGTACTAAGGTTCAGGAAGAAAGTTCAAGTTTGGATTCTCAAATTACAGCTATTGATGAACAGTTAAAACAATATGAAAATAAGGGTGGGGAAGTTCAGTTTGATCCTATTGCAGAAATTGAAAAGGTTTTGAAAAATAACAGAACAAAAATTATGGCATATGCAGCATTGGGCGAATCCATACCAAAAAATCTTTATCTTACATATTTTATGACTGGTGAAGATGGAATGATTGATATTAAAGGCTGTGCGGATTCAGTGGAAGATGTTTATGTGTTTTTCAAAAATTTAAAAGATTCTCTTGTTGATTCGAAATTGCGTTTAAGTAAACTTGACTTAAAATCAGGATCTTTAGATAAAGTTGTTAATAGCACAATATCTACTATTGATAATGCACCGTATATTTTTGAAATTACAAATATGACAGATTCTCAATTAACAACGTTTATGAAGAAACTGGTTGAGGGAAATAAACAATCATCTGAGACTTCAGGTTCTGATAATAATGATGGCAATGGTTCTAATACGTCTGCTTCAAATTCAGAAACTGAATCTTCTACCGGAGGAGCTGCATCAGCGACAGCTGCTGATTCTGCTCAAAATTAAATACGTAACTTATGAAGGAATAAAACATACATGGATAGTGAAAAGTTAAAACCGTTTTTAATACCTATAATTTTGTTGATTGCAACATTGGGTGGTGTTGGGTATTTAGGACCACAGGTGGTTACTAATGTTCAGTCTTATATGGCTACTAAGCAAGAAATTGAAACTAAAAAAGCTACATTGCAGGAAAAACAATCTAAATTAGACGAGTATAAGAAAAAAGAAGCAGAAGAAAAGGCAAAAGAGCAGGAAAGTAAAAACAGCGATAAGCCGTTTTACAAGCCAATTGAGTCTGGAATGGATACAGAAGCTGTAATTGCAGGAGAATTTAATGAAATTCTTCAGCTTATTAGAGCAAATCAAATTAAAGTTCGTTCAATAAAATATGATTATGATCCTTCTGATGATAATTTTGTTAGTGGAGCCGGAGCAAAATATAATGTTGCACGTTTGAATATGGAAATGATTGGTAATTATTCTAATTACGATAATTTCTTGAAAGAAATGTATAAGCATGAACATTTCCTTGATCTTCAATCTGTTGAAATTGTTCCATATAAAAAGAATAAGAGAGTATTGTTGATTAATTTTAAAGTTAAATTATACGCTCAAAAATAGTAAATAATTTGTATTAAACAAAAAAGAGATTCATAATACCAGAATCTCTTTTTTAGTGTTAAGATTATTTAAATTGTGAAAAATCAATTCCAAACATTTGTATTTGAGACTTTGTGCATGTGTTACAAAAACTTGTTTCAAGTGAAATTTTTTTCGTATAATCTTTGAAGCTGCTTCCGCATCTACCCCTGTAGTCGTTTGCTAAAAACGGGCAGGTGTATACTCCTTGCGCTGTCAGTATTCTACCGTATTCGCAGTCAAGTTTTGTCCGATTATTTTGTATTTCGCCCTCAAATTTTGCATTTTTATCATGCCACTCTACAATTTGTAAGTTTGAATTATTCAAATCAAAATTGTTTTTTTCAAAAATAGTTTGAAAGCCTTCGGCTAGTGATTTTTTATCTTCTTTATAATAATTTGTGACAGAAATAATAGGGTTAAAGTCGTATTTTATAAGGTGCTTAATTGCAAATATTGCTTGTCTGAAAGCTCCTCTATACCTAATATCATCATTTTTTATTTCATTGTAGTGATCAATACTTATTTTAAAAATTATTTCATTAGTAGATTCATCTTCAACTTTTTTTAGAAAACGAGCTTTCTTTTCGTTGATAAATGAACCGTTAGTACAAATACAGACATTAGAACGTTTTAAACACATTCTTAATATTGCATTAAAATCCGGATGGGTCATAGGTTCTGCTCCGGTAAGGTATATGCATTGAATTTCTTCCGGCATTGTGTCATTAAGAGCATCTTTGATAATATCTATATCAATAAAATCTTCAACTTTTTTATATTGCGGAAAGTCGATGTAACAATGCTTGCAATGCTGATTACAATGTTTTGCCGTTAATTCTATAAATAGATTATTTAACGCTGACATTTGAATAACTTCTGATTGATAAATACTACTTTTCATAAAAACTCCTCTCAACTTATTCACATGTTAATCTTCCAAAATTTAAAATAAATTATCCACCATGGCAGATAGTAAAAATTTGTATTGTTATTATTTATGTTAAAATAACTTACATGATTAAGATTTTAGATTGTACAACAAGAGATGGCGGACATACTACAAACTGGGATTTCAGTGATGATTTTGTGGCAGATTTGATAAATTGCCAGAATAAATCAAACATAGATTTTTTTGAGATTGGTTATAGAAATCATATTGATAATGAGAATAAGGGTAAGTTTTACAAATGTAATCCTGACTTTTTAAAATATTTTTATAGTATAAAACGGGATATAAAATTGGTTGTAATGACAGATGCAAAGCGTTTTTCTATTAAAGATTTTCCTGCAAGAGATGAAGATTATGTGGATTTTATAAGGATAGCCTGTCATCCGGATATGATTGAACGAACTTTGAGTTTTGCAAAAGAACTCTATAATAGAGGATACGGGGTTTTTGTGCAGTTAATGGAAATATCCAATGTGGATAGTTCAGGCTATTCAATTTTAGAACAATGGAAAGATAAAAGTATTCTGGAATCTTTGTATATTGCAGATAGTTATGGTGTAATTACTCCGGAGGATGTTGAAAAATATTTTTCAAGGTTAAAATCTATTGGATATGAAAAAATAAGTTTTCATGGGCATAATAAGACGCAAATGGCGTTAAATAATACTCTAAAGGCAATTGAATGCGGTGCATATAGTGTTGATGTAACATTAAACGGTATTGGCAGAAGCGGTGGAAATCTGGATGCTTCGGTGTTGTTAGAGGCACTTAAGCGACCATCAGAATTTTACAGAATATTGTCTGTTAAATAATAAATTGTCTATATATTTCAGCGTCAGAGTTTCTTGCGGTTGTTTTGGGTAAATATAGTACATTATTTCGTTTTGCAATTTGTTCAATTGATGGGGATGCGGAAACTATAATAATTTTGGAATTTTTGTATTCTTTGAATGTTTGAATCTGTTGAACAAGCCACTCTCCTGCCAGTTTTGGCAAATAATTACTTTCCATCTGCAGATCAGTGAAAATTATGTTGTAAGGGTTGTCAATGGATGCTTCTATTTTGGATAAAGCTTCATTTGCGCAATACGCATAGTCTATTTCAATGTTATCTATGTTCAAGTATTCTATATTAGTTTTGTGGAACCTTACCCACCCTGGAACATCGTCAACTATCAATATCTTTTTCATAACATACATATTGTATACAAAATTGTAAAATTTTTCTACCTTGTAGGGTAGTGAAATTTTTTATAAAAAATTTTACCCTCAAATTGAGAGGATTTATTATATATATGAAAATAAAATATTTATTACCAATTATCGGAATGATTTTGACTTTTTCTGATGTGTATGCAGAAACTCCCAAAGAGGGTATGGAATTTTTTAATCAGTATAAAACGTATGCAAATACATATGATTCGAAACTTTTAGATATGTATTCTCCAGATGCAAAAATTATAAGAGAAGTTGTAAAACCGACAGGAGAAACTGTGGCTGTAAATGTTCCGACAAAAAAGTTTTTTCATGAATTGAAATTAGGACAAAAAACTGCTAAACTTAGAAAGTATAAAAATTCATACAGAAATATTATAGCTCAGGAAGTTCCTAACGGTATAAAAATAAGTGCAGAAAGGCAACCGTCAAAAGAAACTTACTGGCTGAAAATGTATCAAATTGTTCAACCTACAGATTCAGGTTTGAAAATAACAGAAGAAATGATGCAAACAAAGGTTCAATCATTTTTAAGATTAAAAAATAAAGGTGCAGAATAAAATGGAAAAATTCAGATTTTTAACAGCAGGAGAAAGTCACGGCAAATGTTTAACTGCAATTATTGAGGGGCTGCCTGCGGGTATTGAAATTGATATAGATTTTATAAATGAAGAGTTAAAAAGACGCCAGCAGGGTTACGGGCGCGGCGGCAGAATGAAGATAGAGTGCGATACAGTTGAAATAACTTCAGGTGTTAGATTTGGAAAGACACTTGGTTCTCCGCTTACTATGGTTGTTCAAAATAGAGATTTCGAAAGCTGGAAAAAAATTATGAGTATTGCTCCTGAAGATGTGACAGACGAAAAAGAATTTTCAACATTTCGCCCGGGACATGCTGATTTTGCAGGAAGTATAAAATATGCTCAGCATAATCTTCGAAATATCTTAGAACGCTCGAGTGCCAGAAAAACCGCAATTGAGGTTGCAGTTGGTGCCGTTGCAAAGATTATTTTAAAACAATTTGACATAATCGGCAGTTCAGAAGTTACTCAAATAGGTGCAGCCTGCTGTCCTGAAAAGTTTCATGAAGAGATTGATTTAACAAGAGAAAAGGGTGATACTATAGGTGGTAAATTTGTTGTACTTTATAAAAATCTACCTGTAGGATTAGGTTCTCATGTGCATTGGGATAGAGGTATTGATGGAAAACTGGCTCAGGCTGTTATGAGTATTCCTGCTGTTAAAGTTGTGGAAATTGGGACAAATCCTCTTGGTTATTATGGTAGTAATTATCATGATGAAATTGTTATTAAAGATGGTGAAATAGAAAGAACGACAAATAATGCCGGTGGTATTGAAGGTGGTATGACTAATGGGCAAGATTTAGTTATTTCTGCGGTAATGAAACCTATTCCAACTATGAAAAAGCCGTTAAAAACTGTAGATTCTAAAACTCTGGAGCAAACTCAAGCGCATTTTGAAAGGTCAGATGTATGCGCGGTTGAGGCTTGTGCAGTTGTGGCTGAAGCTCGTGTTGCCTGGGTTCTTGCAGATGAATTACTTTTGAAATATGGTGGTGACAGTTTAGATGAGTTAAAAAGAAATTATTATAATGCTCAAAATTCTTTATAGATAAAATGTGGCAATTTAATCGAATTTTTTGTTTTTTTTATTTATAATCAAATAAAAAGGAGTTAATTATGCCAATTGATTTTAATCCTCATATAATGTTTAACTTGCACAATAACGTATCACAGAAAATTGTAAATCAGCAATATTATCTTGCAAATTATCCGGTTCAAGATACGTTTACTAAAAGTGTAAAAGTTGGCAGTAATAATTTAGATACAAATTATGCTGGTATAAAAATTGAACAAAAATCTTTTGGTGTATTAAAAAGAACTGGAGAAGAAGCTGTTTTATATACTATTACTAATAAAAATGGCGCAAGTGTTGATTTATCTACGTATGGAGCTACAATTGTTTCAATAAAAGTTCCTGATAAAAATGGTAAGTTGAAAGATATTACACAAGGATATGATAATGTTGCTCCATATGAGGAAGCTCCAGTCGGGCATGCTGGTGGAACTATAGGGCCGTATGCTAATAAAATAAGTGATGGCAAGTTTGTATTGGATGGTAAAGATTATAGTCTTGAGTGTAACAAAGATAATGGTAAATCCCATTCCCATGGCGGTACTCAGGGGTTTGATACAAAAAATTGGAAAGCGAATATTCTTAAAGATGGTATAGAATTCACTTATGAAAAAAAGGATATGGAAAGCGGTTATCCTGGAAATGTAAAGGCTTCTGTTATTTATAAATTTGATAATGATAATAATTTGCATATAAAATATTCTGCAAAATCTGATAAAGATACTATTATTAATATGACAAATCATACATATTTTAATCTTGATGGAGCTGAGAATACTCAGGAAAACTCTGTATATGAGCACATAGTTGCATTGCCTAATTCTTCATCCTATACGGTAAATAGTGATATTGCTATTCCAACAGGTGAAATTGTAAGTGTTAAAAATACTCCTTTTGATTTTAGTTCTCCTAAAAAAATAGGTGATGTTATTGAATCTGATAATGAACAAATTAAAATAGGTTCAGGATTTGACCAGAATTACTGTGTTGATAACTATGATGGTAAATCATTAATTGATGTTGCAAATATAAAATCTTCTAAAACTGGTATTAATTTAAAAGTTTCTACAAATTTGCCAGGTTTTCAATTTTATACCGCAAATCATCTTGGAAAATCTGCTCAGCCAAATGGTAAAAGCGGTGCTCGATATGAAAAACGGTCTTCTTTTTGTGTAGAGCCTCAGTTTTATCCAAATGCAATAAATATAGATGATTTTAATGAAAAAGGAATTTTAAAATCCGGAGAGGAATATAATAGAGAGATTGTCTATTCCTTCTATACAGAAAATTAATCAAGTAAATTTTCAGAATCCATCAATGCTTTAAGTACTTCTTGTTCTTGCTGTTCAAGAAAAATTTGTTTTTGGGGTTTTGTGTTATGCTTAATTATTTTTCTTGGGGCAGAAGTTTTATATTCACAAATTTCATTTAGGTATTCAGGCAAGTTACTTGCTTCAGGGTTGTCTTTAAGATAATCTTCTTTTGATATATAGGTAACTATATTTCTTTTATTTATTTCAGGTTTTCCATCTTTTGATTTTAAAATTTTTGAGGTATCAGGATCAATATTAAATATAAATTCTTTTCCATCTTTTTTTACTTTAATAGAATAGTATGTAAAATCAACATATTTAGGGGATTTGATACGGGAAACAGTGATATTTGCATTATCTAAAGTAGTGAGAGAAAATCTTCCTGCAAAAATAGTTCCGTTTGAGAGTTTTTCATGTGTAAGATGCGGGCTGCGTTTTTCTACAGGTAAATTGAAAATTTGATTTAATTCCTCTGTAATTTTATTTAAACGCATTGCATTATAACTCGGAAATTTAATTTCATGTTGAACTTTTTGCTGTTTGGTTTTTTCTTGAATTTGAGCTGTATTTTTTGTCGTGGTTTCTTTTATTTGAGTTTTTTTATTTTCTGCTTTTTGAATTTGTTTTTGTTCTTTTATCAATTTTTCTGCGGCAATTTTTGCATTTTTTTCTGCAAGTTTTTTGATTTTTTCTTCTTGTTTTTTGCGTGCAGATTCTTTAGCAATCAATTCTTTTTGAGCTTTAAGTGCAAGCTTTTCCTGTTTTATCTGTTCTTTTTCTAATTTTTTCAATAATTTTTCTTTCTGCAATTTTTCCTGCTGGAGTTTCTTGTCTTGAATGATTTTATTTTTTGCGTCTGTTTTTGAATTTCGAGTTTCTATTATAAATTTTTTAAATTCTTCAAATTCTTTATTTAGAGATTCAAAAATATTTTTTATTTTGAAATTCTGGATATCATTATCTGAAATGTATTCAAGGTTATTTGGACGGAATGCGTTTGTTTCTTCTGATAATTTTTTTTGTTTTGCAATGCGTCCATCTGAAAATAAAACAAAAATGTTTTCTAAAGCTTTATTTTTGTTATGAATAACGATTTTAGCTACTCTGTTATCTTCCTTACTCATTAATGGGCAGTAGGTTATTGATTGAGTATTTTTAGAATCATTTATTACTAACCCTTTTGTTTTAGGATTTACATTTTTAAAATATGCTTGTTTAAGTTCAAGGGTATCTTTGCCTCTGTTTAAGTTTAAAACGTTTGTTAATTCAGAATAGTTTTGTACAATTTTATCTATTTCAGGTTTAATGCCTGTACTGTTTTGAATATCTTTTAAACTCTCAATATTGTTAATAACAGTTTGTTGCGAGGTGTTTGAAGAGTTTTTATTTATAGTTTTAAAATTTTTAGAATAAAAAGAGAAGTTTTTTATTTCTTCGATAAAAGAGTTTAAATAATTCGAATACTGAACTTCATTATTGAACGGATTTATTGATAATTGGTTCAGATTTTCTTTTTCTGAACTTATACATACTCTTCCATTTTTATTTATTCTGTAGCGAAGCAGATTTTTATTTTGAGAATCTAACAAACTTAATGTTAGAAGTTCATCACTGTTTGCCTTTGTATTAAAACGTACAATTTGTAAATGTTTATTTTTTAGGCCCTCAATAGAATCGAATACGAAACCTTTTATTTTTTCTCCGCTGACAATATTAGGATATAATGATTTAAATTTTTTTTGATAAATACCATTGTATGATGAAAATATTTTTAAAATTTGTTCATAGGTATCAGCAATAAAAG
>ERZ780223.2933-NODE-2933-length-13552-cov-2.879751_pt1 | contig 13552 bp, 10 predicted proteins | sample MGYA00511016_ERZ780223 | MGnify/ENA primary metagenome ERZ780223 (study PRJEB29588, sample SAMEA2159032) | human gut metagenome | biome: human gut; feature: human-associated habitat; material: faeces | place: Denmark | collected 2008/2010 ... | reverse complement strand
CCTTCTCTGGCAGCCAGGAATTCACCGATGATCACGCCTACGAGGCAGAGTCCGATGTTGACTTTCATGTTACTGATGATTGCCGGAAGAGAAAAAGGAAGTACGACTTTTAGAAGCGCGTGCCTCCGATTTCCACCCAGTGTATAGATGAGTTTCAGTTTTCCTGGATCGACGGTCATAAAACTGGTGTATAAGTTCAGAATGCTTCCAAAGATTGCTACAGACATTCCGGCGACGATAATTGTTGTTTTTGTTGCTCCAAGCCAGACAATAAGAAGTGGTGCCAGTGCAGACTTCGGCAGACTGTTCAGTACTACCAGGTAAGGATCCAGGATCTCTGATAACCGTCTGCTGAACCAGAGAAGAATGGTAACCAGAATGCTGGTGGCAGTGACGAGCAGGAAGCTTAAGATTGTCTCGTATAGTGTGACATTGGTGTGCAGAAAAATGCTTTTATCCAGCACCATGCCCCAGAAACATAGTGCAATTTTTGACGGGCTGCTAAAGATGAAGGAGTCGATGATACCTACATTTGCAGTGAATTCCCAAAGAAAGAGAAAACTGAAAAGAATCAGAATCCGGGAGATACCGACAATGTATTTGTGCTTCTTTTGCTGTTTCAGATAGTTGATCTGATTTTCAGAAAGTTCATTTAAAAATTCAGTCATCTGTATTCAGCTCCTTCCATATTAAGTTGAAGTAATGTTTGAATTCCGGGGAGTTCCGGCGGTTCAAAGGAGTATCCTGTTCCAAATCAAAAATGAGTGGAACAGTCTGACGTATATTTGCCGGGCGTCCGGAAAGGACAATGATCCGGTCGGCAAGGGAGATGGCTTCTGACAGGTCGTGTGTTACAAGAATGGCTGATTTTCCTTCCTGCCGGATGATCTGACCAATATCGTCCCCGACATTTAAGCGGGTCTGATAGTCCAATGCGGAAAATGGTTCATCCAACATAATCATTTCCGGCTGATGGAGCAACATTCTCGCAAGGGCGACTCTCTGCTGCTGTCCACCGGAAAGCTGGGAAGGATATCTTTTTTCCAAACCCGAAAGTTCAAAACGTTCAAGCTGCTCTTTTATCTTCGTCCGTTTTTCTTCTTTTGTGCCCCCCATTACAACCATCAGATTCTGTTCTACGGTCATAGTCGGAAACAGGGCATAATTTTGAAATAAATATCCGACATTTCTTTTCTGAACCGGAAGATTAATTTTTTTCTCGGAATCAAACAATACTCTTCCATTTAATACAATTCTTCCGCTGTCCGGTTTTTCAATTCCGGCAATACATTTTAAGGTCATGCTCTTTCCACAGCCCGACGCACCGAGGATTCCCATACATCCCTCTTTTGTTTCAAATTCCACATCCAATGTAAATCCGGAAAATTTCTTCTTTATCTTTGCCTGTAGTGCCATATCACATCCACCTGTTCACATTTTTCATATTTTTTCCTGATATCAGATTGATGAGCGCCACAATCAGGAATGATAAAATTACAATCACACAGACCCAGAATGCTGCGGTATCCCAGTTTCCTGCAGCGACTTCCGAAGCAATTGCCACGGATACCGTTCTGGTTTTTCCAAGAATATTTCCGGCAAGCATGGAAGTTGCACCATACTCTCCAATCGCTCTTGCAAACGCAAGTACCGTACCGGATGCAAGCCCCGGAGCTGCCATTGGAACAACTACCTTCCAGAAAATTTTTCTCTCAGACATTCCAAGCGTTCTTCCCGCATAAATCACATTTACATCAACCTGTTCAAATGCTGCTCTTGCATTTCGATACATAAGCGGAAATGCGATGACAAGTGCTGCGACAACACAGCCCGGCCAGGTCTGAACCATTTTAATATCAAACTGTGTGTATAAATACTTTCCAAATGGTCTTCGCAGACTGAAAATCAGTAACAGAAAGAAGCCTGCTACCGTAGGCGGAAGTACCAGTGGAAGTGTCAATAATCCATCTACAACTGCTTTTGCGATATTATTTAATTTCATAATAAACCTTGCGGCTGCAATTCCTGCAAAAAACGCAAGCACAGTCGCAAGAATACCTGTTTTCAGAGAAATAAAAAGAGGACTCCAATCTATTGTCTCCAAAATTTCAGCCATAGATCTTCACCCCCTTTTTAATTTTATGTATGTATTCTATTTTTTACTGTTCTGTATACTGTGTCAAGTGGATATTCGCAATTGAAGCAGGGGACTTACTTGATTTGGTTAAATCCCGCTGCTGTTAATAATTCCATTGGTGCTGGGTCTGTTGCAACATATTCTTTAAATTCTTCTGCAGCTTTTACTTCTGCATCACTTGCTTCTTTATCTTCAATTAATCCAATCGGATAGATAGCCGGGTCAACCTGGTCTGCTGTTGCTTCCGCAATTACTTCAACCTTATCTGCCATAGAAGCTGCATCTGTCGCATATACAACACCAACTTCGTTGCTTCCTTCTGCTACCGCTGTAAGCACTGCTGTAACATTTGCACCTTCGTTGATTTCCATCGCCATTACATCATCAAGATTTCCGATATTTTCAAATAATTTTCTTGCATACTGTCCAACCGGAACATCTTCACCTGCAAGTGCAAGGCTGGAAGCTTCTGTAATATTATCAAATCCGGTAACTGCTGTTTCTTCTCCGGTTGGTTTAATTAATACGATTTTATTTTCCAGTAAATTTGTCACAGAACCATCGATTACATAACCTTCTTCAGTTAAAGCATCCATCTGCTTTGTAGCTGCCGAGAAGAAAATGTCGCACTGTGCGCCTTCTTCAATCTGAGTCTGAAGAGTTCCTGAACTATCTGCATTGTAGATAATGTTTACATTCGGATGCTCCGCCTCATAATTCGCTTTAATTTCTTCCATTGTGTTCTTTAAGCTGGCTGCGATAAACACATAAACATCTGTCTTTTCGCCGGAAGCCTCTGTCTCGTCCGCTTCTGCATCTTCTTTTGTGTCTTTTGCACTGCTGTCACCAGAATCACTGCTTCCTGAGCCACAGCCTGCAAGCATGGTTGCACCAAGTGTCATAGACAGTAAAAATGCCATCATTTTTCTCTTCATATTTGTTTTCTTCCTTCATAATAACTATAATTTTTATGGTTATATTTTAGAAAACAATTCGGTTAATGTCAACTAATACCGGCAATAAATTACAAGTTTTCTCCATTTTTCTAATTACTTCACTATACCAGTATGCAGAACCTTTTTTAACATACTGAAATTCATTATAGTAACTATATAGTAACTATTTTCTTCGTGCCCTCAGTTCCCTTGGTTTACATCCATACGTTTCCTGAAACATCTTATTAAATAATTTATAATTGGTAAATCCATGTTTTTCGGTTATATCAAGGATATTTTCTTTGGTACTGCATAAATCATGATAAATGTGCATCAACCGGATTTGATTTAAATATTTTGAAAATGTAACACCCATATTTTCTTTAAAAAAACGGCTGAAATACTCACGGCTCAGATAAAATCGTCCGGACACTTCTTCTAATGACAATCGTTCTGTATGATGTTCTTCAATATAATCGGTAATCTCAGAAAGCCTCTCCAGTCTTGTGTCATCTTCCCGTAACGTAATCGCAGTCTTTGGATAGGAAAAAGCGAATAACAGCTTTGCCATAATCTGAAGCGCAATCGCCTGCCGTTCCAGCCGATAGCCAAGCGGCTGATTGACATAAAGAGGCGGCAATTTTTTTAACAGGTCGCAAATCTGAAAATAATCTTCCAGATTTGTTTTTAATAATTCACTTCTTCGGCAGCTGATTCTATACTTTTCCAGATTTGGTTCTATCTGAATCATCGCACTTCTTGAAAAATGAATCACTATCATCATAGAAGCCCTGGCGCACCTTGCTTCATGAATCTGATTGGAATCCACCACAATAAATTCTCCGGCAATCATCTTATATTCTTTTCCTTCGATTAGAATGGTACCGACTCCATTTAAAATATACATCAGTTCAATTGCTCCATGCCAGTGCGCCGGTGTGTATTCTCCCTGATTGGTATGATACTTGATATTAATACCATTTTTTTCCAATTCAAACAAAGGTTCATAAATCATTTTAACTTCTCCAAATTTTGCACGCCATTGCGTGCTTTCCTTATTTCTGTCGACTTCCTTCCATTTTTGTATACAATGTCAATATTAACCGAATTAATAGCTAAAAACTCATCTAAACACTTCATATCTTTCATGCTATTATAACACTCGTAAAGAACAAAGAACAGTATAAAAAAGGAGATGTTAATTATGGCAAGTGCTCCAGCTACAGCTATGGGAAAAGCAAATAAAGAAGTTAAAAAAGTTACATTATGGGAACGTTTTAAAAACTATTTAATTGAAAACGTTGATATCATTGCACCAGGTATTATCATGATGAATGGCGGAACCTATTTTCCAAAACTGAAATAATAGGCTCCGCCTTTTTTTATCCTTTAATCTGCCGTTATTTCTGCCGCCTGCGTACCATTTACATTCAAGGTATACGTTTCACCTGTCAGAATTTCCGGGCTGCTGAGTATAATGTACTCATACGAAAGTTCCGGCGTATACGTGATAATAATATTTCCATCACTGTCTACTAATTCAAACGTACTCTGCGCATCTGCTTTATCAATCGTCGTAGTAATCACACCCTGTTCGGAATCATCAAAGGTCTGAGCCATGCTTGCCGCTCCTGTTCCAATAAATGTTCCGCCTGTAATACTTGCGCCTGTATCGTAATCAAGCACCGAAGTATCGCCCTCTGTCGGACCGGTCGTTGTTATATATCCATCTGTAATCTCCACAGTTCCATTTACGTCAATTGCATCTCCTGATGCGGTAATCTGAAGTGTTCCACCGGAAATTACAAGTGTTCCGTCAGAGTTTGATGACATTGGGTCTCCGCCAAACATGCCATCCCGACCTCCGGTTGTTCCACTTGAATCATTTCCGCCTGCTGCATTTAATCCATCATCATCTGCAACCAGAGTAATCTCACCGCCGGAAATTGTCAGGTTGAGTGCCTCCAAGCCCTCATAACTTTCTGTAATGTTAATCGTTCCTGCATTCACCTCAAGTGTTTCATCTGCATGAATCGCATCATCTCCGGATGCAATCTGGAATGTTCCGCCATTGACGGTTACTGAACCATTCGAATGAAACGAATCGTCTGCGGAATTAACTGTAAACATACCGTCTGCAATCATCAGGGAAGTTCCTGCTTTTACCCCTTTCATACTGGTGCTATCTGAATCACTTTCCTCTGTTGTGTCTGTATTTTCTGTTGTGTCTGCATTTTCTTTTGTATCATCGGTATTTTCAGCTGTATCAGATGATGTATCGGCAGAGTCATCCGTATTTTGGGCTTTGTCTGGCATTTCTGGTCTTTCTCCATCTTCGGCATTATCTGGCATCTCTGGTTTTTCTCCATCTTCTGCACCATCTGGCATCTCTGGTTTTTCTCCATCTTGAGGCTTTTGACCTCCATTCTCACCTGTATCTCCAGTTCCGCCTGGTTCGCCGTTACCGCCCGGACCTCCATTACCTCCTGGTCCACCATTACCTCCCGGACCACCTTTAAAATTGCCCCAGGAATCGGAAGATTTCTTCTCTGCATTTTCACTTCCGCCACCGGCAGTAATATCAAATGTTCCATCATCTACCTGAAGAATCGAAGCAGAGCTGATTCCATCTCCCTCGGCTGAAATCGTAAATGTTCCGCCTGCAACATAAATAACCCCATCTTCTTCATTATCTTCATTTTCGGAATGGATTCCATCCTTGCCTGAAGTAATGGTAAATGTTCCATCCGCAATGCAGATTTCATCTTTGCCATTCAAACCGGAAGAAGCACAATCTATCTGATACGTTCCCGAAGCTACTTTCAAAGCGTCTTTTGATACTACTCCATGCCCTGCCGGAGAAGTAATCACAAGACTTCCCGAACCATTTAAGGTCAAATCTTCTTTCGAGAAAATCACTGCATCTATGTTATTATCATCAATCGCTGTAAATGTTCCACCATTAGAAAGTGTGTTGGTTGTATCAGAAACAGTCGTAATAAAGACTTTATCTGCCTGTTTTACATAAATCGGTGCCGAGCTTTCACTGTTAATAGTTACACCGTCAAGCACAAGCTGAATTTTATCTGTTTTTTCGGCATCCACGATAATCATTCCATCACTTAAATTTCCGGTAATAATATAAGTTCCTTCATCTTTGATTGTCACTGTAGACTCCGAAATCTCAACTGCATCGGAATCACACTCGGCACTTGTTCCATTTAAAGTAATCACTGCACTACTGCTTTCATCGTAAGAGCCGTCCAAATCTCTGTCCGAAAAACACTCTTCTTTTGAAAATGTTACTGTCTTTGAAGAACTTTCTTTTGAGGATTCGGCACTTGTTGCAGAGGTAGAACTTGTCGAAGCTGTACCGGTTCCACATCCACTTGCGGTTAAACTCACCACCAGACCGATTCCCAATAGTTTCTTTACCTTTTTTAACTTCATAAAACCTGAACCTCCTTCTAAACTGTGTACAATTACAATCTTTTTTATAATTCTGCTACGGTTGTTTCCTGTTTTGAAATCGCAATCTCCAAATTTCCATTTCGACAGCGTAGCTTATCAATCATTTCTTTTTCCTTTGTGCTGTCTTTTAACACAAGGTTATAGGTTAACCGGAACATGCTGCCCATGTTTGTTGTTTTTACCCGAATCATTTCAAAAGAACCTGCATACTCTCTTAAAATTTCTTCAAATACATCGGTATAATCCAAATCTTCCGGAATGGTAATATTTAAAGTCTTGTATTTTGCATTGTTTTTCCCCATTCCAAAATCCAGAGAGTTATACACAAGGCATAACAGACTCAAAATTACGGTAAATAAGACGGCAAATGCCAGATATCCCATTCCTGCCATCAATCCGGAAGCCATTGCAAGAAACAGCATTGTAATTTCTTTTGCCGTTCCCGGAACACTTCGGAAACGAACTAAACTAAATGTACCTGCAACTGCTACCCCTGCGCCGACATTTCCGTTTACCATCATGATAACCACGCAGACCACTGCGGGCAGAAGTGCAAGCGTCATAATAAAACTTTTGGTATAACGGGAATGATACATAAATGCAAACGCCAGAATTAAGCCGATGCATAAAGAAACTCCTGTGCAGAGTAAAAAATCAGAAACACTAATTACACTTGTCATGTCTGTATCAAATAATCCTTTAAAAATTGAATCAGGCATATTTTAAATCTCCTCTCTTATTTGGAAAAATAATATTCTGGTAAGCCGTTCCATACTTGGAAAACGACGTTTTATAAATCTGTTCTTTTGATAACACTTCCACCATCCAAAGCGGAAGTCCACCGGAACATTTCAGTTCCATCAAAGTCAGCCCCGGGGCAAGTAACGGTGTTCCCCATACATCTGCCTTTAAAGAAATGGCTTCCTGCCGACATAAGATATTTTCATCAAAGGTCACACGGAAATCTCCTCCGTCCGGCTCAAAAAATGCTTCTCTTTCATAAGTAAGAAACACTGCCGGAGCTAATGTCCGGTAATACTGCAAAACATAATCAATCTCATTTGAAATCTGAGACTGCTTTATACAAGGCTTTTTGCCTAGCACCCAGTCCATTGCCTGATTTTCCTCCAGCGCCATCCTCCTTTTATAAACCACAGAATCATATTTCTTTTTTAATTCCACAAAGACCATATCCTCTGACGAAACCTTGCTGTAACTTCGGATTCTCAGTTTTTCTTTGTAAGCCGGTTTTTCAAGCGACTTGCGAATCAGACGATAATTTTCCGTATCAAAATAAATATTGCGAATAGTTTTTCGACCATATTCATCCAATTCCATATACGGCGCCATAGCCTGAAACACTGCTTTTTTCTGTTTTCGTGTCAATAAATATTTCAATTCATAACGTTTAAAAACACTTTGATATGCCATACTTTCTTTCCTCCCTTTCGATGACCTAACTATACAGTAGAAACCTTAAAGCAACCTTAAAGACTGTTTAAAGACACAAAATGTTCAAACTTTAATCACTGGAAACCTGAGAAGACAACAAAAAAAGCCCTCCAACAGAACTTTTGATTCTGCCGGAAGGCTTTCCCAAGTGATTCACTTGATTCAATGAATTTTAACTCAATTAATTTTAATTCAATTAACTTTAATTTAATTAGTCCTCAATTGTAACTTTGTCCAGATGCCAGATTTCATCCACGTACTGCTGAATGGTTCTGTCAGAGGAGAATTTACCGGAGCATGCTGTATTTAAGAGTGCTTTCTTAGCCCAACCTGCTTCATCTCTGTAAGCTTCTTCTACTCTTCTCTGTGCGTCTGCATAAGATTTGAAGTCAGCTAAAATAAAGTAAGTATCTGCACGGTCACTGCAGTTTGTATTTAATAAGGAATCATAGATTTCACGGAACATTTCAAAGTCGCCGTTTGAATAAGTACCGTTAATCAACTGCATTAATACATTTCTGATGTCCGGGTCATTATTAAAGTACTGCATTGGGTCATATCCGCCATTGTTTTCGTAGTTGATAACTTCATCAGAAGACAGACCGAAGATAAATGCATTTTCTTCGCCTACTTCTTCTACGATTTCAACGTTTGCACCATCCATTGTACCAACGGTAAGCGCACCGTTTAACATGAACTTCATGTTACCGGTTCCGGATGCTTCTTTACTTGCTGTAGAAATCTGTTCGGAAACATCAGCTGCTGCAAAGATGATTTCAGCGTTGGATACACGATAGTTTTCAATAAATACAACTTTTAATTTTCCGTTGATGGAAGCGTCGTTGTTGATCACGTCTGCAACTGAGTTAATCAGTTTGATTGTCAGTTTTGCACGTCTGTAACCAGCGGCTGCTTTTGCACCAAAGATAAAGGTTCTCGGATAAAAATCTCTTTCCGGATGTTCTTTAATCTGATTGTACAGATACATAACATGCAGAATGTTCATTAACTGACGTTTGTATTCGTGAAGTCGTTTTACCTGAACATCAAAGATGGAGTTCGGGTCTACTTCAATTCCGTTATGTTCTAAGATATATTTTGCAAGACGCACTTTATTCTGGTATTTAATGTTCATAAATTCCTGCTGTGCTTTCTTGTCATCGGCATAAACTTTTAATTTAGCAAGCTGTGGCAGGTCTGTAATCCATTTGTCTCCGATGTGGTCTGTAATCCATTCTGTCAGAAGCGGGTTTGCATGAACCATGAAACGTCTCTGAGTAATACCGTTTGTCTTGTTGTTGAATTTTTCCGGATACATTTCATAGAAATCTTTTAATTCCTGTTTTTTCAGGATTTCAGTATGCAGTCTTGCAACACCGTTTACAGAATAACCACCTGCGATTGCAAGATGTGCCATCTTAACCTGTCCATCATAAATAATAGCCATTTTGCGGACTTTTTCCTGATTTCCAGGATATTTCTGGTTGATTTCCTCGATGAATCTGCGGTTGATTTCTTCGATAATCTGGTAAACTCTAGGAAGCAGTTTGGAGAACAGCTCGATTGGCCATTTTTCCAGTGCTTCTGCCATGATCGTATGGTTTGTATAAGCACAGGTATGTGTTGTGATATCCCATGCATCATCCCATTCAAGTTTTTCTTCATCCAGAAGAATACGCATTAATTCAGCAACTGTCATTGTCGGATGGGTATCATTTAACTGGAAGGTTACTTTCTTCGGCAGGTCATGAATGTCACTGTGTTTTTTCTTGAATTTCGCAATTGCAGCCTGAATACTTGCAGAAATGAAGAAGTACTGCTGTTTTAAACGAAGTTCTTTACCAGCATAGTGGTTATCATTTGGATAAAGTACATCACAGATATTTTTTGCAAGATTTTCTGCTTCTACCGCTTTTCTGTAATCACCTTTGTCAAATAAGTCTAACTGGAATTCATTCATTGCTTCTGCATCCCAGATACGAAGAGTGTTTACAATTTTGTTGTTGTAACCAACGATTGGCATATCATAAGGTACGGCACGTACAGACTGATAGCCTTCCTGAATGAAGTTGTTTCTTCCTGTAGCCGGGTCGTATTCTACACGAACATATCCGCCGAATTTTACTTCTTTTGCATATTCCGGACGACGAAGTTCAAATGGATAGCCATCTTTCAGCCAGTTATCCGGAACTTCTACCTGATATCCGTTTTCGATTTTCTGTTTGAACAGACCATAGTGGTAACGGATACCACAGCCATAAGCACAGTATCCAAGTGTTGCAAGGGAGTCTAAGAAGCAGGCTACAAGTCGTCCAAGACCACCATTACCAAGTGCCGGGTCTGGCTCCTGGTCTTCAATTGTATTTAAATCCAGTCCTAACTCATCAAGTGCTTCTTTTACTTCTTTGTATGCACACAGGTTGATTAAGTTATTACCAAGTGCACGTCCCATTAAGAACTCCATGGAAAGATAGTACACAATCTTCGGATCATCTTTTTCATACTGTTTCTGTGTCAAAAGCCAGTTATCAATAACTACGTCTTTTACCGCCAGAGAAACTGCCTGGAAAATCTGCTCCTGACTTGCCTCATCTAAGGTCTTTCTATAAAGCATCTTTACATTCTCTTTTACACTTTTCTTGAATTCTTCTTTTCTGAAATGTGAATCTAACATACTTTTCCTCCTCTGATTTTTTCTGTGTTTTTTCATCTTTTTCTTCTCAAACATCCCAAAACACAAAATTATATTAATTATGGGAGCCCCTTCTTCAAGAGACTCCCATAGCAATATACTGCATGCGGCAGAATTATTCGGAAATTTTTTCTACTCCTAATGTTACTTTTTCAGAGTTGATTTTCCACTCTTTGACATATCCGGCTGTTTCTGTGTAAACAACATCTTCTGCTAATACCTCGGATTTGATATCTGCTTCGTGAGCACGGAAAATTCCCTCAATTACATCATTACCGCTTAAGGAAATTTTAATCTTATCCATAACTTCAAATCCGGCTTCTTTACGCATTGTCTGTACTTTACTAATGATTTCTCTTACATATCCCTCTTCAATTAACTCTGGAGTCAGATTTGTGTCAAGTACTACTGTGATGTCATTGTCTGATTCTGAAACGTACCCCTCCATCTGAGCAGTATCAATAAGTAAATCACTCTCTAATAATACGATCTCTTCACCAGCAATGTCAAGTTTCAGCTCACCGGTTGCCTTAAGTTCATCCATTGCTTTATTTCCATCTAATTCAGCCAGTGCTGTTTTGATTGCATTTAAGTGTTTTCCATATTTCGGACCTACTGTTCTAAGCTGTGGCTTAAAGCTGTAGGAAGTAAATTCTCTTACGTCATCGGTAAATGCCATCTCTTTTACATTTAACTCATCTTTGATGATATCGGTGTAGAAATCAGACAGAGTAAAGGATGCCTTTACAAACATTTTTCCGATTGGCTGACGGTTTTTGATATTTGCTGTATTTCTGCAGGCACGTCCCATAACTACGATTTCCAGAAGGTCTTCCATGTTTTCTTCGAGTTCTTTGTCAATCCATGCTTCATTTACAGCAGGGAAATCACAAAGATGGATACTTTCCGGAGCTGTTTTATCAATGCTTCTTACCAGATTCTGATAAATATCTTCTGTCATAAACGGAATCATCGGTGCAGCTGCCTTTGCAACTGTTACCAGTGCGGTGTACAGAGTCATATAGGCATTGATTTTATCCTGTTCCATTCCTTTTGCCCAGAAACGTTCACGGCTTCTGCGGACATACCAGTTACTCATATCATCTACAAATTCCTGAAGTGCACGTGCTGTTTCCGGAATTTTGTAATTTGCCAGATTGTTGTCTACTGTCTGAACTAAAGTATTTAACTTAGACAGTAACCATTTGTCCATGACAGCGAGTTTGTCGTACTCTAATGTATATTTTGTTGCGTCAAATTCATCAATGTTTGCATACAGTACAAAGAATGCATAGGTATTCCATAAAGTACCCATGAATTTACGCTGTCCTTCCTGTACCGCTTTTCCGTGGAAACGGTTTGGCAGCCATGGAGCACTGTTTACATAGAAATACCAGCGGATTGCATCTGCACCGTAAGTTTCGAGTGCGTCAAACGGATCAACTGCATTTCCTTTGGATTTACTCATCTTCTGACCATTTTCATCCTGTACGTGACCAAGAACGATAACATTCTGATATGGTGCTTTATTAAATAATAACGTAGATTCTGCAAGCAGAGAGTAGAACCATCCTCTTGTCTGGTCAACCGCCTCAGAAATAAACTGTGCCGGGAACTGCTGTTCAAATACTTCTTTATTTTCAAATGGATAGTGATGCTGTGCAAATGGCATTGCTCCTGAATCAAACCAGCAGTCAATTACTTCCGGTACACGATGCATGGTCTTTCCGCATTTCGGGCAAGGCATTGTGATTTCATCAATATATGGACGATGAAGTTCTACTGTTTTGGCTTTTTCGTCACCACTGAGTTTGCAGAGTTCTTCACGGCTTCCGACAGACTGCATACATCCACATTCACATTCCCAGATATTTAATGGAGTTCCCCAATAACGGTTTCTTGAAATACCCCAGTCCTGTACGTTTTCCAGCCAGTCACCGAAACGACCTTTTCCGATGCTTTCCGGAATCCAGTTGATGGTATTGTTATTACGGATTAAGTCCTCTTTTACTGCTGTCATCTTGATAAACCAGGATTCTCTTGCATAGTAGATAAGAGGAGTATCGCATCTCCAGCAGTGCGGATAATCATGCTCGAATTTCGGAGCATCGAATAATAAACCTTTTGCGTCCAGGTCTTTTAATACTTCAGGGTCTGCACTCTTGACATTCGGGTCTTTTTCCATTTCTGCTTTAGAAGGTTTTGCTCTCATTCCTGCAAATGGAGTTTCTGCTGTCATGCATCCCTTTTCATCTACGAATTTAACCAGCGGAAGGTCATATTCACGACCCACACGGGCATCGTCTTCACCAAATGCCGGTGCGATATGAACGATACCGGTACCATCGGACATGGTTACATAATCATCACAGATTACATAATGTGCTTTCTTATGCTGTTTTTCTGCTTCTTTTGCTGCACATTCATACAATGCAACATAAGATTTTCCTTCCAGATCTGTTCCTTTATAAGTTTCCAGTACTTCGTAGGCCGGTTTGTCTTCTTCCGCTAATTTTCCAAGAACTTTGTCAAGCAGAGCTTCTGCCATATAATAAACATAACCGTCAACTGATTTTACTTTACAGTAAGTATCTGATGGATTTACACAAAGTGCAACGTTTGAAGGCAGCGTCCATGGAGTTGTGGTCCATGCAAGGAAATAAGCATCTTCGCCTACTACTTTAAAACGAACCACTGCGGAACGTTCTTTTACTGTTTTATAACCCTGTGCAACTTCCTGAGAAGAAAGTGGTGTTCCACAACGAGGGCAGTAAGGTACAATCTTAAATCCTTTGTAAAGCAGGTTTTTATTCCAGATTTCTTTTAATGCCCACCATTCGGATTCAATATAATCGTCATAGTAAG
>ERZ780223.2922-NODE-2922-length-13612-cov-3.986944_pt1 | contig 13612 bp, 11 predicted proteins | sample MGYA00511016_ERZ780223 | MGnify/ENA primary metagenome ERZ780223 (study PRJEB29588, sample SAMEA2159032) | human gut metagenome | biome: human gut; feature: human-associated habitat; material: faeces | place: Denmark | collected 2008/2010 ... | reverse complement strand
GACATAAGAAATATTATGGGCATACATCAATTTGAGGTATGGGAAGTTTTAGTATTTTATTATTCGGCAGAGCCCGGCTTCGCATTGTCCTCCATTGCCGTGATCACCCACGCACCATCTCTCTTTTCACAGGTATAACAATAACTTTGTCTGACAATCTTTTCCGATGCATCTGCATAAAATACTTTTATTTGTTCCTTTGAATTGATCTGTATCGTAAGATCATTCGTGATCCTGACCAAATCAACCTCACACTGCTTCGCTTTCTCGCGAATCCCCCGCTTGTGATAATTCAGCGCAAGTGCTTTCTGCTGCCGGTAAACCTCGCTGTCCTCTGCCAGCACCTGCTTTAACCGACCTGTCTTACCGCTGTTGATCGCACTTGTAAACGTCTCCACATAGCGTTCAAACAGCTTCTCGCATTGTCTGGCATCCTCGTCCGTCATCAGACGCTGTGCTGCGTTCGTATTCATGCCCTCCGCGGACACCTGTACCAGAAAGCTTCCCCCTGCCGCTGTATTAAAAAGCGGTCCTGCTTTCGGTGCATTGCCGGAAAATTCCGACAAACGCTGCATCCATACCGGATTGGCAAATATACCTGCATCTGTCGGCTGCAGCTGCGCAGCACTGACACAATTCGAAACGGCTGATGCATCACTTTCCCCACGACCGGATGCCGCCATGCCAATTCCTGTGCTGCAGGTCAAAAGCACTGACACGCATACCGTCACTACCACCGGAATCATAATCCACCTTGAGACGCGTGCCGGATTACTGATTGCAAGAATCCTGCGCTGCATCTCTCTTCCCTTACGGCTCATCGGCATAAATGAATACCGGAAATCGCTCCAGTGTCTCTCCCCGGCGATCTGTATCAGAAGAGAGCCATACTCAAAGCGTTTTTCCTCCCCAAGACGTCTTATCACAGCCTCATCGCAGAACAGTTCTGCATCCTTTTTGGAGCAGCCTGCCGCAATCCATACAAACGGATGAAACCAGTATACGGACACTAACGCGATCCGAAGCATCGCCCAGATATAGTCTCTGTGCAGATAGTGCACATACTCATGCGTGATCATCTGCTCCACTGCTGCTTTCTCTTCCCACAAAAGCGACTTCGGCAGATAGATCACCGGATGAAAAACGCCATACAGACACGGTGTTTTCAGGACCTCTGTCGAATACACCTGCACACGTCCGCACTGCTTCACAAATGCTCTGTTCCTCACCAGCCGGTGTATCAGACTTACATTGGACCATACAAAGAAGCAAAGGATCATGCCGAAAATACTGAGCCAGCCAATCCCAAGAACACGTTTCCATGGCACATGTACCGTCCATGCCATCCACGCTCCCCGTACAGGTTTCCCCGGCTGCACGGAAGCACTTTGCCCGCTTGTGCTTTGCTGATCGTTATGTACCGTCTGAGTCTGTCCGGCAGTCGTTGCATTCCGATAGGAGGACACGGTCACTGTCCCCGCCGGCGGATCCTTTAATAACACATTCTGCTCTGCCGTCCCCCGTTCATTTCGGCTGTCTGTGCGCCCCTGCTGCCAGCTTGTGACAGCACCGGATACCATATTCCCGATTCCAAACGGTGTCCGTATCACATTGACCGGAACAAGAAACCGCAGTGCCACAACAAACCAGAGAGCATATATCATGCCATAACGAATCTTTCCCATGAAAGCTTTTCGAATCCCAAGGATCATCAATACCAGTATTGACGATTCTAACATCCATAAACAAAAGCCTGTCATTCTCTCGCCTTTATCCTTTCCTCTTTGTCTTCTGCGTCTTTGTCTGCGCTGCCTTTAAAATCTCCTGCAGCTCCAGAATGTCCTCCTGCGACAAATCATTCTGTCGGACAAGCGCACTCATCATCATCCCGACGCTGCCATCGTAGATGCGCTGCAGAAAATCTCTCGTCTCCTGAACAACAACGTCCTGCTTTTTTACCTTCGGGAAGAAATATTTGGTCTTGCCATTCTCCTCGTAGCCGATCAAATCCTTCTCTGTCATACGGCGCACCATCGTTGCACTTGTGCTCTTGCTCCAGCCTGCGCTCTCCTTTAACAGGGGGACAAGCTGCATCAACGACAGATGACTTTTCTCCCAGAGGCAGTTCATCACATACCACTCACTGTTTGTTACCTTTATCTCTTCTTTCACCGGAAACCTCCAAATCTTTTATGTCGTTCTACATTGTCGACCATATTGTAACCCTTTCAGTTTATAATGTCAACCATTAAAATACTAAGACTTCCCATACCTCAAATTGATGTATTCCCATAAGAAATATCAAGGCATACTCCGATTTATGCCGCCGGAATTTTTCGTGATTTATTTTGACAGTCATCTGTTTCCCGAACACATGAAAAGCCCGATGCATAATGCACCGGGCTTTTCACAGTAACACTCAAAGGAGTGGTCATGAAACAGAGGGAGCTGCCTCATGACCGAAAATGAAAAAAATGAAAAAGAATCTATAACAAACATTAGTCAGTCGGCTTATTTATTGTTGATAAATTCATTATAAGAAGGAGTTGTGTTGTAATATTGTTCAATTTATAAAAAAAGTGTGAACTTTCCAAACTGGCACGAAAAAATAGTCAAAAACACGGGAAAAGAGCATTAAAGCCATAGAAAGGGCAAAAACAGCGTTTGACTTTTGATCTCCGCTTTGCGACTTTTCAATATAAAAAGGAGTTCTGAATTATCTCAAAACTCCTTTGAAGTCATACTTTCATTATTGTAAAAACAGGATGCCTCGTGCTTTTATCATTCCAAAAGTCGGATGCTTTGCTTCGGACTTCATGCCTTCATCATTCCAAAAGTCGGATGCGATGCATCTGTCAGGCGTGTATGTTAAGTTTCCTATCTCTGACCGTACTTTACCAGAATGTTCTGAATACGCTCGGTAGGATTCAGCAGATCGCTGATGGACTGATCGTGATTTAAGGTATCGATTAGAAGAGCGACATACTTGCTCATGTCAACGGAGATGTAATAGTCTCTGGACAGGAGATCCTGTGGCTGGTATACCAGATTGGTGGTCATAACACGGTAGATCAGACCCTGCTCTACTGCTTCGTCAAACTTGTCCATACCGTTTGTGAACAGGCCGAAGGTGGCTGCTACGAAGATACGGTTCGCTTTACGGCGTTTCAGCTCTGTTGCTACGTCGATCATACTCTCGCCGGAGGAGATCATATCATCAATGATGATGACATCCTTGCCCTCAAGGTCAGCACCGAGGAACTCATGAGCGATGATCGGGTTACGACCGTCGACAATCTTGCTGTAGTCGCGGCGCTTGTAGAACATTCCGACATCGATGCCGAGAACGTTTGCATAGTAAACGGCTCTGCCGAGAGCACCCTCATCCGGGCTGATTACCATCAGATTCTGTGCATCGATCTTGATGTCAGGCACATTCTTGAGAAGCGCCTTAATGAACTGATAGGTTGGCTGAACCGTCTCGAAGCTCTTGAGAGGAATCGCATTCTGCACGCGAGGGTCGTGTGCATCGAAGGTGATAATACTCTCAACGCCCATCTGTGTCAGCTCCTGCAGTGCCAGAGCGCAGTCAAGAGACTCTCGGCTGGAACGGCGGTGCTGACGGCTTTCATACAAAAATGGCATCATAACAGTGATACGTCTTGCCTTGCCTCCGACAGCGGCGATCAGACGCTTCAGATCCTGATAATGATCGTCTGGAGACATGTGGTTTACCTGACCGCATACCTTGTAGGTCAGGCTGTAGTTGCAGACATCAACCAGTAAAAAGAGGTCATCGCCTCGAACAGACTCGCGGATCAGTCCCTTGGCTTCGCCGGAACCGAAACGTGGACAAACACAGTCGATCAGATAAGAATCCTTGCTGTAGCCGGCGATGGAAGAAGCTGGTGCTTCCATGCGGGAACGTTCCTGACGCCATTCTACGATGTAGTCATTGACACGCTGTCCCATTTCCTTGCTGCTTTCCAGAGCTAAGATTCCCAGATTGCCAACAGGTATTGTTTCTGCCAATTTGTCATGTCGTTTCATGTTATGAAATCCTCCATTCTTGCATGTGAATTATATAGTTTTCGGGGTGTGATTCCGAAACCTTTTTAGAGGTCGGATGTCATTCCCGATAATCTTACAGAAGTTATAGTAGCCGGTAAAACGGGAGAAGATACGCTCGCCATACCGGTCGTGCAATTCCTGAAATGCCAGATTCGTAGACAGGATCGTGGATCTTTGCTGCAGGTGTCTCTCTTCAATGAAGTGATAAAGCTCGGAGGTTGTAAAGCTGTTGGTAAGCTCCGTTCCGAGATCATCAATAATGAGAAGATCACTGTGGATCAGGTAGTCCATTTTGACCTGAATCTGTTCGCTTTCTTCTCCTTTGCCAAACCTGCCTTTCTCTAAAATATCAAATAGCTGTAAAGAAGTCAAGTAAACGACCGTGTGACCGGAGTCCAGAAGCTCCTTGGCAATACAGTGAGTCAGGAAGGTTTTGCCGACACCGGTGGGACCGTAAAATATGAGATTATCGTATGCATCGTCAAAATGCCTGATAAAATCAAGACAGATATCCCTAAGCTTCGTGATATTTTCCTTTGGAGTTAGAGAAAGATTATCATCAACGGTTGTGTCATCGTAGTAATCGCTGCGGAATGTATCAAAATTCTCCTCCAGTAAAATATCGCTCAGATTCGCATTGGCGTAGAGAAAATCGGCCTGTGCCTTTGTCAGACAATGGCAGGGCTTGGAGCCGATGTAGCCGGTATCGTGACAGTCCGGACAGCTGTAGATCGGAGAGAGATAGTCACGGGGATATCCGTGCTTCTCCAGAAGATCCTGCTTCTTCTCGGCAAGCTCTTTCATATGGAGCATATACTGTGCCGCAGTGGAAGAGGCGCTGTCCGGCTGAAGAAGCTCGCTGCGCGCCTGCTGGAAGGAAAGATGGATGATCTCTCCCTGCAGCTTTTCAATCTCCGGGATTTCTTTGTGAATGGATGCTGTGCGCTCATCAAGGATCCGCTGATTCTTCATGCGTGTACGGTCATATTTTTCCATGATATTGCCATACTGGCTTGCTGAGATACCCATGCTATGCTTTCCTTTCTTATTAGATGCTGTGATGCCGAAGCTGATGACTCCTGCATTATGATCTGACATCTGAGGCGATGATCCCTTACGTCATACTAGACATGAAGAAGCTGCTTTTCGAGTGCGTCGGCCTCCTTCCGGGACAGCCCATGCTGTACCATGCCCGACTTGTTGCCGTGCTGTGCGGCTGCTGCCTGTCTCTTTGCGGCTTTCTCTCTGGCAAAGTTCTCGTCTGCCTTGTGAACATCCTGAAGTGTGTGGACGCCGGTGCGATACCAGCGCTCAAGGATTCCGTCAGCATACTTGAAATCGCCGTGCTGAAGCTTTAACATTGTGCGGTTGCATGCCTCAAGGATAACGCTCAGATCCATTTGCCACTGGTTCTGCCAGCGGTCAACAAATTCCCTCTCGATAGCGGCGAGCGTGCGCCCAAGTGCCATAGATTTGGAAATGGCGGTGTAGGTTGCATTGTACTCCATAGAAGCATTCTGCGCATCCTCGGTGGTCTTGACACCCTTCTCATCCCAGGCGAGTGCGACCGTCTGGATATAGGAGATATTAGTCTTGCCGAGCCCGATACAGTATTCGTACAGATGCAGTATCAGCTCGGAAGAAAAATGAAGTGTATCATATAAATATGTAACAAACTCTAATTCCTTCGGCTTGATCGGATGCCTGAGATAACTCTCAACGACATCGCATGTCCAGCAGAAATCATCGTTGCCGGCAAGACGATTCATCTGCTCGGTTGTTACGGTTGGTGCCGGAAGCTTGTCTGCGGAGGCGGTCGTGCTGCCGGTGGCTTTTGAAGCGGCAGGGGAAGTATGTCTGTCTGACTGCTGCGTGAAAGCCTGTCCGTCGGTCTGAGCTGCGGAATCTGCCGGGGAAGTATGTCTGCCGGCCTGCTCTGCGGAATCTGCCGGGGAAGTATGTCTGCTGGTCTGCACTGCGGAACCTGCCGGGGGAACCGGTCTGTCAGTCTGTGCTCCGGAAGCTGTCACTGCAGCCGAAGTATCTGACTGCTTCGGAGAAGCAGCGGTCTTTGAGGAAACGTGCTTTGCTGTGCCGTTCGAAGCAGCCTCTGCTTCTGCGGACTTCGACGCGTCTGCCTTACCGGTGGAACCCCTGACAGAGGTACCGGTCACTGCTTCGGCTCTGCCGGATGATTTCATGATCGGTGTCATCGTACTTTCAGTGTGTGATGCGCTGCCGGTCATCGGTGCAGCCGTATCTGTCACAAGCTCATCCGGATTAAGAACATCGATGCCGAGGATCTCAGAACCGTCCTCACTGCGTGTGATGCGTAAAAGACCCTGCTTCTCCCAGTAATTCAGCGCGCGGATGATATCCTTCTCGGTATTCTCCATCTGGTCTGCCAGCGAGGAGATCGACAGATCGTCCTGTCCTGCCTGAATGCATTTGGAAAGGTAAAGATACACCTTCACATAGCTGCCGTTTGCTCTGAGCATATACTTCTCGATAAATGTATTGTGAATCGAAGTGACCAACGGGATATGGTTGGAACACAACAAAATATTATCCATGAAAATCCTCCGTTCTCAGCGAAATCTCCGCAGAAATCCCGCATTCTGTATCAGTCTGTACCCTATAATAACACAAAGAAAAAAACTTGCAAACACCGATAAACAGTGGATTTGTGTGGATTTAAAAATGTGGATAATGTGAATGAAAATTAGTGCCTTCGACGAAAACCCCATAAATTCATAGGTTTTTACCAAAAAAATTATCCACAATAATTGTCGACAGTTTTTGACAAAAAATTGTGGATAATGTGGATAACTTATTTATTTACCAGATCTTCTCCGATAGATACTACGTTACCGGCACCCATAGTTATCAACAAGTCCCCGTTGATACATTTTTCTGATAAAAATTTTTCGATTTCTTCAAAAGAAGGAAAATAGTAGGCGTCCTTGCCGAGCTTTTTGAGTTCTTCCTGCAGCGTGCGGGAGGAGATATCGCCCGGATCTGCCTCGCGTGCGGCGTAGATGTCTGCCAGCACGACATTCTCTGCCTGGGACAGTGCCTGTGCAAACTCCTTTAACAGGGCACGGGTTCTTGAGTAGGTGTGTGGCTGGAATACGCACCACAGATGCTTGTGTGGATACTTCTCTGCAGCAGTCAGTGTCGCCGTGATCTCTGTCGGATGGTGTGCATAATCGTCCACGACAGTCACTCCGTTGAAAGATCCCTTCAGCTCGAAACGGCGCTCGGATCCTTCGAAAGCAAGAAGTCCCTTCCGGATGGAATCCATATCAATGTGGTAATACTGTGCCAGCGCGATGGCGGACAGCGCATTGGTAATGTTGTGGCGACCGATCACATGCAGGTCGATGTGCGCCTCCTTTGTGCCGTTGCAGATCAGGTCGAAGTGACCGTAGCCGTGCTCGTCGAAGCTGATATTATCTGCGAAGTAATCACATTCCTTTGTCAGACCGAAGGTGATCACCGGGCAGTCAAGATTGTCGGTAATCTCGCCAAGTGCAGGGATCTCGCCGTTAATGATCAGCACACCGTTTGAAGGGAGCAGCTCGGCAAAGCGGCGGAAGGAATGGCGGATATCGTTGATATCCTTGAAAAAGTCCAGATGATCCGCATCAATATTTAGGATGATGCCGGCGGTCGGATGGAACTTTAGGAAGCTGTTCGTATATTCGCATGCCTCCGTGATGAAATCGTCCGAATGACCAACGCGGATATTGCCGTTGATCGCTTTGAGGATGCCTCCGACAGAGATGGTCGGATCCTTCTGTGCCTCCAGAAAGATATGCGATACCATGGAGGTTGTCGTTGTCTTTCCGTGCGTGCCGGAGATGGCGATCGCATTCTGATAATTCTTCATGACCTGACCGACCATTTCTGCACGTTCCATCATAGGGATACCCATTGCCTTGGCTGCCTTAAATTCCGGATTGTCCGGGTGAATGGCTGCCGTGTAGACAACCAGATCGATGTCATTTGTAATATTTTCGGTGGACTGGCCATATATTATATCGATACCAAGTGACTGCAGATGATCCGTGATCTTGCTTTCGTGGGCATCTGAGCCATGTACCTGAAAACCGTAATCGTGCAGAAGCTGGGCAAATCCACTCATGCTGATGCCGCCGATTCCGATGAAATATACATTTGCCGGATGGTTAAAGTCGATTTGATACATAATAAAAACCACGCCTTTCTTCTATGTAATATGTAATGTTCTTACAATATTATAACGAATAGGAGGAAAAATACAATTCTTTTGTGTCATATTTATTCGGAATTTCGTCAGTGTGTGATTGATTTATGTTTTTGTGGGATTCGGCGGCGCCATTGTGCATTTTTTTTGTGAAAAAGGAGGTGATTATGGAAAATTTCGGCAAAAATTAGTCGAAATGTATAAAAAATAGAAAAAATTAACAAATTATTTGTCAAATTTATTCCCATTTTATGAAAGGTGTGTTATAATACAATTATTCTGAACAACAAGGGGTGATATCGTGATAAAGAAAGAAATGATTGCAATGTTACTGGCAGGTGGTCAGGGCTCTCGTCTTGGAGTACTCACAGCAGATGTTGCAAAGCCTGCAGTTGCATTTGGTGGCAAGTATCGTATTATCGACTTTCCATTGAGTAACTGTATTAATTCGGGGGTTGATACAGTTGGTGTCCTGACACAGTATCAGCCGTTGCGTCTGAATACTCACATTGGAATCGGTATTCCGTGGGATTTGGACAGAAATGTCGGGGGAGTTTCCATTCTGCCGCCGTACGAGAAGAGTACGAGCAGTGAATGGTATACAGGAACTGCAAATGCGATTTATCAGAACTTACGGTATATGGAGCAGTATAATCCTGACTATGTACTTATTTTGGGTGGAGATCACATTTATAAGATGGATTACGAGGTGATGCTCGATTTCCATAAAGCCAACAATGCTGATGTTACGTTAGCGACGATTCCTGTTCCGCTGGAAGAAGCAAGCCGTTTTGGTGTAGTTATTACGGATGAGAACAAGAAGATCCAGGAGTTCGAGGAGAAGCCGGAGCATCCGCGCAGCAATCTCGCATCCATGGGTATCTACATATTCTCATGGCCGGTACTGCGTGAGGCACTGCTGAAGCTGAAGGATCAGCCGGCGTGTGATTTCGGTAAGCATATTATTCCTTATTGCCATGAGCAGGGCAAGCGTATCTTTGCATACGAGTACAATGGATACTGGAAGGATGTTGGAACACTTGGCTCTTATTGGGAATCCAACATGGAGCTGATCGATCTGATTCCTGTCTTTAACCTTTATGAGGAGTTCTGGAAGATCTACACGAAGAGTGACCGTATTCCGCCGCAGTATATTGCGAAGGATGCGATTGTGGACAAGGCAATCATCGGCGAAGGCTGTGAGATTTATGGAGAGGTTCATAACTCGGTGATCGGCTGTGGTGTCACGATCGAAGCGGGAGCGGTTGTACGGGATTCCATCATTATGAGTTCTACCACGATCGGTGCCGGGACAACGGTTGACAAGTCTATCATTGCAGAGGGCGTTACTGTTGGCAAGAACTGTGAGCTGGGCATCGGTGAAGAGAAAGAAAATAAAGTAAAACCTAGCGTTTATGCGTTTGGTCTGGTAACCATCGGAGAGGATTCTGTGATTCCGGATGGCGTCAAGATTGGAAAGAATACAGCAATTTCCGGCGTGACAGAGCCGGCAGATTATCCGAACGGTCTTTTGGACGGCGGTGAGACTTTGATTAAGGTAGGTGACAGAGAATGAGAGCGATAGGTATTGTATTAGCTGGTGGTAATAGCAGCAGAATGAAGGAGCTTTCCAACAAGAGAGCAATCGCTGCAATGCCAATAGCCGGCAGCTTCCGAAGCATTGATTTTACATTAAGTAATATGACAAACTCACATATTCAGAAGGTGGCTGTGTTTACACAATATAATGCAAAGTCGCTGAATGAGCACCTGAATTCCTCTAAATGGTGGGACTTTGGTAGAAAGCAGGGGGGATTATATGTATTCACCCCTACCACTACACCGGAGAACAGCTATTGGTATCGCGGAACCGCTGATGCGATCGCACAGAACATCGGATTCCTTAAGAGTAGTCATGAGCCTTATGTTGTTATTGCATCCGGTGATGGTGTGTACAAGATGGACTACAATAAAGTCCTTGAGTATCATATTGCAAAGAAAGCAGATTTTACGGTTGTTACAACTGATATGAATGAGAAGGATGATCCAAGCCGTTTTGGCGTGATCTCAACCGATATGGACGGGCGTATCGTCAACTTCGAGGAGAAGCCGATCCAGGCGAAGTATGACTATGTACCTTTGGAACAGCAGGTTTCTGCGGGAATCTATATTGTCCGCCGCCGTCTTCTGATCGAACTGATCGAGAAGGCCGATCAGGAGGAGAGATACGATTTTGTAAAGGACATCCTGATCCGTTACAAGGATATCAAGAAGATCTACGCATATAAGATGGATACATATTGGAGTAATATTTCCAGCGTGGAATCTTATTTCCGTACCAATATGGACTTCCTGAAGCCGGAGATCCGTGATTACTTCTTCAAGCAGTATCCGGATGTATATTCCAAGGTACAGGATCTGCCGCCTGCAAAATATAACGCAGGATCAGATGTCAGAAACAGTCTTGTATCAAGTGGATGTATCATCAATGGACAGGTAGAGGATTCCATCCTGTTCAAGGAAGTTTATGTTGGAAATAACTGTGTGATCAAGAACTCAATCATTTTGAATGATGTTTACATTGGAGACAATACACATATTGAGAATTGTATCGTAGAAAGCAGAGATACGATTCGCGCTAATACAGAGTATATTGGTGAGAATGGACAGATTCGTATCGTGATTGAGAAGAATGAGCGTTATGCACTTTGATGCCGGACGCGAATGAATAAAGGGGAGAAGTTACCTCGTATTTAAGTAGAATTTGTCTGGAATCAAAGGGGGTTCAAACATGCAGATAACAGATGTGCGTATTCGCAAGATCTCAAAAGAAGGGAAAATGAAGGCGATCGTTTCTATTACTCTTGATGGTGAGTTTGTTGTTCACGACATCAAGGTGATCGAAGGCGAGAAAGGTCTTTTTATTGCAATGCCTAGCAGACGCGCAGGAGATGGAGAATATCGTGATATTGCTCACCCGATCAATTCCCAGACGCGGGAGATGATCCAGAATATCATTTTGGAAAGGTATGAAGCTGTGCTGGAGGAGGACGAGACCGACAGCGCACAGATCTGACCTTAAAGCCCGGAGGGGCAGCAACACAAGAGGGAGATCTTAGAACAGCAGTAAAATGCTGAATATGGGGAAGGTGAATTCACAATATACACCATAAAACGGAGACGGGGGAGTGCCTGTCTCCGTTTTCGACAAAAGAAAGTAGGGCAGACATATGAAAATGAAACCAAAGAAACTGAAACCAAAGAAAATGAAACCAAAGAAACTGAAAACAAACAAGCGGGCGAAAGCGGGAATGCGCAAGAAGATAGACATCAATTCCGTGAAGTGGAAGGTAATGGTGCCGATTACAATGCTCGGCGCGATGCTTTTGATCTGCAGTATCCTCTGTATTGGTCAGCTGCGTGGAATGCTCCGCTCGAGCCAGACGATCTCTGACCGCTATGCGCAGAATATTACAAAGCTTGGCGAGATCGCAGAGGATTTCCAGTCGCTTCACCGTGTGATCTATGAGCATTGTCTGACAAGTGACAGTGCATCGCTGGAGAATCTCTCGACAGAAGCAAGTACCCTTCGCAGCAACATTCAGACTGCCAATATCGAGTACGAGGAGATGATGGGAAAGGGCAGTGAGACGGAGAAGTTCCAGAAGTTTGAACAGGACTACGAAGAATATCTCACAAACTTTGAGCAGGCAATCCGCCTGAGTAATAAGGGCAGGAAGGATGATGCGCAGAATCTTGCAAATGGAACGCTGAGTACACTCGGAAGTGACCTGTCTGATCAGATCAGCGAATTGATTCAATATAATAAGAAGGGAATGGATTCGGCAATCGTAAAGCAGAAGAGAAAATATAACTCTTCCTTATTTATAGTGGCAATTCTTCTGATCCTCGGTATGATCGTGGATGTTCTTGGTGTGACGATCAGCCACCGTTACATCAGCCTCCCGCTTGGCAGAATTGACGGGAAGTTGTCCAAGATTGTCGACGATGTCCAGTCGGGTCATGGTGATCTGACGGAGCGAATCTCCGTGGACAGCCGGGATGAGATGGGCAAGATCGCAAAAGGAATCAATGTATTCCTCGAGGCATTACAGACAATCATGAAGGAGATCACTACAAGTGCTGCCAGTCTGGATGAGATCGTCGGTAAGGTATCCGACCATGTAGCGACGGCGAATGACAGCTCTGCGGACATCTCTGCATTGATGCAGCAGCTTGCCGCTTCCATGCAGGAGATTTCTTCAACTATTTCAAATATCAGCGAAAATGCAACTGATGTGAATGGCAATGTGATCGAGCTGGCAAATGCCTCCGGTGACCTGCAGCAGTATGCGGCTGAAATGCGCGTGCGTGCAGAAAAGCTGGAAAGCACAGCGGTTGAAACGAAGAAAAATACCAGCGTTGTGGTGAATGATATCATCAAAAAGCTGGAGGAGGCAATCGAAGGAAGCAAGAGCGTTGAGACAGTTAATGAGCTGACCAACGAGATTTTAAGCATTTCCAGCCAGACCAATCTGCTTGCACTCAATGCTGCAATTGAGGCAGCACGTGCCGGCGAAGCCGGAAGAGGCTTTGCGGTTGTTGCGGACGAGATCAGTAATCTGGCGGAGGAAAGCCGTAAAGCTGCCAACAACATCCAGAATATCAATCAGGTCGTTGTGGGTGCCGTTGAAGAGCTGACTGAACAGGCGAGAGCAATTGCTTCCTATATAATGGAGAACATTTCGACGGATTATGATGACTTTGTGGCATCCGGTGCACAGTATAAAGAGGATGCTGTGCATGTTGATGAGATCGTTACGCGGTTCCACCGCATGGCAGACGAGGCGCAGGTGCTTGTAGATAATATTACCCGTGCGATCCAGGGAATCAGTGCTGCAGTGGATGAGAGCGCGAACGGTGTGGGGTCTGCTGCAACTAATACTGCAGATCTGGTGCAGGGTATTGGTTCGATCTCTGCACAGATGAAAGAGAACAAAGAGATCGCTGAAAAATTAAATGACGAAGCCGGAAAATTCGAACGTGTCTAATGCGAGCCGTCACCGGATCGGGAGTTGTGCAAATTGACAACAACCGGTTTTGGTGGCGGATTTTTTTGTGCAAATCGTAGAAAAATAAAAAAAGATGAAAAAAACGAAAAAAAACCTTGAAAAGCCTGTAAAATCTTGCTACAATAGCAAATGCTGTGACATTGATAGCTGTGAAGCGCGAGGTTGCTGTCATCTGGTAACGAATGACAGGTTTTCCGTGGAGCGAATGTCAAGTTAGGAAACTGGCGACAAGTCACTGTAC
>ERZ780223.2919-NODE-2919-length-13618-cov-2.237042_pt1 | contig 13618 bp, 7 predicted proteins | sample MGYA00511016_ERZ780223 | MGnify/ENA primary metagenome ERZ780223 (study PRJEB29588, sample SAMEA2159032) | human gut metagenome | biome: human gut; feature: human-associated habitat; material: faeces | place: Denmark | collected 2008/2010 ... | reverse complement strand
CAGATGATTCAAGAGATTTTAAAAAAGCATTTGGATTTTTTAGATGAAGATAGGGGAACAGAGGAAGTGCTGAGAAAATTTCGAGCAATGCTGCCCTACCTGCAGCAGTTGGTAATATCAGATATGAAAGCGGCATATGAAGGTGATCCGGCAGCGAAGAGTTATGAGGAAAGCATAGCGGCTTATCCAGGTCCTTTGGCAGTACTTATTCAAAGGACGGCTAATTGTCTGTATAAATTGAAAGTTCCTATTTTACCAAGAATTATGACAGAGTACGCACATTCAATAACAGGAATAGATATCCATCCAGGAGCAGAAATTGGAGAGAGTTTCTTCATTGATCATGGAACAGGAGTTGTAATCGGAGAAACTGCTGTTATCGGGAATCATGTAAAAATATATCAGGGTGTGACTTTGGGAGCTTTGTCAATTCGCGGAGGTCATAAACAGAAATGGTTGAAACGGCATCCTACTGTTGAAGATAATGTAACAATTTATGCGGGAGCTACAATCTTAGGAGGCAATACAGTGATTGGAAAAAATTCTATTATTGGTGGAAACGCATGGGTAACGCAATCTGTACCACCTTCAACAAAGATATTTTCAGATTTTATGGAGATGAAATTACAACCGATTTCTGGAGGAGGATTAACATGAATCAAAGGCTTTTGAAAAACGGTGAGAATATTAACTCCCAAGATATAACATTATTTTGTTTCCCGTTTGCTGGTGGAGGGGCTTCCGCATACAATTCTTGGGTTCAAAAAATGAAAGGCAAAGTAACTGTTTGTCCGATCCAGCTACCGGGCAGGGAAGAAAGGATTATGGAAAAGCCGTATCATAATATGACGGATATGTTAGATGAATTGGAGGAAATTATATGGGAAAACATAAGAGGACCGTATGCATTCTGGGGACATAGCATGGGCGGAAAGATTGCCTATGAGTTAGAAAAAAGAATGGAAAAAAGAGGAAAGACAGCCCGATGCTTCCTGGTATCAGGAAGTCGTATCCCAAATATTCCAGAACCCAATCCAATCTATCATCTTCCAGATGACGAATTTAAAAAGGCGCTCGGCAGATTTGAAGGAACGCCAAAGGAGATACTGGAAAACCAGGAACTTTTGGATTTCTTTCTGCCTATGCTGCGAGCTGATTTTACAATGGATGAAACGTATTATGATAAAGATCTTATCACTTTACGCAGTCCGATTGAGGCGTTTGGAGGACGAAAAGATCGGGAAGCAGATGAAGCAGCAATGAAAGAGTGGGGAAAATATACAGAAGGGGCGTTCCACTGCCATATGTTCGAAGGTGGGCACTTTTACATTCGGGAACAGGAAGAAGCTGTTCTGTCAGAAGTACAGAAATGCCTTCTGGGTGTTCCAGATGAAAATTGAATTATACGGAAACCGGGAACTTTTGAATATAGGAAAGCTGGAACTGCATACAGGAGAGGTACACATCTGGAAACTTCGGTGGAGAGAACTGGAAACTTTTTGGAATAGGCATAAACCTATTTTGGAAAAGGAAGAATGCCAGAAGGCGGAACATTACCGTTTTCATGAAGATAAAATGCGTTATCTTGCAGGAAAGATTGCTGTGAGAATGTTATTGAAAGAGTATTCAGGTGAGGACAAGATTGTTTTAAGACAGGGAAAATGTGGGAAACTGTACTGGAAGGCATCGCCGGGACAAAGGCAGATCACATTTAACCTTTCCCATTCCGGAGAATGGGTGCTGGCAATATTTGCCAGCCGACAGGCTGTGGGAATTGATGTGCAGGAAATGGGAGAGATCTCAGAATATATGGAGATTGCCAAAAATTTCTTTACGGAAGAAGAGGCGACAGAAATTCAGAAAACAGAAAGCCCGGAACGGTTCTATCAGTACTGGGCAGCAAAAGAGGCGTATCTCAAAGCGCTGGGTATCGGTTTGAACAAGGGAATGGACTTCTTTTCTGTCAGGGAAAACAAGATTATAGAAAAAGGAAAGATAAAATCTGGATGGAAATTATATCCGATTCTGATAAAAGATTATGCCGCATATGCAGCGGTGCAAGAGAAAGGAAGGTAATACAAAATGGCAGGTTACAAAAAGGACATGGAACGATATGAAACTCTGGAAGGCTGGGAAAAACTAAGTCTGGGAAAGCAGCTTGATAAATGGGCAACTCAGTACGGAGATAGAATCGCAGTTACAGACAGCGAAGAGGAAATCACTTATTCAGAACTGAATCAGAAAGCAATCCGCATAGGACGCTACTTTATGGAGAAAGGTATCCGCAAAGGGGATAAGGTTCTTGTGCAGCTACCGAACCGGATCTCTTTTGTAAAAGTCTTCTTTGCCCTCGCGAAGATCGGGGCTGTACCGATCATGATGCTGCCGGCCCACAGGGAAGCAGAATTAGAGGGAATCATAGCGCTTGCAAAGCCGACCGCATATATTGTAGCCGAAAAATATTTAGGCTTTGACTATGTGAAAATGACAACGGCTATGCAGAAAAAATATCCATGCATACAAAATGTCTTTGTAGATAAAGTAGAGAGGGAAGAATGGTTGGAGGCGGAAACAAAAGGGCAGAGAGAATTTCCGGAAGTAGACAGTTACAGTACGGCAGTACTGCTGCTGTCGGGCGGTACGACTGGTGTTCCAAAATTGATTCCCCGTACCCATACAGACTATATGTATAACGCAAGAATGTCCGCAAAGCGCTGCCAGTTAGATGAAAATAGTGTTTATCTTGCGGCGCTGCCGGTGGCGCATAACTTTCCGCTTTGTTGTCCGGGGCTTTTAGGCACCTTGGATGCAGGGGGAAAAGTGGTGCTGGCGCCAACGACCAGCCCAGATGATATCCTAACGGCGATTACAGAGGAGAAAGTAACCATCACAGCTCTGGTTCCGGCTATGGTTACGGTGTGTATGGAAATGTTGGAATACGATGAGGATTATGATATTTCCAGCCTGAAGATTTTACAGGTGGGTGGGGCGATGCTGGAGGATTCCCTCGCAGATAAGATTATAGAAGAATGGCCATGTACCTTGATGCAGGTATTCGGGACTGCGGAGGGGCTGCTGTCTTTTACCAGCCTGGATGACGATCCAGCCATAATAGCAAGATGCCAGGGGACGCCGGTTTCCCCTGCAGATGAAGTAAAGATCGTAGATGAAAAGGATGAGGAAGTACCGATAGGAGTTTTTGGAGAACTATTATCAAGAGGACCATATACGATTGACGGATATTATATGGCGGAAGAAGCCAACAAGACAAGCTTTACAGACGATGGGTTCTACCGGACGGGGGACAAAGCCATGTGGACAGAAAATGGCCGGCTCCGCATGGGAGGGAGAATCAAAGAGCAGATCAATCGAGCAGGAGAAAAGATCATGCCTGCGGAAATAGAGGCATATCTGTGCAAACATCCAAACATTAAGGAAGCCGCTGTTGTAGGCGTACCGGATGAGATGTTAGGAAACCGGATCTGTGCGTTTCTTATGATGGAAGAAGGAAATAAACTGGATGTGCAGGCAATACACCAGTTTTTAAAAGAGATTGGCGTTGCATCTTACAAACTGCCGGATCAAGTAGAACTTATAGAAGAATGGCCGTTGACCAGTGTAGGGAAAATAGATAAAAAAGTGTTAGGACAGATGGCACAGGAAAAATAGGAGATTATAAAGATGGAATACAATGAAATCAAAGAGCAGATCAAACAGAAATTGCCGGTAGAGAAAGAATTTGGAGATTCTGACAATCTTTTAGAGTTAGGGCTTAGCTCTATCGTGATCATGAGGCTTGTCAACCAATGGAGGAAACAAGGAGTAAAGGTTGCCTTTGGAACGCTGATGGAGCATCCGACTCTGAACGAATGGTGGGAAATCATTCAGAAAAGCATGAAGAAAAAGGAGAAGAAAGCGAAAGCAGAAAAACAGGAAAGGATACCGGAAAGGGATATGCGGGAATCATTCCCTTTGACCGATGTGCAGTATGCCTATTGGGTAGGAAGAGAGGATAATCAGGTATTAGGGGGAATTGGCTGTCATGCATATTTGGAATTTGATGGAAACAGTGTGGAGGCTGGACGTCTGGAAGCAGCGTGGAACCAGTTACAGTATCATCATCCCATGTTGAGAGCCTGCTTTACTGAAGATGGGATGCAGAAAATTCAAGAAAGACCGTTTTCCGAAAAATTGCCGGTCAATGATTATTCGAAGATGTTGGAGGAGGAAGCATATAGGAAAGCCGAAGAAGTAAGAGAAAGGCTTTCTCACCGGAAATTGCAGATTGAAAAAGGGGAAGTTGCAGGGGTTGAGCTTACATTGCTTCCGTCAGGGAAAACCCGGATACATATAGATATGGATCTTTTGATCGCAGATGTGCAGAGCCTTCAGATTTTATTAAAAGACCTGGTAGCGACTTATAACGGAGAAAAGCTGTCCGAAGAATCTAAGGACTGGAATTTTGTCGCTTATCTGGAGAAGCAGGCTACAGATGACAGGGAAGAGAAAGAAAAAGCAAAAGATTACTGGAGAAAACGCCTTGATACGCTTCCAAAGGGGCCGGAACTCCCGTTGGCAAAACGTCCGGAAGAAGTGAAAAAGACGGTCTTTCACAGAAGGATTGTGAGAATCGCAAAGAAAGAATGGGAGGCACTGCAAAGCAAGGCGAAAGAGTACCAGACGACACCGGCAATGCTGCTTCTTACTGTCTATGCTACGGTGCTGGAGCGGTGGAGCAGAAATAAGAGATTCCTGATCAATATCCCGTTTTTTAACCGTAAGACAGAGTACCAGGGAATAGAAGAAGTAATCGCAGACTTTACTACATTGCTACTTTTGGAAGTGGACTGTGAAAATAATCCTACGTTTCTTGAATTGCTAGGGAGGATACAGAAGCAGCTACATGAAGATATGAAATATACCGCATACTCAGGTGTGCAGGTACAGAGGGATCTGACAAAAAAGTATGGAGATTCTTCAGCAAGTGCCCCAGTGGTATTTGCCTGCAACCTTGGGACACCTCTGGTCAATGAGAGATTCAAAGAAACACTGGGAATCTTTTCCTATATGATTTCCCAAACGCCGCAGGTTTGGAATGATTTTCAGAGCTATGAAGATGAGGATGGAGTACAGCTTACATGGGATAGCGTGGATGCACTTTTTCCGGAGAGTATGGTTGAGGACATGATGAAAAGTTTTGAAAACCTGTTGCATCAGCTTACAGAAAAAAGCTGGAACCAAAGGTTTGACCTGTTGCCGGAAAGTAGGAGGGAAGCCTTGGAAGAAATGCGCAGGACAGGGGTTCCGGAGAATCCTCAGTGCTTACATACGGCGTTCCTGAAGTGTGCAGAAGAACTCCCGCAAAAGACTGCCTTGGAAGATACAGGATATGGAAAAACAATTACATACCGTGAGTTAAAAGAACAGGCGCAGGCTGTTGCAGAACATCTTGTTGCAGAAGGTATCCAAAAGGAACCGGTAGCGATTACTCTGCCGCGCGGATATGAACAGATTGTTGCAGCGTTGGGAATCCTTATGTCTGGAAACTTATATTTACCAGTTAGTTACAACCAACCAAAAGAGAGAAGAAAACTGATCCATGAAAAAACAGGTGTAAAGTATGTGATTACAAATGGGGATTGGGAAAAGAAGATTACATGGCCGGAGGGAACTAGGCGGCTTATTTTAGAAGAAATGAGAGAATGTGTTTCTGAGGTGGAATTGCCAAAAATCATGCCGGAGGACAGTGCTTATATTATTATGACATCTGGTTCTACAGGAATCCCGAAAGGTGTGGAAATTACCCATGCAAGTGCATGGAATACGATTGATGACATCAACAAAAAATACAGGGTATCGAAAGATGATGCAGCTTTGGCAGTATCTGCTATGGATTTTGACCTGTCTGTTTATGACTTGTTCGGAGTTTTAGGGACTGGCGGAACCCTGGTATTGCTGCCGGAGGAAGAAAAGAGAAATGCGGACTACTGGCTGGAACAGGTAAAGAAATACAACATCACTATCTGGAATTCCGTCCCTGTTCTTTTGGATATGTTATTGGTGCGTGCGGAAGCCATGAAGGAACAGATTCCATTAAGGGTAGTTATGCTTTCCGGAGACTGGATCGGGCTGGATCTTCCGGAAAGAGTTGCTGAATTAACGCAGACCTGCGAATTTATCGCCATGGGAGGGGCAACAGAGGCGAGTATCTGGTCTAATTATCAGAATGTGTCGCTTCCGTTGCCTGAAAATTGGAAGAGCATCCCTTATGGACATCCCTTAAAGCATCAGGCATACCGAGTTGTGGATGAATTCGGCAGGGATTGTCCTTACTGGGTAGAAGGTGAACTTTGGATCGGAGGATATGGTGTGGCGAAAGGCTACCGGGGCGATAAGGAACTTACAGAAAAGAAATTTGTGACAGATGAAACTGGACGCTGGTACCGTACCGGAGACCTGGGACGATTCTGGCAGGATGAAACGATAGAGTTCCTTGGGAGGCAAGACCAACAGGTAAAGATTCGTGGACACAGGATCGAGCTTGGAGAGATTGAACACGCTATACAGGGATTCCCAGGAGTTGGAAAGGTAGTGGTAGATACCTTTAGTGATGGACATGGAAACAAATCTCTGGCAGCGTATATCGAAGCGGAAAAGAAAGAGAATTCTGGAGTAACTGACTGGAAATATGGAGACAGTTTTTTGGATTCTGCGTGGAAGAAGATGAAAGAATCGGTTTCCGATTGGATGACACTTTCAGATGCAGAGAAAAACGCACAGTATGAGACATTCCTTGCTTATGCCGATCAAAAGTGCCTCCACCTTATGCTGACAGAGCTGGAACGGATTGGGTTATTATCCCGCCAGACCAATGGAGGCTTTGCAGTGGTACCTGCCGCAGAAAATAAAATTGTGGCAGAACAGAAAGTGACGGTTTCGCGATGGTTGGAAATCTTAAAGAAGGAAAGCATTCTACAGAAAGGGTTAAAAGAAATAAATATTGAAGTAAAGACTTTCGGATTACCGGAAGCAGTAGAAGCAGTAGACATCTATTTTGAGAAACTGCAGCCATATCTGGAAGCTATGCTTATAGGCAAAGAGAAGCCTTTGGAAGTGTTTTATCAAAAGGAAGCAGATCTTGCACCGAACAGGCTTTTATCCAGAATTCCAGGACATTCTGAAACGATTAGGGAATTGACAGAGATTTTGGAAAAATTGGAAGAAGTGCCTCATAACGTTCCACTGCAGATTCTTGAAATCGGCACTAGGGATGCGGATATTACCAAGGAGATTTTACATGCACTGGAAGGTGGAACAGTGGCGTATACTTACGCAGATTCATCCAAGTATTTTCTGGAAGAAGCAAGAAGGGAACTTTCAGAGTTTGAGGAAATTGAATTTGAACAGTTTTCTTTGGATGACAGCTTAGATAGGCAAGAGATTATGCCTCATTGTTATGACGTGATTATCACAGCGAATGTTTTGCATAGAAACCATAACGCAGAAAAGGCAGTTGAGAAAATAGCGGAATTATTAAAACCGAATGGGATTTTTTTGATGTCTGAACTATTAGTAAGAACATATCTTCAGGATATTACGGCTGCATTTTTGGAAAATGGATTTGCGGATATTCAGGATGAAAGGAAAGAGAGAGGGTTGGTGACTCCGGATGATTCTCTGTGGAAAGAATATTTTTTAAAAGCAGGCATGGGAGAGCGCCTGGAGTATGGTGAAAAGTATGGCAGGGGCATCTTCTGTGCCAGACAGGGAGAGAAAGTTCTGGAATACAGCGAAGAAGCCTTGCGTGGATACTTGTTGGGAAAAATACCAGAGTATATGGTACCACAGAACTATCATTTTATGGAAATGCTCCCGAGTCTTCCGAATGGAAAAATCAATAGGAAGCAGTTAAAAGAAGATTTCAAAGGAGAGACACCTGCGATTCGGATCTCTGGGGCGAACACGGAAACAGAAAGGAAACTCCTGAAAATTTGGAAAGATCTCTTTGGCTATAGAGTCCTGGGAATCGATGATAATTATTTTACGCTGGGCGGAGATTCCCTCTTGGCTACCAGGCTGATCTCCGAAGTGCAGAAAACCTTTGGGAAAAAAATATCCATCAGCACGATTTTCGAGACACTGACGGTAAGGGCACTGGCAAGGGCTATCGAACAGTCCGAAGAAAAAGAACAGGGATTGCCGCAGTTACAACCGGATACAGAAAATGCAAACGAAGCTTTCCCGCTGACGGATGTGCAGTATGCGTATTGGGTGGGAAGAAGCGGTGTATACGACTTAGGAAATGTTGCGACACACTGCTATTTTGAACTGGACGCCCAGGATTTGGATATTGAACGGGCAGAAGAAGCGTGGAACCTGCTGATTCAGCGCCACGGCATGATGCGTGTCCTCATCCAGCCGGATGGGAAACAGCGGATACTAAAAGACGTTCCAAGATATCAGATCGCAGTAAATGATATCCGGGAATTAGGAGAAGATGAGAAAGAATATGCTCTGGAAGAAAAACGGGAAATGATGTCCCATCAGGTCATTCAGACGGAGAACTGGCCTTTATTTGATGTGCAAATAACAAGGATAGGACAACACAGGCAGAGAATCCATATTAGCTTTGATAACATCACATTTGATGGCTGGAGCATGTTCCATATCCTGAATGAATGGGCAGAAATATACAGAAGCCAGAAAATCGGAACACCGATCACACTGTCTTTCCGGGATTATGTGCTGGGATTAGAAAAGCTGAAAGAACTGCCTGACTATGAGGCGGATAAGAAATACTGGGAGGACAGGCTGGAAAACTTTGCCGATGCGCCGAAACTTCCGACAGCAAAGAATGAAAAACAGGTTACAGACCAAAAATTTCGGCGACGGACCGCAAAACTGTCAAGTGAAGAATGGGATTCTGTCAAAGCTATTGCTGGCAAGATTGGGGTAACGCCTGCCGTCCTTCTGATCAGTGCTTATGCGGAAACACTTCGTTTATGGAGCAGTAATAAAGACTTTACGATTAACCTCACCCAATTTGATCGTAAACCTGTGCATCCAGAGGTAAATGAGCTGGTTGGGGATTTTACCACACTGACGCTGTTGGAAGTGTGCCAGCAAAAAGGAGGGAACTTTGCAGATCGGGCGAAAGCAATCCAGCAAAGACTTACAGAGGATTTAGAACATTCAACCTATAGTGCGGTTGAGTTTGAACGTGAGTTAAAGAAACGGACAGGTGATATGCAGGGCGTAATTATGCCGGTTGTATTTACCAGTGGGTTAGGAATAGAGCAGTGGAATGAAGGAAAATGGCTTGGAAAACTGAATTATAATATTTCCCAAACGCCGCAGGTATGGCTGGATCATCAGGTGGTAGAGATGGATGGCTGCCTTTGCCTTTTCTGGGATGCCGTAGAGGAACTGTTTTATCCGGGAATGTTGGACGATATGTTCCATACATATATAAGCTTGCTTAGAAACATTGCGGAGAATCAGACGATTGTAGAAGAAGAAAGAAATACGTTAGTAAAAGCTGAAATTTCAGAGAAGCGCCGTATGGCCAATGAAACAGAAAAGATATTTGAGGATAAGACGTTAGATGAATTGTTCTGTGAGGCAGCAGAGAAGTTTCCGGAGAAAGAAGCTGTCGTATCGGTACAGAGAAGAATGACGTACCAGGAATTGAAAGAGGAGGCTCTGTATATTTGCGAGAAGCTTCAGAGAGAAGGTGCCGGAAAAGGAAAAACAGTTGCTGTTCTGATGGAAAAAGGCTGGGAGCAGGTTACAGCAGTATATGGAATCTTATTTGCCGGTGCCGCATACTTGCCAATTGATATCCATAATCCGCAGGAACGTATAGAGAAAATCCTCCATGACAGTGAGACGGAGATTATCCTTACACAGCAAGGCGCAGAAAATCAGATGAGCTGGCTAAAAAAATGGAAAACTCTTCCGGTTTGCGGGCGGAAAGCTGGAGAAACTGTTCAGCAGGAAAAAAATGCACCGGAAGATCTAGCATATGTCATCTATACCTCCGGTACAACAGGTATGCCAAAGGGCGTTATGATAAGCCACCGAAATGCGGTAAATACTATTCTGGATGTCAACAACAGGTATCAAATAACGGAAAATGATACAGCATTTGGTATCTCGAACCTTCATTTTGATCTGTCTGTGTATGATATTTTTGGAATGCTGGGTGTTGGAGGGACCATTGTAATTCCTGATCCGGAGAGGGTAAAAGACCCGGAACACTGGGTAGAGGTATTGAATACAGAGAAGGTTACTGTATGGAACAGTGTCCCGGCTTTCGTGGAGATGCTGGCTGAATATGAAGAGTACCAGAAAAAGTTGCATACAAAAACACTGAGGTTAATTTTGATGAGCGGTGATTGGATTCCAGTATCCTTACCTGGAAGAATACGGAACATTTTGGGAGATATAAAAATAGTTGCGTTAGGAGGGGCAACAGAAGCTAGTATTTGGTCAAACTGCTTTGAGGTTCCAGAACAGATCCAAGAAAAATGGAAGAGTATCCCGTATGGAAAGCCGCTTGCGAACCAGAGGTATTATATTCTGGATCAGAATATGGAGAATTGTCCGGATTGGGTAGCAGGAGATTTGTATATTGCCGGGACAGGCGTTGCACAGGGGTATCTGAATGATGAAGAAAGAACAAAAGAAAAGTTTATCATTTGGGAAACGACTGGAGAACGGTTGTACAGTACTGGTGATATGGGGAGGTACTGGGAAGATGGAAATATTGAATTTTTGGGAAGAGTAGATAATCAAGTGAAGATTGCTGGTTATAGAGTAGAACTGGGAGAGATTGAAACTATTTTGCAGACAGTTACTGGAATAAAAAGTGCTATTGTAGTTAAAAAGAAACTACATAACGTGGACACGATGATTGCTTTTTATATAGAAGATGAAAAGAATCAGACGGATTCCGATAAAATTACCATGTATTTGTCGCAATATTTACCTAAATACATGATTCCTTCCGTGTTTATCAAAGTAACAGAATTTCCATTGGGGGTAAACGGAAAAGTAGATCGCATTTTACTGGCGGATCAAAAAATCCCAGAGCAATCTAATAAACAGATGAGTGTAGAGGGAATGACAGAACTGGAAGAAAAAATTCTAAATGTATACTTGTACAAGAGATAAATTTGGATAGTGACTTTTTTGCTGCCGGTGGTAATTCTTTGCAAGCAGTACAACTGACAAATAGACTTTCGGAAGTATTCTCTAAAGAAGTCACTATAGGCGAATTGTTTGAAAATCCTTCTGTAAGAAAAATGGCAAGGTTATTAGGAGAGAACAATGAATAGTAAAATAAAAGTAGTAGTATGTGGAAGTACATTTGGACAACTTTATTTGAAAGCGTTGCAGGATAGATCCGATTTATTTCAAATAGTAGGATTGTTTGGTACAGGAAGTGAACGCAGCAAGAAGTGTGCCAAAGAATATGGGATTACTCTATACACAGATATAGAGAAAATCCCCAAAGAAACAGATTTGGCTTGTATTGCTGTTAAGACAGCGGCATTTGGCGGGAAGGGTACGGATATTGCCTTAGCGCTTTTGGATAAGGGGATACATGTGATTCAGGAGCATCCATCTCATCCAAAAGATATGGAACAATGCTATAGAATTGCAAGAAAAAAGAATTTGGTATATCACATTGGAAATTTATATCCATATCTGGAAGATGTAAAGCAATTTATTAAATGCGCTAATTATCTGAATGATAATGATGAGCTTTTGCATATTGATGTGATGTTTTCTGGACAACTCTCCTATCCGTTAATCAAGATATTACAATTAGCAATGCCAAGCATACAGAAATGGGAAATGGAAAAACAGGAAAAAACAGATGGAAAATTTCAATTACTTTGTGGCAGGTTGGGCGACATACCAATCTGTATGCAAATAAATAATGAGGTGGTTCCAGACGATCCTAATAATTATATGCATATATTACATAGAATCACTTTTTTCTATAGCAGCGGACATCTTACTTTGGAAGATACATTTGGCCCTTTAATTTGGCATCCCAGAATGTTTATTCCAATTAACACCGCACTTAATGGAACATTAAATATGGAGTTTCCTGAAAATGTGTATCAAAATACTGGTTATATACTTTCTAATGCTAATCAGAATAAGAGCTTTGAAAAGATTCTGACTGCTGTATGGCCTCAGACAATACAGCATGATTTGATGAAAGTATACAATCAGATTCAGGAAAGAAGAGTTGATGTAATAGTAAATCAAAAAGAACTTTTATGTGCAAGGCAATGGAACCAGATAACAAAAGACTTTGGATACCCCAAAGTGGTATCCAACCAGATAATAGTACCGGTTTCTTTTGAAGAGTTAAAGAAAAACTGTATAGATGAATGTGGTGGGCAAAATGTTTGATACTGATGTTTTAAAATTAATCAATGAATTATCCCAAAAAGGGATTTATCTTTGGGAAGAACAGGGAAGGCTAAAATATAAATGTAAGAAGGAAAAAATATCAGAAGAAATTTTAAACGAATTACGGGTAAAGAAGGCTGAAATTGTAGAATTTTTCCGAAAATGTGAAAGTAATAGCTTTCCGATATCACCACTCCAATCAGCATATCTGATTGGAGAAGAAAAGAATTGTGAATTGGGGAATACGAATGCACATTATTATATTGAATATGAGGCATCTAATATAAATATAGAACGATTGGAAGAAAGCCTTAACATTCTTATTGAAAATCATGACGCATTGCGGATGATAGTTTTGAAAGAGGGAAAAAATCTAATTTTAGAGAGGGTGTCCCCATATAAAATTTCGATGTATACATATATAGGAACCGAATCGCGGAAGGCTGTAAGAAGTGTGTGGGAAAATTATACATACACACCGCAGACATGGCCGATGTTCCATTTTGAAGTTGGGAAAGCAGAAAAAGGGAATGATGTATTGCACATAAGCTTTGATTGTTTGATATTGGATGCGTGGAGTGCGAAAAAATTGATTAGTGAGTTATTTAAGCTATATTCTGGGGAACGTTTGAAATTTCCTGAATTTACATTCAAAGATTATTTGGAACAAGCTGTGAATTATGATTATAAACAAGAAAAACAAGCAGAAAATAACTTGGTATATGATGAAATGACATTAGAACAATTAACAGATAAGTTAAATCGTTCGTTAACATCTACTCTTTCAGGAAAAGGAGATATCTTTGCAAGAAGATCGATTGAACTTGGTATTGATCCATATTTATCAATTGCCATCGTTCTTCATGAAACAGGATGTACTTGGAATTGTAGTAATTTAGTAAAACAATGTAATAACGTAGGAGGAATGAAAGGATACCCAACATGTGGTAATAGCTCTTACAAATATTTTCCAACTTTAGAAGATGGGATTAACGGATATATAGATAATTTGTATAATAACTATGTTGCACAAGGTCTAACAACACCAGAACTTATTAATCCTAAGTATGCAGCAAGTCAAACTTGGGCAACACAAGTAAACAGATATATAGATAAGATAAAAGCAAGTTAAAATTTAACTTGCTTTTTCGTTTATAAAATTTAATAAAATATCAGGGTTTTCATT
>ERZ780223.2909-NODE-2909-length-13681-cov-5.610524_pt1 | contig 13681 bp, 10 predicted proteins | sample MGYA00511016_ERZ780223 | MGnify/ENA primary metagenome ERZ780223 (study PRJEB29588, sample SAMEA2159032) | human gut metagenome | biome: human gut; feature: human-associated habitat; material: faeces | place: Denmark | collected 2008/2010 ... | reverse complement strand
CGTTAACTCTAGCTGCAGAATCAATATTTACACCCTTTGATCCGGTATTGGTCATATAAACATCTTTTGCGGATACTTTACCGTTATTTATTACATTTAAGCCGCCGGCACCTGCGTTATTGTAAGTTGCAGTGCCTCCGGTTGTAATATTTCCTGATATGTTCATACCATCAACGCCGTCAGCTGTATTTACAAAGTTTGCATCTCCAGTGGTGTTAAAAGTTCCGGTAATATTTAAGCCTGCAGTTTTGTTGTTACTGTTTTTTAAATAACCGTTTTGTACAGAAGAGTTACCATCATGATTTACATTTCCAGATATGGTAAGTCCTTTTTGTCCGGTGTTATTAATTGTTAAATCACCTTTTGTATCAATATTTCCACTAATATCAATACCTGAATTGGTATCAAGTGTATAAGAATATTCTTTTCCATTTACGGTAAAAGTTACTTTGCTATCACCAGGAACATTAAATATCTGGGTAGTTCCATTATTTTTTATATCTCCGGAAATGTTGATATCGCCCCAGTTGTTGTTCACTTTTAGCAATCCGTCTGCATTTGAAACTGTACCTGAAATTTTTACTCCATCTATTCCGGTACTTTGAATTTTTGTGTTTCCTTTACCAAAGTTTTTCACTGTACCAGCTATATCAACACCTGCATTGTCAAGTCTTTGATTGGCTTTTATGTAGATATTACCATTGTTGCTGGCAAATGAGTTACCTGTATTTAAGTTATCTGTGTTTACAAGTTGCTTAAATAATGCATCAGCTTGTTGATGTGATGCCATAGCAAGCATTTGTTTTTCATTCACACCTGCAATGATTCCACCATCTTTACCAACAGATATTTTACCGCCTTGTAGTGTTACATCATTTGCAGCTAAAACTTTACCGTTAATTGTAATTTCTTTTCCGCTGTTAGAAGCTTGTAGTGCAGTTAAATCTGCACTCGGGTTATTTTTATATCTGTTATAAGTAACATCTGTAGGTGTATATACACCAAGTGATCCTACATTTAGTACACCTGAAGCTCCTACAATCATCCCGTTTGGAGAAACAAAGATAGCTTTTCCATTGTAAAAATTACCATCTCGCATTGAATTAACAATACCGTTAATATTGATTTTATTATCTACAAGGTTAATGAATGTTTCGATATTGTCAGCACCATATTTATATATGAGATTAGCTATATCTCCTTTTGAAAGGTTAAAATTTTCGTATTTTTTATAACCTATGTCTGTCCCGGGAATGACTGCACCAGGATGTATATCGTATATGCCGTTGTTGCCATTTACTCCGGTAATTTCACTTCCAGCAACAGATAATAGCATTGATTGTTGAGCAACAAATAAGGCTGTAAGTGCTGATGCTACAATCCTTTTTTGCATTTTTCTGCTATCCTTCATTTTATATCCCTTTCATAACATTATTTTATAATTTATCGATAATTTAAGTCTATTTTTGATTTTAGCAAGGGCATAACAAAAAATATTGAATTGTTACTTTATTTTAAGACATGCCATGCTATTTTCTATTAATAAAAGAACGTTCATGAATATATAAAATTGCTATGTTTTAAGTAGAATATTAAGTTTTATTAATCCGGTATCTTGAGAACTCTTTTTCTTATAATGAAATAAAATACATAAAATATGGCTAAAATACCAGTCATTTGTATTATTCCAGGTATAGAAGCTCCGTATTTCAGTAGAAGTAAAAATACAATACCTGTCGGGATAGCGGAGAGTATTATTCTAAGTACTGTATATTTAGGAAAATATAAGTTCAGGTTTGGTAGAACAATTATAATACTTAGTAAAAAATATAAAAAATTAGCTAAAAATGTTGCTAATCCAACTCCAGCTAATCCCATTTTTGGAATTAGTATGATATTCAAAATTATTCCAAAAATGCCAGAAACTAATTTGATAACAAATTCGATATGTGTTTTATTTGCCAGATGATACTGCAGAGTTGTGTAATCAGTCATAGACAGGAAAAATACTCCAAATGCAAAATATGGCACCAATATGCTTGCTTCGTAGAATTTAGAATTTGTAAATAAATGTGTGTATTCCACATTATAAATTGACATTACAGTGATTACCGGTAGGGCTACTAAAATGTAGTATCCTAAAAATTTTGAAATAATTGGTCGGACATCTATTTTTGCTTCATATAAATTAATAATTCTTGGAATTGCTGCAACTGTAATCATTGCAAATAGTGTCATAAGTATTGGCAGTGTTAGTCCATACCCAACTCCGACTAAAGCTGCTTTTGAAAAGCCACTGATACCATTCATAATAAATTTATTACTCTGTGTTATTAACCAAGCGCTAAGAGATGTTGCGGCAATAGGTATACCGTATTTTATAATTGGTAATATAAATTTCCATTCTATTTTTTGAAGTTTAAAAACCTTTAAAATTTCACTCTGATAGAGTAGTAATATATCTATTAGTGATATTGAAACACCCATACCTAATAAAATTGATGCTGCTCCCAGATTAAAGAATTTTGCAAAAAATACTGCTAAGAATATTGTTGCAAATTGGTTTACAATGGTTGTTAAGGTATAAGAAACTGGTTTTAGCTGCGCTCTTAATAGTTGAGAAAGTAATGCTCGTATTGCAACCGGAATGATTAGGACTAGAACTGCAAGAAAATATTTAAACGGAACATGGAAAAAGTTATATAAATTATCCTTAAATATAAAAGATATTCCGAACATTAATACCATGTTTAATGTTAGTATTGCTACGAGAGTTGTTAAATATTTTGGTAAATCTTCAGATATTTGGTGGTGTCGGAAGAATCGTAAGCCAGATAGGCCAACCCAATCTGAAAAAATTATGCATAGAAATGATAACATTGCTATTGATATTGTATACAGACCATATTGTTCAGTTGTAAACAAACTAGTGTATATTGGTACAGTTATTACGTTTCCCAGCATTCCACATAATTTTGAAGGTGCATATTTTATCATGTCTGTAAATATGCTTTTAACTTCTTGCTTTTCAAGTTCTTTATTTTCTATATATTCCATAATTCCTCTGTATTAATCTATTATTTCTCCGAATAAGTCATATTCATCGGCATCATTAATTTTTACGTGTTCAATATCTCCAGGAACTACTGTTCTTGTAGATGATGCGTATACTAGTCCGTCAATTTCAGGTGCATCGTGTTCTGAGCGAAGAATAATAACTCCATCATCAGTGTATCCCTCTACGATACATTTAAGCTCTGTATTTATATATTTTTTGTTATTTTCTAGTGATATTTTTTGTTGTAATTCCATTATTTTTTTTCGTCTTTGTTTTTTGATTTTTGCTGGAACTTGATTTTTTAGAGAATAAGAGTAGGTTCCTTTTTCTTTTGAATATTCAAATGCACCCATTCTGTCAAACTTTACATTTTTAACAAAATTATACAAATGTTCAAATTCTTCTTCAGTTTCTCCAGGATAACCTACAATCAATGATGTTCGAACAGAAACTCCAGGAATTTTTTTTCTGATTTTGTCTACTAGTTTTGTGTAATCCATGACCGGTCGTTTCATTGATTCTAAAACTCTTGGATGAGAGTGTTGAAGTGGTATATCTACATATTTTACAACTTTATCAAGTTTTGCTATTGCATCAATGAGTTCATCTGTCATTTGCGTTGGATAAGCGTACATAATGCGTATCCATGATATGTTTTCTATTTTGTTGAGTTCTTTTAATAATTCTGGAAGAGCTTGCTTTCCATATAAATCAATGCCATAAGAAGATGTGTCCTGAGCTATAAGGATTATTTCGGTTACTCCTTTATTTGCGAGTTGTTTTGCTTCTTTTACTATATTTTCTATTGGTCTTGAAATATACTTACCACGAAGTTTTGGGATGATACAATAACCGCATCTATAGTTACATCCTTCTCCTATTTTTAAGTATGAACTTGCCCCCATTGTTACTTGCTGTCTTGTTATATCTTCAGGGTAGATATATTCAGGATTTTCCGGTACTATTTCAAGATAGTCATTACTTTTTACAATATTATCAACTATTTTTTCAATATCTTTAAGATTTGATGTCCCAATCATTCCCGCAAGCTCAGGAATTGCATTTTTTAAGTCTTTTTTGTGCTTTTGAGATAAGCATCCGGAGACAATTACTTTTTTGCCTTCTTCTATCATTTGCAGAATACTTTGGACAGATTCCTTTTCTGCATCATGTATAAAAGAACATGTATTTACTATTACAATATCTGCTTCATTTTCGTCCAGTGTTACCTGATATCCTTTATTTGTAAGTATGCCAAGCAGTAATTCTGCATCAACAAGATTTTTGGCACAACCATGGTTTATTAATGCTATTTTCATTTTTACCTCTAATCTTTACTATTTTATCATTAAATGTAAAATTTAATCTATTTATTACAATTTATTCATAACTTTGTTATAAAATACAAGTATGAATAAAGTTGAATTACTGGCACCTGCAAAAAATTTGGAAACAGCTATAGTTGCAATAAATAGTGGTGCGGATGCTATTTATATCGGAGCGGCAGATTTTGGAGCAAGAAAAAATGCTGCAAATACCCTTAATGATATTGAAACTCTTGTAAATTATGCGCATAAGTTTTATGTAAGAGTTCATGTTGCAATTAATACAATTCTTAATAATGAAGAGTTACAAAAAGCAATTGATTTGGTTAAAAGTCTATATAATATTGGTGTTGATGCCATAATTGTTCAAGATATGGGACTTGTAAAAGCTGCAATTGACGGTAAACTTCCGCCAATTCAGATTCATGCAAGTACGCAATGTGATAATAGATCTCTGGAAAAAGCTATGTTTTTTGATAAGTTAGGCGTTTCTAGGGTTATTCTTGCAAGAGAACTTTCTTTGGAGAAAATAGGTAAAATATGTGAAAATACCTCTTGTGAAGTTGAAACTTTTGTACATGGAGCTTTATGTGTTTCCTATAGCGGACAGTGCTATTTTTCTTTTGCAAATGGTGGGAGATCTGCTAATCGAGGAGAGTGTGCTCAGCCATGCAGAAAAAAATATTCTCTAATTGATGAAAATGGAAAATTTATTTTAAAAGATAAATATTTATTATCCTTGAAAGACTTTAATGCTTCTAATCATGTTGAAAAGCTTATTAATTTAGGTGTTAAATCTTTTAAAATTGAAGGACGATTAAAAGATGTAACATATGTTAAGAATGTTGTTGCTTATTACAATGAATTGTTAAATAAATGCGCAAATAGGGTGTCTTCCGGTCGTATATTTTTAGACTTTGTTCCAGATGTAGATAAAACTTTTAATCGTGGCTATACGGATTATTTTCTGAATGGGCGGAGTCAATGTTTTAACTTTTTGTCTCCAAAGTCTCGTGGAGAAAAAGTAGGTAAAATTAAACGAATTTTTCATAATTATTTTGAAATAGATGCAGATTTACACCCTCAAGATGGATTGTGCTTCATTAAAGATGGTGATATGCAAGGCTTTCTTGTTAATAAAGTCGAAGGTAATAGAGTATATCCTTCAAAGATGGATGGATTAACTTCCGGGACTTTATTATACCGAAATTTTGATGCTAAATTTGATAAACAGCTCAGTGTTTCAAAAACTGTGCGTAAAATAGGTGTATCTTTTCAAATTACAGCTGGTAAACTTTTTGCTAAAGATGAAGATAATAATCTTGTCGTTATGAATTTGCCACAGGGAGAACCTCCTAAATCATTAGAAAAATTGAAAGAAAATTATAAGTTGCAGCTTCAAAAAACTGGGAATAGTGATTTTTATACAATTGGTGTTGATATTGATGATATAAATTTAAATTTTATTCCTGTTTCTAAAATTAATGAACTTCGTCGTAGTATTTTGGATTTATTAATGAATGAACGTTTGAAAAAGTTTGAGAGATTGAAGCAAAAGCAAATAAAATATTGTCAATTCCCATCTGATAAAATGGACTACAGAGCGAATGTATTAAATGATGAAGCCGAAATTTTTTATAGTAATTGCGGGTGTACTGTTTGCGAATCTGCATTGGAAAAATCGGGTAGTATTCCTACAAATATTGAATTGATGCGTACGAAACATTGTCTTAAGTTTGCTGCAGGATTATGCGGTTTGTCGTCTAAGAAATTATATTTAGTTGATGTAAAGGGTAAAAAATATCCATTGAAGTTTGATTGTAAAAATTGTGAGATGGTTATTTTAAATCCTTAAATAAAAAAAATACCGGTTTTAAACCGGTATTTTTTATTGATATTTTTGCTCTATTTTATGAGAGTTTGAACTTCTTTAAATTTTGGATGTTTTGAACTTTTTAACCATTCAAACAATGTGATTTCCACACACGTAATTTTAGCTCCATATTGTTTTAACAATTCTAGTCCTGTTTTGTATTCATTTTTATTGCGGCTAGCGCAGGCATCTTTTAATATGTAGACTTCAAATCCCTCTTTTATTAAATCTGCAGCTGTTTGTAAGACGCATATATGTGTTTCAATTCCTCCAATAACAATTTGATGAATTCCTGCATTTTTTAGTTCTTTTATTTTTTGAGCAAATTCATCTTCTAATAAAGCTGAAAAAGCGGCTTTTTCTATTTTTAAAGAGTTTTCTGCAAGAACTGATTGCAGTTCTGAAACTGTAGAACCAAGTCCTTTAGGATATTGTTCTGTTATTACCGTCGGTATTTCAAGTATGGCTGCAGCTTTGGCAACTTTTGCCATGTTCATTGCTATTTCTGTACCATATTTAGAAGCCTGTACTAATCTTTCCTGTATATCTATAATTACCAGGGCACTGTTTTCTATATTTAGCATGTTAGTTTCCTTTCGCAAATGCTGTTTCTTTGTATTCTTCTTTTAATTGTTTTAATAGCTTTTTTAATTCTTTGTCTGTAAGTTTGCTGAGTGGTAATTCTAATTTACTGTTTTCAGCACTATCAAGTCCGCTATGGTTTATTTCAATTTTGAATTTAGCATAGCCGTTGTATCTCAATATTAATTCACTATGAATATTCTCGTTTTTTAGGCTAAAAACACTTTCAATATTATTTGTGTATTGGCTAACCTGAGTATTTGCCAATTTTGTTTCACATTCTTTTTGAAATCTAAAGAATTGTGGAGTTATAGTGTTTTTCATTTTGTTAGCAAATGCCATTTTAAATAATTTAAAATTTTTATCTGGTTTTACATTATCATCTTCTAGCCATATGTCATTTAATTCTGATTGAGCGGATAATGAAATGCACATTTCCTCATTTTGTATCGCAGCAATAAGACTATCTTGAGTATTTTTATCAAGTGTTTCAAATGACTGTATGCCAATTTTATTTATACCTGCGCGAATTTTAAAATCTTTTCCCATTTTATCCTGTATTTTTTTTATAAGAGATTTTGTTCCGTCAATATCTATATTGGGAAGTATCAAATAAAATTTCCCGCCTCGAGCTGTTGAGATAATGTCATCTCTGCGTACGCAATTTTTTATTGCACCTGCAAGTCTGTTTGTTGAAATTCGAGTTTTAGTTTTCTCATCGAGAGTTAATATTGCAAATACCCCATTTTGAATTCTTAAATCCTCAGATAAATCAATAAAGATTTCTTTTAGATAAGCATATTTATACAGACCTGTTTTGTTATCGAGAATTCCTTGCTGGTATAAAAATTTTTCATTTCTAGTATTTATTTCTTTTAGAGTTCTGGCTTTGAAACAATTTACTGTCTTGATTAGCATTTCATAGTCTTCTGAGTCTGTTAGAAAATAATCATATATACCGTTATCGTAGGCATTTAATATAAATTCAGGTTTTATATCATTTAGCAGCAGTATTATTTCAATATCTTTTTTTGCTTCTTTTATACTTTTGATTAATCTTATAGTACTTTCATTGTTGTCAGTTATTTCATGTAGAATAACAACACTGCAAAGCGAATTCTCAATAAATTTTTTTGCCTTTTTTGTATTACAAACGGTTATTCTATCATTATATCTCAACAGAACAAGCTTTTTGAGTACTAGTTTTGCAATTTCTTCATAGTCTGTTATTAATAAAATATTATTGTTTTCTACCATTAAACTTTAAACCTGCAAATGTTTTTTTATGCACCAAAAACTTCCAATTGCTCCAAATAATATGCTCATTGAGAACATTACAAGAACAACAAGATTCTGAGCATAAGCCGGAGAAGGTATCATAAAGAATCGATGTATGTGAACTAATCCGTTCTGTACATAGTTTAAAGGTATCAAAGCTAATAGTGAACCTGTTAACCCGTAAAGCGCTCCCTGCATAATGAATGGAAATCTTATGTACCAGTTGCTGACTCCCATAAGACGCATGATTTCAATTTCATCTTTTCTTGATTGAATCACGAGTTGGATTGTATTGTTTATAATTGTAATGGTTAACAGACCCATAATTAAAATGACAACGAGTGTAATAGTTTTTACAACATGGTTAACGAGCTCTATTTTTGATGCCAGATCTTTTGCATAACTCATGTCTTCTACTGATTTTATTTGTTTAATATTATCGAATACAACCTGTAGATTTTCAGGATTGTCGACTTTTACATGCAGAGTATCTGGCAGCGGATTATCAATATTTGGTAAACTCATTTCGCTTTTTAATTTACCCCAAGACTCTGCTTTAGGAATTATAGTGATATTTTCAACATGTTCAAATTGACTTATTTCATTTTTAGCTTCTCTGGCATCAGTGCTGTTTTTAAGATATACAGAAATTTCTAATGCCTTGCCAAGTTCTTTAGAGAAAGATGAAATGGAAAGTGCAGTTCTAAAACAAGCTCCGAATATCATTAAAATGGCGGCCATTGTTGTAATAATTACAATGTTTACCCATCCTGTTCTTATGACATCATTGAATGTTTCTTTCGCTAGTCTATATAGTATTCTTAATTCACAAAGCCAATCTTTTGGAATGTGTTTTTTTACGTTTGATTTAAGATTGTTATTCATATGTACCTGCTTGTATGTCTCTTATGATTTCTCCCTGATCCAAAGTTATTACACGTTTTCTAAAATAATTAACCATTGTACTATCATGTGTTGATACAATAACTGTAATTCCTCTTTGATTAATTTGGTCTAAAATTTGCATGATTTCCATGGAGTTTTTCGGGTCTAAATTTCCTGTAGGTTCATCAGCAATTAATAATGGTGGGCCATTTACTATTGCTCTTGCAATTCCAACTCTTTGCTGTTCTCCTCCTGATAGTTCAGATGGCTTAGCATTCATTTTCTCGTGTAGTCCTACAATTTTTAATGCTCCATTTACACGTGCATTAATTTCCTTACTGCTTATTCCCAAAGTTCTTATTACATATGCAACATTATCGTATACAGTTTGATTTTGTAAGAGTTTATAATCTTGAAAAACTATCCCCATACATCTTCTCAAGTTTGGAATTTTGTCATTTTTTAAATTTGCTATATTTATTCCGCCAATAGAAACAATTCCGCTTGTTGGTTTTTCTTCGCTGTATAGAAGTTTCATCAGTGTTGATTTTCCTGCCCCAGAAGCCCCTACAACAAATACAAATTCTCCTGAATGAATTTCAAGACTTACATTTTTTAATGCGTAATGATCATTTTTGTATCTTTTGGTCACGTTTTGGAATGTTATCATTATATATTTCCCTGTTCTTTTTCGGCTTTGTACATTGTGCGTATTCTTTTTGCTAGTGTTTTAGAATCCAGTCCATAGTATTCAATCAATTCATCAGATTTTCCACTTTGTCCAAATTCATCATGAATGCCAACTCTATATACTTTAGATGGAAATTTATCTGCCAGAGTTTCGCAAATTGCGGTTCCTAATCCTCCAATTATTGAATGGTTTTCTACTGTAATTGCGAATTTGGTTTTCTTAACACTGTCAATTACTGTTTGAAAATCAAGAGGTTTTACAACCGGTACATTTATTACCTCTAAAGATATTCCTTCTTTTTTTAATTCTTCTGCGGCAAGTAGCACTTCTGCTAGAGTTTCCCCGTTTGTAAATACAGAAACATCACAGCCTTCTTCAACAATAACTGCTTTATGAATATTGAAATGATAGCTTTCGTCAAAAATATCCGGAACATTACATCTTGATATTCTTATATACATAGATCCATCATGGAAAGATGCATATTTGACCACTTCTTCGCATTCTCTGGAATCTGCTGGTACAATGACCGTCATGTGAGGTATACCTCTCATTAGCGATATATCTTCTAAAGCTTGATGGGTTGCTCCATCTTCACCAACAGTAACTCCGCCATGAGTTCCTATAATTTTTACATTAAAATCCGGGTAGCAAACAGCATTTCTTATTTGATCATAAGTTCTTCCTGTTGCAAACATTGCAAAACTTGCGACAAAAGGAATTTTACCTTCTGAAGCTAGTCCGGCTGCGGTTGCAATCATATCCTGTTCTGCTATTCCGCAGTCAAAAAATCTATCAGGAAATTTGTCACCAAATAGTTTTGTTTGGGTTGAGCATGCCAAATCTGCATCCATGACAACAACTTTTTCATTAATCTCTCCAATTTCAGCTAAGGTTTTACCAAAAGCTTTTCTGATGGAATTTGTTTTTGTTTTGTCTATCTTCATTTATATCCTCAAGTATATCGTGCTTTTTAGCTAAATCAACAGTGGTTACACTTATCATTTTAGCATAAAAAATAGTTTCAAGCTATTATATTTTGCTTTAGAATTTATTAATGCCTAAAAACAAGCTATATTTGAAATTTTAACTTTTTATGTAAAGTTTTATTAAAATATTATCCAAATTTAGCAATAATTTTCCTTTACGCATATTTAAACGGTAGAATGGTAATAGACTCAATTTTATGTAGGAAAGGAAGAATTTATGAATCAAATTCCATTTGTACCTGCAACAAATCCATATATGGTACAGCAACAAACAACATATATGCCTGTTCCGCAGCAGCCAAATTACAATGCTGTAAAAATAGACATTCACAATCCTTCAGTGGAAGCTAACGGTGTAGGTCAATCACAATACAATCCTCAATATGCGCAACCTACTATGCCATACTACAGCTATCCACAATCACAAGTTTATAACTACCCACAGGCGCCGGTACAACAACCTTATTACCAACCGGTACAAGTTCCTCAAGCTCCTGTTGTAGCTGAAGCACCTCAAGCACCGGTAGCTCCACAGGTTGCACCTGTAGAAGTTCCAGCAGCACCGGCACCAGTTGTAGTTCCTGCAGTTCAGCAGCAAAATATCAATGCTCCTCAAACTCCAGTAGTGCCTCAACCAGTTGTTACAGAAGCACCTGTTACTCCCGCTCCGGTAGTTTCAACTCCTGAAACTGTAAAAACTGAAGAAGCTGCAAAACCTGAAATTGTAGCTCCAGAAAATGTAGCTCCGCAAGTGGATTTGAACTCTTTTATTGCTAAATTATCAAATCCTGATTTCGAGGTTCAAGCTTCAGGAATGGAAGAAATAGCTAATATGGTAAAGGAAGCTCCTGATAAGGCAACTGAATTGGTTGATACAAAAGTTTTTGATGCTTTAACAAATATCATTAATTTTGATTCCAGCAAATTGGAAGGTCCAACTCAAGAACAATTAGCGGCAAGAGAAAAAATGATGTCAGGTAAAGACGTTACTGAACAGGAAAAAACTTTAGCAAATACAATCACACCAAAAGAACAGGCGGAAAGAAATAAAAGCTATGCTTTATTCACATCCGCAATAATGCAAAAACTTTATGGTGATGAAGTTGCAAGATTATCTAATACAACAGTTCCATTAACTGAATTGCCTGGTGCTATTACCGTTGTTGATCAGTTAAAGGATAACCCTAATCCAATGGTTAGAGCATCAGCTATCGAAGCATTGAGTTATATCCAAAATCCGGCATACAAAAATGATTTAACAACTCTATTTACTGTAGCTAAGAATGATCAAGATCCAGGTGTGGCAGAAGCTGCAAAAACTGCTTTAGATAAATTAAATCAAGTGTAAGCAGTTTTAACCGTTAAGGGATCAATTTATAAATAAAAATTCCTTTCTTTAAATAAAATAAAGCCCCTGAAAAGGGGCTTTATTTTATTTATGTGTTTTATATTTACTTATTTAAACAGTTTTTACAACAGGCTGTTCTTCTTTTATTTTATAGGATTCAGGTATTTCAGCGCAATTTTCATAATCTGCCATTTCTGAAATTTGTTTACACCATTCATAAATTATTTCATCTTCTTTTAATTTATAAGATATAGGTTTACCTATTTTTATTGTTACATTTCTTCTTGTGAATGGTTTTAATTTAGGATATCCGTCCCAACCGGCAATAGCAATAGGTACAATATCTGCTTTTGCGTTTTTAGCTATAACTGCAAAACCTTTTCTGATACCTTCAAGTTTTCCGTATGGTCTTGTACCGCCTTGAGGGAATATGCCTAAAGACCAGCTTGTACTTAATACATCTTTTACTGTTTTAAATGTTGCAATTTCCGGTTTAGTTCTATCAACGGCAAAAGCACCTAGTCTCTTAACCAGCCAGCTTAATTTTTCTTCTGGTTCAAATAGTTCCTTTTTTGCCATAAAAGCTATTGGGCGCATCGCCGCCATAGAAACCATTGGCGGGTCAAAAATAGATACATGGTTTGCTGTATATATATATTTACCATTATTTTTTTGTTTCTTCGGTAAATTTTCTCTACCTTCTATTTTATAGTTATAAAATATTGCATAAAATCCATACACAACAATACACAAAAACGACATAAAAAATAATGTACGAAATATATTATATTCTTTTGCATACCTGCGGTTGAAGTTTCGAACTTCTTTTTCCATCTATACATCTCCTTTATTTGCAGATTTAACAATGGGGTCTTCAATATATTTAAACCCTGTTAATTTTTGAATTTCTTCAATCCATTTATCTTTAACAATATCTGTATTTTTGTCGTAAGGAATTATTTTCCCTATATTGACAATAATTTTACCTGTAAATGGCCATCTTTTTACTTCATTTGAACCTATTATACCTACAGGGAGTATATCACATTTTGTAAGTTTTGCGAGTCCTGCAAATCCCTTAGTAACACCTCTAATTTCACCCGGAACTCCTCTTGTTCCCTGTGGAAACATTCCTAGTACCCAGTTACTTTCTCTAATTGTTTGAACTGTTTTGACAGTTGATGGGCCTAGAGATTCTCTGTTTACAGCAAAGGCACCAAGCCAATCTATCCACCATCTTAAAAACGGAATATCAAAAAGTTCTTTCTTTGCCATAAAAGAAACGCTTCTTGGCATAATTGCAACCATTAAAGGAGGATCCAGTGTAGATAAATGATTTGGACATACAATATATCTGTTATCTTTTGGAACATTTTCTAAGCCGTTAACTTCAATTCTATAAACAAGCTTCAATCTTATCATATATCCTATTTTGCATACTAAAAATTGAAACAAAGATCTCCAAATATTGAATTGAGAGGCTTTTCTTGTTGAATATTGTTTTTTAGGTTTTGCCATAAATCTTGCTCTCCATTATTATACCCAATATTATACATAAAAATTTTTCTTAAAGCTACTTATTAATGTATTTTTATTGTATTATCAAAAGTAATGAAATATAAATATAATAAGGAGAGATATATGTTTGAGTT